>ENA-ORUI01001543-ORUI01001543.1-human-gut-metagenome-genome-assembly--contig:-NODE-1543-length-22793-cov-4.397792_pt1 | contig 22793 bp, 23 predicted proteins | sample MGYA00242078_ERZ509205 | MGnify/ENA primary metagenome ERZ509205 (study PRJEB26280, sample SAMEA2338828) | human gut metagenome | biome: human gut; feature: human-associated habitat; material: faeces... | reverse complement strand
GATATGGAATCCGCCCCTACGCACAAACAAAGCCACCCTGTAGGGGCCGGGCATGCCCGGCCCGCAGCCTTGCCGTTGCCGCCCGTTTATCTTTCGCATCGCAGGGAGCGGTCTTGACTGCTCCGCGGGGCGTCGGGGACGCCGCCCCCTACAGCGGCGATCCGTAAACCTTCCGCTGCCGTACACGCCTGCGGCGGCCAGAGGGCTGGCCGCCCTACGTCCTCCCGTTACCGTGATCCGTAAGGGAAAAGTTCATCCCTTCCGGGCCGCTTGTACTGCCGCCACCCCGTAGGGGCCGGGCATGCCCGGCCCGCAGCCTTGCCGCTGCCGCCCGTTTATCTTTTGCATCGCAGGGAGCGGTCTTGACCGCTCTGCGGGGCGTCGGGGACGCCGCCCCCTACAGCGGCGATCCGTAAACCTTCCGCCGCCGCCAACCCTGCGCACAAACAAAAGCCGCTGCCCATGTGTAACCACAGGCAGCGGCTTTCTATTAAATCAAGGCTTATTCATACAGCGGGAACTTCTTCGTCAGCTCCTCGACCTTCCTGGCGACCTCGTCCTTCTTGTTCGCAAAGTCAAACACGCAGTCTGCAATGCAGTCGGCGATCACCTTCATCTCGTCGGGACCCATGCCGCGGGTCGTGACGGCGGGGGTGCCGATGCGCACGCCGCTCGTCACAAACGGGCTGCGCTTCTCGCCGGGGACGGTGTTCTTGTTCGCGGTGATGTGCACCTCGTCCAGATTGTGCTCCAGCTCCTTGCCGGTGCAGTCCTCGTCGGTCAGGTCAATCAGCAGCAGGTGGTTGTCCGTGCCGCCGGAGACCAGCTTCACGCCGCGGGCGGTCAGCTCGGCTTCAAGCGCCTTCGCGTTCTCAACGATTTTGCGGGCATACTCCTTGAACTCCGGCTTCAGCGCCTCGCCAAAGCAGACGGCCTTCGCGGCGATGACGTGCTCCAGCGGGCCGCCCTGCGTGCCGGGGAAGATGGCGGAGTTGATGCGCTTGATGATATACTCGTTGTTCGTCAAAATCAGGCCGCCGCGGGGGCCGCGCAGCGTCTTGTGGGTCGTGGTGGTGACCACGTCGGCGTAGGGCACGGGGCTCTGGTGCTGGCCGCCTGCGACAAGACCCGCAATGTGCGCCATATCTACCATCAGCATCGCGCCGTAGCCGTGGGCGATCTCGGCCAGCTTCTCAAAGTCGATGGCGCGGGGATAGGCCGACGCACCGGCGACCAGCAGCTTGGGGCGGACCTTCGCGACCTGCTTGGCCAGTGCGGCGTAGTCGATGCGGCCATCCTCGGCGGAGACGCCGTAGGAGACAAAGTTGTAGTTCTTGCCGCTCATGTTCACGGGGGAGCCGTGGGTCAGGTGGCCGCCCTGGGACAGGTCCATGCCCATGACGGTGTCACCGACGTTCAGCAGTGCAAAGTAGACGGCCAGGTTGGCCTGTGCGCCGGAGTGCGGCTGGACGTTGGCATACTTCGCACCGAACAGCTTGCAGGCGCGGTCAATGGCGATCTGCTCGACCTGATCGACGTACTGGCAGCCGCCGTAATAACGGTGGCCGGGGTACCCTTCCGCGTACTTGTTCGTCAGCACACTGCCCATGGCCGCCATGACGGCGGGGGAAACGATGTTCTCGCTGGCGATCAGCTCTATGTTCTGCCGCTGGCGGCCCAGCTCACGCTGCATAGCCGCGCCCAGCTCGGGGTCGTAGCTCTCCACAAAGCCGATGGTGTCGATGATGTCCTTGTACATACTGCTTTCCCTCCTAATGTATATGCTGTCCACGGCGGGAAACGGCCGCGGGCGTATTCTATAGGTGCCCGTCGTTCCCGCCGCCGAGCATCTCCCTTACAGCGTCCCCTTGGTGGACAAAACGCCGTCGATCCGCGCATCTCTGCGCGTCGCGGCGTCCAGCGCCTTGGCAAACGCCTTGAACATGGCCTCCAGCTTATGGTGGTCATTCTCCCCGTAGAGCACCTTCAGATGCAGATTCATCATGGCGCTGTACGATACGGCGTAGAAAAACTCCCGCGCCATCTGGGTGTCCATGCCGCCGCAGCTCTGGCCTGCAAAGCTGGCGTCGTACACAAAGTAGGGCCGCCCGCCCAGATCGACGGCGCAGAGTGCCAGCGTCTCATCCATCGGCAGCATGCAGCTGCCGTACCGCACCAGCCCGGCCTTGTCGCCCAGCGCTTCTTTTATGGCCGTGCCCAGCGCAATGCCGATGTCCTCAATTGTGTGGTGGCAGTCTACGTCCAGGTCGCCGCGGCAGGTGACGCTTACATCAAACAGGCCGTGGCGGGCGAAGCCGTCCAGCATGTGGTCAAAAAAGCCGATGCCCGTGTGCAGGTCGGCCCTGCCGGTGCCGTCCAGGTCAATCGTCAGCGTGATCTGTGTCTCCCGCGTATTGCGGGTGACCGTTGCGGTGCGTGCCATAGGAGTCCTCCTCTTTAGTGCTTTAAACTAACTATAGCACGTTGGGGCGTGTGCGTCAACATTTTCTTAGCCTTCCCCCCGAAGGGGGGAAAGCTCCGCAGGTTTATAAAATTCGCCCCAATTTATTTACGAAATCGCAACACTTTTCCCGGCGGCAGGCGCTACAATAGAATTATGATTCAAAAGTGTCTTTTTTGAAAGGACAAGCACCACCATGGCAAAAATAATCGGAATTGACCTGGGGACTACCAACAGCTGTGTGGCGGTGGTCGAGGGCGGCAAGCCCGTCGTCATCCCCAACGCTGAGGGGCAGCGCACGACGCCCTCTGTCGTCGCGTTCACCAAGGTGGGAGAACGGCTGGTGGGCGAGCCCGCCAAGCGCCAGGCCGTGACGAACGCCCCCCGCACCGTGTCCAGCGTCAAGCGGCTGATGGGCAGTGAGACCCGCGTGCCCATCGACGGAAAATGCTACACGCCGCAGGAGCTGAGCGCCCTCATCCTGCAAAAACTGAAGGCCGACGCCGAGGCGTATCTCGGTGAGCCTGTCACCGAGGCGGTCATCACCGTGCCCGCCTACTTTAACGATGCCCAGCGCCAGGCCACAAAGGACGCCGGGCGCATTGCCGGGCTGGACGTGCGCCGCATCATCAACGAGCCGACAGCCGCGGCGCTGGCCTACGGGCTGGACAATGGCCGCACCCAGACCGTCATGGTCTACGACCTCGGCGGCGGCACATTTGACGTGTCACTCATCCGCATCGGCGACGGCATCGTGCAGGTGCTCTCGACCTGCGGCGATAACTTTCTGGGCGGCGACGACTTTGACGAGCGCATCGTCAACTGGCTGGCAGACCGGTGCAGGGCCGAACACGGCGTGGACCTGACGAATGACCGCGTGGCGATGCAGCGCCTGCGCGAGGAGGCCGAAAAGGCGAAAAAAGCGCTTTCCAGCGCGAAGCAGACCGACATCAATCTGCCGTTCCTCACGATGGCGGCAGACGGTGCGCTGCACCTGCAAACTACGCTGACACGCGCTAAATTTGAGGAGCTTTGCGCCGATTTGATCGAGCGCACCGCCTTGCCCGTGCGCAACGCCCTGAGCGACGCACGCCTTTCGGCCAGCGACCTGGATCAGGTTTTGCTGGTCGGCGGCTCGACCCGCATCCCGGCGGTGCAGGCCAAGGTCGTGCGGATGACCGGTCTGGAGCCGTCCAAATCGCTGAACCCCGACGAGTGCGTTGCACTGGGCGCGGCGGTGCAGGCCGGACGTCTGGGCGGCGAGATGCTCTCCGGCCCCGGCGAGGATCTGCTGCTGATGGACGTGACCCCGCTGACCCTTTCCATCGAGACCGTCGGCGGCGTGGCAACGCATTTGATCGAGCGCAACTCCACGATCCCGACGCGGTTCAGCAAGGTATTCACCACCGCCGCGCCGTTCCAGAACACGGTGCAAATTAAAGTGCTGCAGGGCGAGCGCGAGTTTGCCAGGGACAATAAGCTGCTGGGCACCTTCACGCTGCGCGGCATCAAGCGCGCCTGGGCGGGCGTGCCGAAGATCGAGGTCACGTTTGACATCGACGCCAACGGCATTGTCAAGGTCAAGGCACGCGACATGGACACCGGCAAGCAGCAGAGCATCACGATCTCGGGCACATCGAACCTGACCGAGGATGAGATCAAACGCGCCAAGGAGAACGCCGCCGCCTTTGCCGGGCAGGACAAGGAGCGCAAGGCCGCGCTGGAGGCGCTGAACGCCGGCGAGGCCGCGCTTTACCGCGTGAACACCGCGCTGGGCAGCAAGGCCGGCAAGGCGCTGGACCGCGAGACCCGTACTAAAATCAAAGAAGCAGAAAGAACGCTGGAGCGCGTTCTGAAGCACAAAAAGGCCGACAAGCTGACCCCCGTGGACGTGAATGCCATCAACACCGCACGGGAGGCGCTTTCCGCTGTGGCCGCCCCGCTGGTGGCCCGGTGGGAGAGCGAGAAGGCGTAAAACGAGGCGGCAGCCGCAGGGTCCCCGGGGCGGTGCAAGCATCCGCCCGTGCCCGTTTGCGGTACTATTGAACAATGCCTTTTCCCCGCTTGCGCGGGGATTTTTTTTGTGCTATACTACCCAACATAGCACTTTAATGGATTAAAGAGGAAAAGAAAAGTGAAAACGATTCGTTACGCCTTTGTGCGGTCCCTGCCCATCATGGCGGGGTATATCGTGCTGGGGCTGGGCTTTGGTGTGCTCTTGCAAAGCAAGGGCTACGGCGCGGGGTGGGCACTGGTCATGAGCGGGCTGATCTACGCGGGCAGTATGCAGTATGTCGCAATTGACCTGCTGGCGGGCGGCGCGTCGCTGATCTCGGCGGCGATCATGACACTGATGGTCAACGCGCGGCATCTGTTTTACGGAATTTCGATGCTGGAACGCTATAAAGACACCGGCGCGGCCAAGCCGTACCTGATTTTTGCGCTGACCGATGAGACCTATTCCGTCGTGTGCAGCGGCAGCGTGCCCGAGGGCGTGGACCGGAAAAAATACTATTTCTGGGTGTCGCTGCTGAACCAGCTTTACTGGATCGCGGGCGGCGTGGCGGGCGCACTGCTGGGCAGTGTGCTGCCGTTTGACACGACGGGCATTGACTTTTCGATGACCGCGCTGTTCCTCGTCGTTATGACCGAGCAGTGGAAGGCCAGCCACGACCATACCCCCGCGCTGGTGGGGCTGGGTGTGTCGCTGGTCTGTCTGCTGGTTTTCGGCAGCAGCGATTTTCTGATCCCGTCCATGGTGGGCATCACGGCAGCCTTGACGGTGCTGCGCGGTTTTATGCAGAAAAAGGAGGCCGACCATGCCGTTTGATGTACACGGTGCGCTGCTTGTGGCCGTTGTGGCGGGCGTGACAGCGCTGATCCGCTTCCTGCCGTTTGTGGTGTTCGGCGGCGGGCGGCCCACGCCGAAATTTGTGGTGTATCTGGCCGGGGTGCTGCCCTGCGCCATCATGGCGATGCTCGTCGTCTACTGCCTGCGCGGCGTGGACCTGTTCGGCCCCACCCACGGCCTGCCGGAGCTGCTTGCCGGGGCCGCCGTGGTGGGGCTGCACCTGTGGAAGAAGAACACGCTGCTCAGCATCGCCGTGGGCACCGCCCTGTATATGGTGCTGGTGCAGGCGGTGTTTGTGTAACCAGAAAAAATGCGCGTCCCCAAAACCTCTTGGCCCCCTCTGCGAGGGGGCTCCGCCCGCAGGCGGTGGGGGAGAGAACCTAGCGGCAATCCGAAACATTTCGGGCTGTGGCAAGGTTCTCTCCCTCCGGCCCTACGGGCCACCTCCCTCGCAGAGGGAGGCAAGTATGTCACGGAGGTGACCTATGCCCGGCAAAACGACACGCAGCAGCAATCTGGAGCTGCTGCGCATTCTGTGCATGCTGCTCATCATCGGCGACCATCTGACCGGGCAGAGCGGCATTGCGGACTACACCACTCTGCCGTCGTCCTTCGCGTTCTGCCTGATCGGCTGCGGGTCGCGCATTGCGTGCAGCGTCTTTGTGCTGATCGGCGGCTGGTTCCTGTGCGAGCAGCCGTATAAGACCCGCCGCCCACTCTCGCTGTGGCTGTCGCTGTGGCTCTATACCGTGCCTGTGACGCTGCTGTGCAAGCTCGCCGGGCTGGATGTCTCGTGGGGCGCACTGCGCTGGGCGGCGTTCCCGGCGTCCACGCGGCAGCTGTGGTTCATCTCGGACTATCTGCTGCTCTTGCTCTGTGTGCCGCTGCTCAACCGCCTGCTGCGCGGGCTGTCCCGCCCGGCGCACCGCGGTCTGCTGGCTGTGCTGGCTGTGCCGCTTATCGTCTACCCGACGCTGTTCGGCGAGAACGGCGCGGTCAGCGACACCGCATGGATGTTTTTGTATGAGTACCTGCTCATCGCCTACCTGCGCCGCTGGCCGGACAACCGGCTGGCGCACCTTTTGCAGCACCGCGCGGCGGCGCTCGGACTCGGGCTGGGGCTGCCGCTTCTCAACACGATTCTGCGCGCTGTGCTCGAGACACGCGGCCTGACCGACGGCAAGGCGTTCCAGTACATGGCCTACTATCGCACGGCGCTGGGCGCACTGCCCAACCTGCTGGCCGCGCTGGCGCTGTTCTACCTGTTCAAGGGGCTGGACCTCGGCTGCGTGCGGTGGGTCAATGCCATGGCTGGCACAACGCTGGGCGTCTACATCCTGCATCAGGTGTCCGCGTTCCGCGGTTTTTTATGGAACGGCCTGCTGCAGGCAGAGGCGCACCACGGGTCGGTGGGGTATACGCTGCTTGCGATTTTGGCCGTGTTCCTCGGCTGTGCGGCGGTAGACGCCCTGCGCACGGCGCTTGTGATGCGCCCTCTGGAAAATACCCGCCTGTTTAAAGCGCTGTGCGAAAAAGGCGACGCGCTCGCCGCAAAAATCACAGCGGATGATTAAAAAGACCTCCCTCTGCTTATACTTTCAGTAACAAGCAAAGGGAGGTCTTTTCTATGGAAGTGCACCGCGGAGAGGTTTTCTACGCCGATCTAAGCCCCGTCGTGGGGTCCGAGCAGGGGGGCATACGTCCGGTACTTATCATTCAGAATGAGATCGGCAACCGGCACAGCCCCACGGTCATTGCGGCAGCCATCACAAGCCGCCAGGACAAGAACCGCCTGCCGACGCACATCAGCGTGCGGGCGGACCGCTGCGGGCTGGCCAAGGACAGCATCATTTTGACCGAGCAGATCCGCACGCTGGATAAGCGCCGTCTGCGGGAGCGCGCCGGTGTCATCCCGCCCGACGATATGCGCCGCGTCGATGAGGCGCTGGGGGTCTCTATGGGGCTGGAAAGCCAGGATGTGCATACGAATACGGGGTACTTTTGAGCCGCTGCTTTGTAGGGGCCGGGCATGCCCGGCCCGCAGCCTTGCCAATGCCCCCTTTAATGGTCGCTTTGTAGGGAGGGGTCTTGACCCCTCCGCGGGGCGTCGGGGACGCCGAGCCCTACAGCGGCAATCCAGTAAGCTCCTCATAGCCGCAAGCGGGCACGGCGGCCAGAGGGCTGGCCGCCCTACAATCCCATTTAATTGTTGTACGTAGGGCGGGGTGCCCTCACCCCGCCGAGCCTTACCGCTGCCGTCCTTTTACGGCAAAAAATTCGCCACAACCGGTGCCAAAATCGCGGTCATGATGCCCGCTACGGCAATCGCAAGGCCGCTCATGGCGCCCTCGATCTCACCCATCTGCAGGGCCTTGCTCGTGCCGATCGCGTGCGCCGATGTGCCGAGCGCCAAACCCTTCGCCAGCGGATCGGTGATGCGGCAGACCTTGCAGACCGTCTCACCCAGCAGGCTGCCGACGATACCGGTCAGGATGATGACCGCACCGGCCAGCGCCGCCGTACCGCCCAGCGTCTCGGCCACATCCATGCCGATGGCCGTCGTGACGGATTTCGGCAAAAAGCTCACAGCGTGGGCGCGCTCCAGCTTGAGCAGCCAGGCCATCGCCAGCACACTGCCCAGGCTCGTCAGCACACCCGCGGCAATCGACGCAAAAATCGCGGCCAGGTTCTTTTCCAGCAGCTCCCACTTTTCATACAGCGGGATCGCCAGGCTGACTGTGGCGGGCATCAGAAGCCAGCTCACGGGCTGGGCGCTGGACTTGTAATCGGCGTAGGGCACGCCGAAGCAGCTCAAAAACACGATGACGAAGATACTGCCCATCAAAAGGGGATTGAACAGCGCCTTGCCGGTCTTGCGGTTGACCCAGACGCCCGCGGCGTAGGCCGCCAGCGTGGCCAGCACGCCCCAGCTGCCGCATTGCTGCAAAAATTCAGCCATTTTTGTGCTCCTTTCCGCCCGCGCATTTCTGCGCGACCATGCCCGTGACCGCCATGACCAGTGCTGTGATCGGCACAATCGCCAGCACGGCGGGCAGTAAAAGATTCATCAGCTGGCTGCCCAGCTCCATGACGCCCGCCGCCGCGGGCACGAACAGCAGCGGGAAGATGCCGGTCAGAAACAGCCCGGTCTCCCGCACCTGATCGAGCTTGAGCACGCCGAATTTGAGCGCAGCGACCAGCAGCAGCAGGCCGTACACGCTGGCCGGGATCGGCAGCGGCAGCACCGCCGCCAGCACCTCGCCCGCCAGGCAGAACGCCGTGATGCGGGCAAACTGGAAAATATACTTCACACAATAACCCTCTTTTTTACAAAATTCGTGTACCATCATACCACGCCGCCCGGCTTTCGGCAAGTTGTACATTGTATGAAAACCATCCACATTTTCCTATCGGCATTGTGGGAATCGGCACTTGTATTTTGGGGGTGAGTGTGGTATACTAACCGAAAATAAATGATTTTCACTTGAAAAGAGGTTTTGACTATGTCTTTACTGAAAAAGCTGGCCGGTCTGGCCGTGGGTGCTGCTGCTGTGGGCGCTGTCGCTTATGTTTTACAGAACCGTGAGCATCACGACGACGAGTACGAGCATATTTGGGGCCCGGAGGACGAGGTCGAACCTGAGACCGATTCCGCCGAGCCCGCCGCTGACGATGCGTCCGCCGAGGCTGAACCCGCCCCCGCTGCCGCACCTGAGGAACCTGCCGCCCCCGCCGAGGAGCCGAAGCCCGAAGAACCCGCGGACGCTGCTAAAACGCCCGCCGCTAAGACTCCCGACTTTGACGCCCCCAACGTGAACCCCGTGGAGCTGGGTCATGTTGAGGTATCCCGCACGCCGGACGGCAAGATCGACCCCACCCAGATCGTTGACCCCGCTGTGGCCGGCGATTGGGAGGAGCAGGGCTGCAAGGGCTGATACACCAAACGCGCAAGGCGCATCTTTGTTTTAGGGCAAAGGTGCGCCTTTTTGTTTTTTGCGTTACCGTGCGGGCGGGCACTCTCCTCCCGCAGCTGTAGGGGGCGGCGTCCCCGACGCCCCGCGGGCGGATATGGAATCCGCCCCTACGGTTTTCACCGCCCTGTAGGGGCCGCACATGTGCGGCCCGCGGCCTTCCCGCATACGGCCTTTTATGGGAAACCTCCGGGCCGGGCATACCCGACCCCTACACCGCGCCTATGGCTTTCCGCGCACAAATGTCCGTGAAATTACTACAAACCCACTTTACAACTTTACTGCACTAAAGTATAATAGAATTTGTATCGGATCAGAGAGGTAGGAATGTTATGGAGATCGAACTCAACCGCTTTACCCCCGCCGAACAGGCGACCTTCCGCCTGCGTGCCCTGTATGAGCAGGCCGGCTACCGCAAATACCGCGCGTCCCGCTTTGAGGAATACGCCCTGTATCAGGAGTATCAGCGCTTTCTGCCGGACGCACAGGTCATCACCTTCACCGACCTGGACGGCAAGCTGCGGGCCATCAAACCCGACGTAACGCTGTCCATCGCCAAGACGGCCCAGCCCGCGGCAGGGGAGTGCAAGCGCTTTTATTATAATGAGGAGGTCTGCCGCCCCAGCCGCGAGAGCCACACCTTCCAGACCATCCACCAGATGGGATTGGAGAGCATGGGCGCGGTGGACGCCGACGAGCAGGCCGCCGTGGTGCGGCTGGCCCTGCAAAGCCTGGCCGCGCTGGATGTGCCCACCGTGCTGGAAATCAGCCACATGGGCTACCTGACCGGCCTGCTGGACGCGCTGCATGTCCCTGCCGAGGCACGCGCGAAGCTGCTTGATTTCCTGCGTGCCAAGAACGCCCACGAGCTGCGCACCGCCGCGCTGGCCGCGGGGCTGGACGAATCCGCCGCTGCCGCATTGACCGGCCTGCTCGACCTGCACGGACCGCTGGGTGCAACGCTGACCGCCGCCCGCGCCGCCTGCCGGTGCGAGACCCAGCGCGCGGCGCTGGAGGAATTGCAGGCTTTGCAGAATGCGCTGGGCGAGGCGGGCCGCGGCACCCGGCTGGACCTGAGCATGGCCGACGAAATGGAGTATTACAACGGCCTTGTGTTCACCGGCTACGTCGCGGGCATCCCGTGCGCGGTGCTCAAGGGCGGACGGTATGACTACCTGATGCAGCGGTTCACGCCGGGGGCCAACGCCATCGGCTTTGCCATCTACTTAGACGAGCTGGAACGCCTGGCCGCGCCGCTGCCCCCCGTGCAGCAGCAGGGCCGCGAGAAAAGCTGGCTGAACATTGCCCTGCCGAAGGGCCGCCTCGGCGACAAGGCGTACAAGCTGCTGGCGGGCGCGGGCTACAGCGCCACCGAGGACTACAACGACACCCGCAGGCTCGTGGTCGAGAACCCCGACGCCTGTGTGCGGTACTTCCTCGTCAAGCCCAGCGACGTTGCGATTTACGTCGAGCACGGCGCGGCGGACATCGGCATCGTCGGCAAGGACATTCTGACCGAGTCCGGCGCAGACGTGTATGAGCTGCTGGATACCGGCATGGGCAAGTGCCGGATGTGCGTGGCCGGGCCTGCGGGCTTCACCGACGACGAGAGCCGCGCCCTGCGCGTAGCTACAAAATTTGTCAACATTGCCCGCGACCACTACGAGCGCCGCGGACGCGACATCGACATTGTCAAGCTGAACGGCTCCATTGAGCTGGCCCCGATTTTGGGCCTGTCCGACGTCATCGTCGATATTGTCGAGACCGGCACGACCTTAAAAGAAAACGACCTGACCGTGATCGAGGAGTTTATGCCGATCTCGGCGCGGTTCATTGCCAACAAGGCAAGCTACAAGTTCAAATACGCCCAGCTGACCGAGCTGCTGAATAAGATGAAGGAGGCCCTTGCAAAATGATCCGTCTGTATGACTTTGATGAGGTACGCCCCGAGGAAATTCTGAACCGTGACATCCGCGCCGAGGCCGACGTGGAGGCCACCGTCGATGCGATTATTGCGGACGTCCGCGCCCGCGGCGACGACGCCCTGATCGAGTACGCCGCCAAATTCGACCACGCCGAGCTGACCGACGTGCGGGTCAGCCAGGCCGAAATTGAGGAAGCCTTTGCCGAGCTGGAAAAGACCGATCCCGAGTTCATCACGACGCTGAAGATGGCCGCCGAGAACATCCGCCACTTCCATGAGCAGCAGCTGCACAAAAACTTTGTGGTCAACGACAAGCCCGGCATCGTGCTGGGGCAGAAGTACACCCCCATCCAGCGCGCGGGCGTCTACGTGCCGGGCGGCACGGCGGCGTACCCGTCCACCGTGCTGATGGATGTCATTCCCGCCAAGGTCGCGGGCGTCAAGCAGATCGTCATGACGACCCCCGCGGGCCGGGACGGCAAGGTGAACCCCGCGATTCTGGCCGCCGCCGTCATTGCGGGCATTGATTTGATTTTTAAAACGGGCGGCGCACAGGCCGTGGCAGCCCTTGCCTACGGCACCGAGAGCGTCCCCGCCGTGGATAAGATCGTCGGCCCCGGCAATATCTACGTGGCCACGGCAAAGCGGAAGGTGTTCGGCAAGGTCGGCATTGATATGATCGCAGGCCCGTCGGAAATTCTCGTGCTGGCAGACGGCACCTGCAACCCCGCGTGGGTCGCCGCCGACCTGCTCAGCCAGGCCGAGCACGACAAGCTGGCCAGCCCGGTGCTCGTCACCGACAGCCGGGATTTAGCCAAGGCCGTGCAGGCGGAGCTGGAGGTGCAGATCCCGCAGCTGCCCCGCGCCGCCATCGCCCGCGCCAGCGTGGACACGAACGGCAAAATTATTGTCACCGACGACATGAACAAGGCCATTGAGGCTGTGAACATCATTGCGCCGGAGCACCTGGAAATCTGCGTCGATGACCCGTTCGCGGTGCTGAACTCGGTGCAGAACGCGGGCAGCATCTTCCTGGGCAAAAACGTGCCCGAGGCACTGGGCGACTACTTTGCTGGCCCGAACCACACGCTGCCCACCAGCGGCACGGCGCGGTTCTCGAGCCCGCTGGGCGTCGATGATTTTGTGAAGAAGTCGAGCTTTATCTATTACACCCGCGAAGCCCTCGGCGAGGTGCAGGGACGCATCGCCAATTTTGCCGAGCACGAGGGGTTACATGCCCATGCCAGGAGTGTGACGATCCGGTTTGAGGAATGAGCTTGCCAAAAAGGAAGCATCCGAGGTTGAAGCAGCATGATTATAGTGAACCGGGTGCGTATTTTATAACGGTGTGCACCAAAAATAAGGCGCACATTCTTTCTCGGATCGCTGTTGACCTTCCGTCATCCGTAGGGCGGGATGCCCTCATCCCGCCGCGGGTTCAACTGCTGCCTGCCGGGAAAATTGTGGACGATTTAATTCGCCGCACGGAAACGGTTTACGACAATGTCACCGTGGATGCGTATGTTATCATGCCGAACCATCTGCACATTCTTTTTCATATCCATGCACCCGGGAACGGCGGCGGGATGGGGGCATCCCGCCCTACGATTCACCAAATGGTTCGTGCCATCAAAACGGGGACTACACGCCACCTCGGCCATTCCATCTTTCAAACATCTTACTACGATCATGTCATACGCGGGCCGCGGGATTATGATGAAATCTTCCAATACATCCAAAACAATCCCGCCAAATGGCCTCACGACCAATTCTACACTTCGGACGGGGAGGAACACCCATGAGCCGTTATTTTACCAAAACCCTCGCTTCGCTGGAGCCGTACACCCCCGGCGAACAGCTTAAAATCGCTGACATTGTCAAACTCAACGCCAACGAAAACCCGTACCCGCCCGCGCCCGGCGTGGCGGCGGCGGTGGCCGCGGCGGTGCCGGGGCTGCGGCTGTACTCTGATTTGACCAACGGCGATCTCAACGCCGCCATTGCGCGCCACTGGGGCGTGCGCCCGGAGAATATCCTCTGCGGCAACGGCAGCGACGAGAACCTGCTGCTGGCCCTGCGCGCGTTCTGCGACGAAAGCACGCCGCTGGCCTTCGCCGATGTGACCTACAGCTTTTACACGGTGCTGTGTGATTTACTGCACATCCCGCAGCACATCATCCCGCTGGAGGCTGACCTGACCATCGACCTGAAAAAATACTGCGGCCTGCACGAGACGATTGTCATTGCCAACCCGAACGCGCCCACCAGCCTGTTGGCCCCGGTGGACGCCATCGAGGAGGTGCTGCAAACGAACCCCGACAACATCGTGATCGTGGACGAGACCTACGTCGAGTTCGCGCCTGCCGGGTCGTCCTGTCTGCCGCTTTTGGAAAAATATGACAACCTCGTCATCACCCATACCTTCTCCAAAACGCACAATCTGGCGGGCGCACGGCTGGGCTTCTGCATTGCGCGGCCCGCGCTGATTGCCGACATGAACCGCGTCAAGTTCAGCTACAGCCCCTACAACGTCAACGCCATGACCCAGGCCGCGGGCGCGGCGGCGATCTCCGACGAGACCTATTTTGCCGATGTAACGGCAAAGGTCATTGCCGAGCGCACCCACACCACCGACGAGCTGCGCCGCCGCGGGTTCACGGTGTTTGACTCGGCCACAAATTTTTTGTTCGCGACCACGGACCGTATGTCCTGTGTGGAAATTTTTGAAAAGCTGCGCGCCCGCGGCATTTTGATCCGCCACTTCAACGCGCCGCGCATCTCGGACTATCTGCGCATCACGATTGGCACGCCCGAGCAGATGCAGCGGTTCTTTGCGGCGCTGGATGAGATCCTGGGTGAATAAATGCCGCTCCTGCAGCGCAAGACACCGCGCCTGAAGGGCTATGATTCCATTCTCACCAACCCGGCCCGCTGGGCCATGGATAAGTTTTATACAGAGGGGGAGAACCATACATGATCGCAATCGTTGACTACGGCGTGGGCAACCTGTTCAGCCTGTCGTCCAGCGTCAGAAGCCTGGGCGCAGAGGTGCGGGTGACCCGCGACGCCGCGGACCTGCGGGCGGCGGATCATATCCTGCTGCCGGGCGTCGGGGCGTTCGCCGACGCAATGGCCAAGCTCGAAGCCACGGGCCTTGTGCCCGTTCTGCGCGAGGAAACGCAGAAAAAGCCGCTGCTGGGCATCTGCTTAGGCATGCAGCTGCTGTTTGAAAAAAGCTGCGAGTACGGCGAGCACCGCGGTCTCGGCCTGATTCCCGGCGAGGTCTGCCCGCTGGCGGACGACCTGACCGATCCGGCGCTCAAGGTGCCGCACATCGGCTGGAATGCCATGGACATTGTGCCCGGGCGCGAGGCCGACCCGCTGTTCAAGTACGTCAAAAACGGCGAGTACGTCTATTACGTACACAGCTATTACGCCAAAAACTGCGCTGCATCGACACTGGCGACGAGCGACTACAGCATCCCCGTCACGGGCGCGGTGCGGCAGGGGCTGGTGTACGGCACCCAGTTCCACCCCGAAAAATCCGGTGATACCGGCCTGCGGCTGTTAAAAGCCTTTGCCGAGCTGTAAGCGAGAGGGAGGAAGTACCATGAAGCTATACCCCGCCATTGACCTGCGCGGCGGCCAGGCCGTGCGGCTTTATCAGGGCGATTACGACCGGATGACCGTCTACAACGCAGACCCCGTCGCCCAAGCGCAGCAATTTATCGACGCAGGTGCGAAGTATTTGCATGTCGTCGATCTGGACGGCGCCAAGGACGACACCACGGCCAATTTGCAGACGATTGCCGCCATTGCCAAGCTGGGCGGCCTCAAAATCGAGGTCGGCGGCGGCATCCGCGACGAGGCGCGCATCCAACGGTATCTTGACCTCGGCGCGGGCCGCTGCATTCTGGGCACGGTGGCCGTAAAAAACTTCGATTTCACGGCAGAAATGGCACAGAAATACGGCGCACAGATCGCCGTCGGTGTTGACATGAAGGACGGCGCTGTCGCTGTCAACGGCTGGAAGGAGGTCACCCCCGAGCCGGGCGTGGCATTCTGCCGCCGCTGCGCCAATGCGGGCGTCAAGGCCATTATTGCCACCGATATTTCCCGGGACGGCACGATGCAGGGCACCAATATGGCGCTGTACCGTGAGCTTTTGACGATTCCCGGCATCGAGGTCACGGCCAGCGGCGGCATTGCCGCCATGGCCGAGCTGGCCGAGCTTTCCGCCATGCACTGCCACGCAGCCATTTTGGGGAAGTCGATTTATACGGGAGCGATTGATCTGGCCGAGGCCGTGAGGCTGTACGAGGGGGAATGAGGACATGATTACCAAACGCATAATTCCTTGTCTGGACGTCAAAAACGGGCGCGTGGTCAAGGGTGTCAACTTTGAAGGATTGCAGGACATGGCCGATCCCGTCGAGATGGCGCGGTACTACAACGCCTCCGGCGCGGACGAGCTGGTGTTCTACGATATTACCGCCAGCGTCGAGGGGCGCGGGCTGTTCACCGATATTTTACGCCGGGTCGCAAGCCAGATTTTTATCCCGCTGACCGTCGGCGGCGGCATCAACACGCCGGACGACTTTGACCGCGTGCTGAAATGCGGTGCGGACAAGGTCAGCGTCAACTCGGGGGCCATCCGCAACCCCGGCATCATCCCGGCTGCCGCGCAGAAATACGGCAACCAGTGCGTGGTGCTCTCCGCCGATATTAAGCGTGTGGACGGCAAATTCATGCTGTTCGCCAAGGGCGGGCGCGAGAACACCGGCATCGACGCGCTGGACTGGCTGGAGCAGGGCGTTAAAAACGGCGCAGGCGAGCTGGTCGTGAACTCCATCGACACCGACGGCGTGAAGAACGGCTTTGATCTGGAGCTGCTGGACGCCGTGGCCGCACGCTGCGCCGTGCCCATCATCGCCTCCGGCGGCGCAGGCAAAAAGGAGGATTTCCTTGAGCTGTTCCGCAATCACCCCGCAGTAGATGCCGGTCTGGCCGCGTCGATCTTCCATACAAAGCAGGTGGAAATCAACGATTTGAAGCGGTATTTGCGGGAGAACGGAGTAGAGATGCGGGTGTGATCGCCCCTTCGCCATGCATCCACCCGGTAGGGGCCGCACATGTGCGGCCCGCAACATTCCCAAAAGCGTCCTCTTGCGGGAAAGCCGCGGGCCGGGCATGCCCGGCCCCTACTGCGTAATAATAGCAAACCTACACTTTACCTCTTGCCAAAACCCACAAAAAGAGGTACACTAAACTATATGACTTTAGGAGTGTCCACCATGGAAATCACCGAAAATTCCAAGACTCTCAAATTTGACGCAAACGGCCTGATCCCGGCCATCGTACAGGACCATTATACCAAAGAGGTGCTGACCCTCGCCTACATGAATGCCGAGACGCTGGCCCTGACGATTGCCGAGGGCCGCACCGTATTCTGGTCCCGCAGCCGCCGGGAGATCTGGCGCAAGGGCGAGACCTCCGGCAACGTGCAGCGGGTCGTCTCCATCACCGCCGACTGCGACAAGGACGCGCTCGTCATCGACGTCGTCAAATCCGGCCCCGCCTGCCACACCGGCGCGGAGAGCTGCTTTTTCAACCCGGTCTATGTCTCCGATGAGCTGAAGCAGTTCACCTGGCAGGGCCTGTACGCACTCATCGAGGGCCGCAAGACCGACCCGAAGGAGGGCAGCTACACCACCTATCTGTTCGACAAGGGCCTGGAAAAGATCCTCAAAAAGGTCGGTGAGGAATCCACCGAGGTCATCATTGCAGGCTCCAAGCGCGACAGGGAGGAGACCATCTACGAGATCAGCGACCTGGCTTACCACGTCATGGTGCTGATGATCGAGCTGGGCATTTCCGTAGAGGACATCACGAAGGAACTCGAAAAACGACACGTAATTGACCATAAGGTCAAGCAGGAAAGGATGCAGTAACTATGGCAGGCGAATACCTGAAAAGCTCTGTACACGTTCATTCCAAATTGTGCGACGGTAAGAACACGCTGGACGAGATTGCGGTCACGGCATGGCGGAACGGTCTGCAAACGCTGGGCTTCAGCGGGCACAGCCACACCCCCTGTGATCTGGAATATTGCATGACCCAGAGCCGTACCGCCCTGTACAAGGCGCAGGTCGCCAAGCTGAAGGAGCGCTACGCCGGCAAGCTGGACATTCTGTGCGGCTTGGAATGGGATCTGTTCAGCGACGATGACCCGACCCAGTACGACTACTGGATCGGCAGCACCCACTATGTCCGCGGCCCCAAGACCGGCAAATATTATGAGATCGACTGGCGCGAGGAGGATCTGCGCGCCTGCATTGACGATGATTTTGACGGCGATGCGCTGGCCGTGGTCGAGGCCTATTTTGCCAATGTGGCCAAGGTTGCCGAGAAAAAGCCCACGATCTTGGGTCACTTCGACCTGATCAAGAAGATCAACGGTGACGGCAAGTTCTTTGATGAGAACGACCCCCGCTACACCGCCGCCGCCAACGCCGCGCTGATGACCGCCGCCCGCAACCGCTGCGTGCTGGAGGTCAACACCTCTGCGGTGTACCGCGGCTTCCGCAAGGATTTCTTCCCGTCCGATGCGATTTTGAAGGAGTGGCTGGTGCTCAGCGGCAATGTTGTCATCACCGCCGACGCCCACGATACCAAGGCGCTGACCTTCGGTTTTGAGGCTGTTGCCGCCAAACTGAAGGAACTGGGCTACACGAAGGTCCAGGTGCTGGGCAAGGACGGCTTTGCCCCCTGTGCGCTGTAAAAATATTCCCCGAAAATTTTCCCGCCGCGGTGTAACACTGCGGCGGTTTTTGCGTTTCTTATGGCTGAAGGGCCCAAAACAAAAAACATCTGCGCAAAACGCAGGAGAAAATCCACCGTGAGATTCACATGCGAAATAATTTTCAAAAAAGTTTGCACGGAGGGGTTGACAACCCCTCCGTATTTTTGTATAATAATACCTGCATTCTGGCGGCAGCCACTGTGGAGAGGTGTCCGAGTGGTTTATGGAACTGGTCTTGAAAACCAGCGATTCGCGCGAGCGGACCATGGGTTCGAATCCCATCCTCTCCGCCATTTTGTGATAACAAGTGAATATATAAAATCACTTTGACTTGTGGAGTAATACTCAAGAGGTCGAAGAGGCGCCCCTGCTAAGGGCGTAGGGTGGGAAACCGCCGCGAGAGTTCAAATCTCTCTTACTCCGCCAAATACCGCATATTTAACGCTATTGCGTTGAATATGCGGTATTCTTTTTATACTTTTATCACCCTTTGCACACTGCATATACCGCCACAAAACGCCAGCTACCGTGTGGGGTGTGTACACTACTGTGTACATGACTGTGTACCTTACTGTGTACAAACCGCCGCACGCCACCAACAACGCAGCATCGTATATTTTTTCATTCTTGTCTGTTGTGCTGCATCCAACCCGCCATTTTCGTTACCTCACAAAAACGCTTCCGTTCCAACCTCTCTCCGCATTTTTCAAACACGTTCCCCGATAAACGTAAAAATTTGCCAGGGAAGTGTTGCTATTCTTAACATTTTCTTCCTTTTCTGCCCGTGCCTTGCAATCCCGCGGCAAATCCGCTATACTCATTCTATACCATTTTATAAGTGAGGTGTCCGTTATGCGGTTATTTGATGTGCTCGGCCCGGTCATGACGGGGCCGTCCAGCAGCCACACGGCGGGTGCGGTGCGCATCGGCAGCACGGCGCGGCGACTCCTGGGGGAGCAGCCTGCCGAGGCCGAGATCCTGCTTTACGGCAGCTTTGCCGCCACGGGGCGCGGCCACGGCACGGATCGGGCGCTTGTCGCCGGGCTGCTGGGCATGCAGCCGGACGATGACCGCATCCCGCACAGCTTTTCTATTGCCAAGGAGGCCGGGCTGCACTTTAAGATCGGCACCACAAACCTGCGCGGTGCGCACCCCAACACGGCGGTGCTGCGGCTGACCGGTGCGTCGGGCCGTAAGCTCGAGGTCGTCGGCGCGTCCATCGGCGGCGGGCGGATCAACATCTGCCAGATTGACGGCATCACGACGAATTTTGGCGGAGACCACAACACGCTGATCGTCCACAACCAGGACACGCCCGGCCATGTGGCAGCCGTCACCACCTGTTTAAGCCAGCACGGCGTCAACATCGCCACGATGCAGCTCTACCGCTCGACGGCGGGCGGCTACGCCGTCATGGTGCTGGAGTGCGACGAGCCTATCCCGGACGAGATTGCCGGGCAGCTGGGCAGCCAGCCGGGCATCGTCAAGGTCACGATTCTGAATCTGTAAGGGGGGCGGGAAAGATGGCATTTTCATCCGTGCATGAGATGATCGACCTCTGCAAGGAGAGCGGCAAGCCGCTGTATGAGGTCATCCTTGAGAGCGATCTGGCCGAAAGCGGCCTGACCCGCGCCGAAAGCGAGGCCGAGATGCACCGTCTGTGGGCAGTCATGCGGGCCACCAGCGACGGCTACTGCGGTGCAGACCGCTCGATGAGTGGCTTTGCGGGCGGCGACGCGGCTAAGGTCAACGCGGCAGCGGCACGCGGCGTGCTCTACGCCGACGGCTACTTTGCCGACGTCATGGCCGAGGCACTGAAAACCGCCGAATGCAACGCCTGCATGAAACGCATCGTGGCTGCGCCCACGGCGGGAAGCTGCGGCGTACTGCCTGCGGTCCTGCTGCCGCTGCAGCGACGCGGGCTGGCCGACGAGGCCGCCGTACACCGCGCCCTGTATATCGCTGCCGGGTTCGGGCAGGTCGTTGCCGCGCGTGCCACGCTGGCCGGGGCCGAGGGCGGCTGTCAGGCCGAGGTCGGCGCGGCCAGCGGCATGGCCGCCGCGGCGCTGGTGGACATCAAGGGCGGCACGGCAGAGCAGTGCGCCGAGGCGTTCGCCATGGCGCTGACCAACCTTGAGGGCCTTGTCTGCGACCCCGTGGCAGGTCTTGTGGAGATCCCCTGCATCAAGCGCAACGTCATCGGTGCCATGAACGCGGTCTCCGCCGCCGACATGGCGCTGGCCGGGGTCGTGGGGCACATCCCCGCGGACGAGGTCATTGACGCGATGGCCGAGGTCGGCAACGCGATGAGCAAGGACCTGCGCGAGACCGGCATCGGCGGTCTGGCCGGCACCCCCACGGGCCGCGCCATCTGCGAGATTGTGACGATGGACAACGGGGAAGAGGAAGATTGATATTTTACGGCGGTAAACCGGCGGGCACACAGCACCGCAACCACTGCCCCAACTGCCTGACCAGCCTGCATCTGGACAATGAACCCGGGGACCGCGCCGCAGACTGCGGCGGGCAGATGGAGCCCGTGGCCGTCTGGGTGCGCAAGGGCGGCGAATGGGCCATCATCCACCGCTGCAAACGCTGCGGAAAGCTCAGCTCCAACCGGGTGGCGGCAGACGACAATCCCATGAAGCTCATGAGCATTGCCATGAAGCCCCTGTGCTCTCCGCCGTTCCCTCTGGACTACATCGAGGAAATGACCGCCTTGATGGGCGGCGATGGACGGATGCGGTAAGCCGCAGCCAAAAACGAAAAGGTCGCTGTGCCGGAGAAGTGCTCTGCGGCACAGATGGAAAACTGGAAGAAACTGTGCCGGAGAAGGTATGAAAAAGTACAAAGATAGGGGAGAGTGCTTCGATGGACTATATCAGAGTTACCAAAGAAAACATCGACAGGGAACACATCTGTTGTGCCATGTCCGGCAAACAGAGCCTTGCCAAGAAGGAATGGCTCAAGCAGCGCTTTGAGGAGGGGCTTGTTTTTTACCGCAGTGCAGAGCGCGGCAAATGCTTTATTGAGTACATCCCGGCAGAAAACGCATGGGTGCCCATTGATGCGGCAGACTGGCTTTATATCAACTGCCTGTGGGTCTCCGGCTCCATGAAGGGTCACGGCTATTCCAGCGAACTGCTGGAAGAATGCCTTCGGGATGCCAAGGCGCAGGGCAAAAACGGTGTTTGCATTCTGTGTGCAGAGGGGCGCAAACGGGAGTTTCTCGCCGACCCCAAGTTTTTGACCCATAAGGGCTTCAAGGTTTCGGACATCTCCGATTGTGGCATCAACCTCATGTACCTGCCCCTTGCAGAGAGTGCCCAGCCGCCAAAATTCAAGGCCTGCGCCAAACATCCCAAGGTGGAGGAGAATGGCTTTGTCCTCTACTATACCGACCAGTGCCCTTACACCTATTATTGGGTGCCAAAGGTGCAGGAGGCTGCAAAGGAACATGGAATCCCGTTCAAAACCATCCACATCACAGAGAAAGAGACGGCACAAAATGTGCCCGCACCGGTCACAACATACGCATTGTTCCGGGATGGGAAGTTTGTGACCCAGAGCATCCAGTCGGACAAGAAATTTTTGAAATTGGCGGCAGAATAATTGAATCAGGCCAGACGCCAGACGCTCAGACGCAGTGCAGCCCATAGAATTGGGGTGCGCTGCGTTTTTTGGAGGATTTTATATGGAAGAAATTGTTGTATATGTTCACGGAAAGGGCGGTTCGGCACAAGAGGCCGAGCATTATAAAGCCCTGTTCCCTAATTGTGAAGTAATTGGTTTCGACTACCACGCACAATCTCCATGGGAAGCCACGGAGGAATTTTCCGGATTTTTTACGGCAGTGCAGAAACGCTGCGGGAAGCTCACACTGGTGGCAAATAGCATTGGTGCGTTTTTATCTTTGTCCTCGTTGAATGAGAAATTGGTGGATAACGCTTATTTTATTTCTCCAGTAGTCGATATGGAGCAACTGATTTGCAACATGATGCAATGGGCTGACGTCTCCGAAGCAGAACTTGCAGAGAAACTGGAAATTTCCACAACATTTGGAGAAACGCTGTCGTGGAAATATCTCTGCTACGTCCGAGAGCATCCGGTTTCATGGAAAATCCCTACCCGCATTTTGTATGGGGAAAAGGACGCTCTGACCTCCATGGAAACCATAAAAGCCTTTGCGGAAAAGAACAACGCAGAGCTGACCGTTATGCCGGGCGGAGAGCATTGGTTTCATACGAAAGAGCAGATGCAATTTTTAGATAACTGGATAAAGAATAGGAGACCCTGCAATGAAACAGAAAATAAGGACGGCTTCGATTCTCCTGCTTATGGTTCTGGGAACCGGGCTGGTGCTGATGGCTTGCGGCACCAAAAGTCTTGCTGACAGCAGCACAGGAGGCTCGGATCCTTACGGACTGAATGTTGAAAGCATGACCGGAACAGACAGCTGCCAGATGGAACTGCAGGAGAGTGAAGTGTTGCTATCCGTGCCCATCTACCTGTGGCTGCGAAAGCAAGGCGTTGCCCGTTTTTCGGCTTTGTAATGGCAGCATTATAGGAGCTCCGATGTGCGATATTGCGCCAGCTTCCCATTATGGGAGGCTGGTATTTTTGCGCTTTTGCTGTATCAACCTACGATGGTGCAGAAATTTCCACTCAAAAGGGGCATAAAAGCGATGCGCTTGCCCTGCTTGCTACAATGGTGTTGGTTCTGAGAAGTTCACAGCCAGTGAGCTATACAGATGCCCAAACCTAAGCTACAATGAAGATGTGCT
>ENA-ORUI01001539-ORUI01001539.1-human-gut-metagenome-genome-assembly--contig:-NODE-1539-length-22863-cov-11.808707_pt1 | contig 22863 bp, 28 predicted proteins | sample MGYA00242078_ERZ509205 | MGnify/ENA primary metagenome ERZ509205 (study PRJEB26280, sample SAMEA2338828) | human gut metagenome | biome: human gut; feature: human-associated habitat; material: faeces... | reverse complement strand
GCATGGAGTGAATAAAACGATACCTTCTTGTAAATCTTGAAAACAAAGGAAATATCGCAGAATTTAAAATAATCAATAACAATTACTTATTTAATATTTTTAACATCTGAGCCATTGGGCTCTTTTTTTATGCCTAAAATTCTTGTAAACCCATTTTCGTGTTGCAAGAATGGGTGACAAAAACGGTGGACTTCGCAAGCTTCATGATCAACCAAGCTCCTTAATATCTCCGACCTTCAACTCAGCTATATCACGAATGTCGGCGCAGGACAGGGGCTTCTCAAGGTCGGCAGTTCTCTTGTGCCGTTTGTCAACAAGTTCCCCGCAATACCGAGCTTTAAAAGCTGATGACGACCAAGTTCGGGGAGGTATAAAATGCCGAAATTGCGGTGTTCGTGTCGTATCGTGAGAGGTTAGAAAAAATAATCGTGTTGATTAGTGCGGGAAATCAATGAAATTTCATTGATTTTTACACGAATATCTGCTATACTATGGTCAGTACCTTTAAGGAGGACTGCTTATGTATAGAAAGATTATGGGCTTCTTGGAAGCGTGGAAAGATAGCGTTCACCGCAAGCCCCTTATTTTGCAGGGTGCAAGACAGGTTGGAAAAACCTATTCCATTTTGGAGTTTGGACGCAACCACTACGAAAATGTGGCATACTTCAACTTTGAAACCAATCCAAAGCTGAACGAAACCTTCGAGGAAAACATCAGCCCCGACTATCTCATACCGATTTTATCTCATATCGCAGGTCAGACCATCGTAACGGAAAAAACTCTGATAGTCTTTGACGAGGTACAGCTCTGCGAAAGGGCGTTGACTTCGCTCAAATACTTTTGCGAGAACGCTCCGGATTATCACATCATCGTCGCAGGTAGCTTGCTCGGTGTTGCGGTCAACAGAGCGAAATTCTCTTTCCCCGTAGGAAAGGTCGATATGAAAACGCTTTATCCTATGGATATGGAGGAATTTATGTTGGCGCTCGGTGAGGACGATTTGGTAGAGCAGATTAAAAAGTGCTTCCAAACCGATACGCCCCTGCCGTCTGCCTTACACGATGCCGCAATGCAGCTTTACCGTCAGTATCTTGTGGTCGGCGGTATGCCGGAGTGCGTAATGCAGTTTGCCGAAACAAAGGATTATATCCTTGTCCGCCATACGCAGGACACGATACTTGCAAGCTATCTCAATGATATGAGCAAGTATAACAACTTGAATGAAATCAAGAAAACCAGACTTGCCTACGATAACATTACCGTTCAGCTCTCAAAGAAGAATACCCGTTTCCAATATAAGCTGATTAAGAAAGGCGGACGGGCTTCCGAATTTGAAAATGCAATCGAATGGCTTTGCCTGTCCGGTATCGTGTCACAGGTCTACAAGGTGGAGCAAATCAAAAAGCCGCTTGAAAACTACCGTGATATTGATGCGTTCAAGATTTATGTGTCCGACTTAGGATTGCTTTGTGCCAAGAAAGATTTAGCCGCCAATGATATTCTCTATATGGTAGAGGAAATCAACGACTTCAAGGGCGGTATGGCGGAACTATGTCAATGTACAGCTCTCCATTAACGGCTACCACACCTATTATTGGGAGTCCGAGCGTGGAGCTGAAATTGATTTTATCATTCAGCGTGACGGTCAGCTTATTCCTATTGAGGTCAAGTCTGCCGACAACACCAGAGCAAAGAGCTTGAAGGTCTATATGGACACCTACAAGCCCGCTTATGCAATCAAGCTTTCTGCCAAAAACTTTGGCTTTGAGGACAATAAAAAAACAGTTCCTCTCTATGCCGCATTTTGTATCTGAAATCAATATTGCAACCGTAACGCTCACAGAAAATGTGGGCGTTATTTTTTTGCCCCAAAAACTGAACAAGAAAGGATAACGCTTATAAATTTTTAAAAGCATGGACTTATCGGAGGATTAAGAAAAATCAATAACAATTACTTATTTAATATTTTTAACATCTGAGCCGTTGGGCTCTTTTTTTATGCCTAAAATTATTGTAAACCCATTTTTCGTGTTGCAAGAATGGGTGACAAAAAAACGGTTGAACGGTCTGGGCGAGAGATGATTGATTGCATAAATCATTTCTCAATGCTCCATTTTAAGGGGCAGAACTCTCACTTTCCTTTAAAGAAATAATCGCAATAGAATAAATTATCGAAATGTTTTGCGGTTATAAATTGCAAAACTAATCTACTACTGATAGGTGTTGATGATGTCAAGATGATTTGTATAGCAGACTTCCTGTTAAGTGCTGAATACTAATGCTTAGAATTATTAAATGCCCGCTTGGTAACAGGCGGGCATTTTCTGTGTTTTATTGTATTTCTTACGATAGAGATATAATCGTTTTAAAAAATGCAAATTCACAGTGATAATAGCAAAAATTAGCTATAAAAAAGGAAACAATATAATAAATCAAGGCTCAGTATTAACTGAGCCTTGATTTATGTTATTTGGATTCATTTGATTTTTCTGGATAGAGGCAGGGGATAGCTGAAGCGATTTTTTTCAAATCGTCCGTGCTTTGATCTGCACAAGCTACCACAACATCAATGACTGCTGGATTCTTTAGAATTATATCAATTGCGGTAGACAAGTTTTTTACAGTATCTACATCTTTGACTTGCAATAAGCTTTCAAATAGAGGAATGCGGTTATTAATTTCTGCTATAGACAATTCATCAGGGCTTTCAGAAAACAAGGCATCGACCAACTTCTGTGATGATTCATTTAAAGCAAAAAATTTGATTATAGCATTACCTGTTTTTGCCGGCAACATACTAAGCCAATTGATTGAACTGTTGTATGGATCATCATCCTTATAAAAGATTGAGACAGGCACATCAAGAGCTTTAGCAATTGCATTTAATGTTTTTGTATTTGGTTTAGCAACATAGCCGGCACAAATTTTTGATAAGGTAGTGTAGCTAATGCCGGACAGTTCCACAAGCTGTTTGATTGTGATACCTTTATTTTTACGGATTTTGTTAATTTTTGAAATATCAATAATTTCCATTCATATTAACTCCAATCTTTAACGCTCCACATAGCTTAACTTTGAAATTTTCTCCATAATAATACAATATTATTATACCCGATGTTGCAACATTGTCAATAATCTTTTTTTTGAAACTTTTAAATAATTAAATCATTAAGTGCAACTCTTGACATCTTATTAACCTAACTGTATAATGAAGAAAAGGCATATATTCAACAAAATATTCAATATAAAGTCGAATTTCAGCGTGAAATTATACCTGATTTCGTGCCGTTATTCTTTTTATCAGGTGATGAATGTTGTATTTTTTAAAAAGCAAAAACATAAAAACAAAATTAGATAAAAATACGAATAAGGCGTTTGTTCCAACTACGATTTTAATTACTGTATTACTTTCTGTATGTTCTTTAGTCCATGCAATATGTTCTTTCTTTAATGTTGTAGTTGTATTTGTTTTTATTTTGCATTATGCAAAGGGTTCACAACCCCGTGGTAAAAAAATTGTATATACAATAGCTATATTATTGTGCAGCACTCTATCCCTTTGTATGGCTATTATGATTATAATTGCGTTAATAAGCACTTGTGGCACAAGTAAGTTTGTTGATGTGTTAAGAACATTATGAGGAGGAGTTGTATGCGTTCAGAAGAATTAAATACAATTAAATATGTAATTAAAAACTTTAACTTATTAAAAACACAGTTTCACATATTACATAGTTACAGAATAGCAGATTACATTGAAGGTAAAGTAGATTTTTTGGACAAATACAACATGAGCGATTTTATAAGTCTTATTGAAAAATTATCCTATACCTTCTCAATGTACCACAATGATAAGACTAACAAAATTATCATGCACACACTTCAAGGCGAAAATATTAGAAAAATAACTGAAACATTGTGTGTGAGTAATCACACGGTATTAGACTCTCAAAATGAATTTTATAATTATGTGTTAGCCAATGTGAGGAGTTTGTAATATATGTGCCTGACTAACGAAGAATGCATTTATATCTTATGTCAATACAAAAACTTCAAATTAGCATATGAATTCTATGCAACGAATGATGATATAGCTGACGATATATCTTGTATGCTTATGGATTATGAAATAGGTCAGGATTATTATGATGCCAAAAAAAGCATTGAAATTTGTCTTGATAGCATAAAAAGAGGTTTAGATTACATTGCTACATTCAATCCGGAGTATAAATTGTTGTTAGAAAAAAGGTATTGCAATTCACAGTCAGTATTAAGCATTTCTCACTCATTATGTTTTAAGTCCGAGGCATCTATATATGCTAATACTCAAAAAGCAAAGATGTATTTCAGTCGAGGATTGAATATTTTGTTACAACAAAATTTTGTGCTTAGTAAGGTTGCAAGCAAAGAGTTTGATGTAAGAAAATTAGCTAAATATCCGAAGATCATCAAAGCATTGGTAGATTATTACGGCTACGAAAATTACGGTATAAAGTGTATAACAAAGAAACAACTGCCAAACAAATCTGAGTATGATAAGCACATAAATAGTATGATGACGGTACTATTAGGAACAGGTGCTCTTATGATGAAGAATATGTATATCCAACTGATTGAAAATACAGATATATGTGAGGGTGAAGATATGAACAGCGTAGAGTATATGATACTTGATATTATCGACAATTACAGGGTACTGCCTAAAAAGTCAATATACGAAATGGCATCATCTGTTATTAAAGATAGAATGAAGTTTAACTCGATTATAAACAAACTGGTCCGTTCAAAACGGATTTATATCCATGTGGATAACGATGATGTTACTTGCTATAGCAGAAACTTCAATCCGCACAACGATAACATAGTGTATGATAATGAAGCTAAAATAATAAACAAATGTTTTTTAGTATTAGCTCGACTTACGCAACTGTATAAGGTGAGATATCATAAACTTAGTCATTATCCATCTACAATTAAGTTAATCATTGAAGATGAAAACAGTGAAGAACATATGTTTGAAATTATATATTTACCATATAGTGAGAATGCTGAGTTAGTTAAGCGTATGGGATTCTTTTTTGAAAGAGAATATGATGAAAAATATAATGTAAAAAGATTTGCAATCTGCGAAAACAAATGGATGCTATATAACGAAGCCTCAAAAATTATGGAATATATACCAAATATCTGTTCATTTGTTTTCATGCCATATGACTCATCGAAGAGTGCATTATTTTATAATCCCGAAGAATTAGTAGAACAGGAGAGTTGTAAGGATAATGAATAAATCATTTATCAGAAGTAAAATTAATACCATTGAAAATATAATTTTTGAGTCGTCTTCTGCCAATATAACAGAAAGCAAAAAAGTACAATATGAGTATGAGCTGCTTAATATTTTTGAGTTGTTGTTTGCAACACAGCTTAGTGATGTTGAGTCTCAAAATTATTGTGATTATATGAATAAATCTTTGTCAGAGGAAGATCTTAACCAAGTTGTTAAGTATGCTCAAGACTTAAAACATAAGCAAAGTGAGTATCTGTTTGAAAGGTACAGTGAAGGTTATAGAGCAGTTATACCTTCTATGGTATCTTACAGAGGAAATCGTTCGAAAATGTATTTCAATAAAAAGAAATATGTATATTACATTTTTGAGAAGTTGATTATGCAGTATGATATTGAACACAAAATAGATAAGCTTGCCGATGCTACAATTATAATTGTAGATCATCAGCCTAACACCAAAGGTAAAATTAGAGATAATGATAATAGCGATTCTCATGACATCATTAACCTTATCAACAAGTATATACTGTCATCTGATGATAATGGTCTATTAGTTTCTTTGTGTTACGACAGCGTTATATCAGATACTGCATACACGGAATTGTATATCTTGCCAAAGGTCAAATCCTTAATATCAAAATTAGCAACATAATGTGGGAAAATGGGCAACGGAAAACCACAAATTGTACAACGGATTATGTACTGAAATGGGCAACATTTTTGAAAATTATAAAATGAGAAATGTTGTATATTTCGTTTTAAATAAAAGCCTGCTATAATCGCATTTTTAGCCTTTTAAAAAGTACAACTTTAATATTGAATGGCGTGATAGGTACCCTTGAATCGGGTAAACTATGGGCGGGCATATAATGGAGTGATTATTGAATGAATAAAGAGGAAAATAACAAAAGAGGAAAATATAAAATCAGTACAAGACCTATTTCATATACGAAAGAGTTGTTCTTAGTTTTGTGTCTTGTCGGCAGGGAGTTGTCACCTAAAACTGTAAAACTTTTTAAGCAGGATTATGGGGAATACAATGTTCGAAGAAATGTCATCTATAATCTTGTGCATCGGGGTTTAATTAAGAAAGTTGGATACCGAAAAAGTTACAGTTATATGCTTACGGATAGAGGCTTTGAATACCTCATGATAAAGTTTCCGTATAAATATAATTATGAACTATACAAAGACTATAACGAAGTCAATATGTATAATGAAAAAATAAGAGAAAGAAACAGAGTGTTAACAAGCGTTCTCTATTGTCTTGTAAAGCAAGGTGTCAGCATAGAAAACTATTCAGGAATTGCAGAGAAGTTATTTCAAGGATACGAAATTAAGGTAGAAAAGCCTTTCTTTGTGAGTGTCAAAGAAATGCGTAGCTTTAGTCCTCGACTTGGTGCAATTTTCTCATCATCGTCTTATGGCTGTATTGTAACACAACAAAATATTACAATTATATATGCACCGGATAAGGAACATCACCTATGGTTGTCCAATGAAGTTGAATGGAAAAGAGTTGTGTGCGACATACTTGAACAGGCAGTTGAGCCATATAACAATCGTCAAAATCTTGGAGTGTTATATCTATATAATGATGTACCTACAGCTAAAGACTCATATGAAGTAAATGCTACTCGTATTGATAATAGGTCACCTCAAACTCGCCGCTGCTATCAAAAGCTTAATTATATACATAATTATTCGATGATAATGGATAATATGAATTACAAGTTAAGTGATGTTTTAGATTCAGCAATGAAAGATAAAATAAGCAGAGTGTTTTTTGATGAGTGTGACCTCAGACCATATCATCCAACAATTGATACTCAGTTTTGCGATGGGGTATATGGAGGCGAAACTTTATCATCAATGATGTGGTATCTTGATCCTACAAAGATGATGCAGATTATTGAATACATAATTCAAACACGAAATCAAGTGCTGATTTTATGCTTTACAGAACAGGTTGATACAATATCAAATATCATCTCAATTAACAAATCGTTAAAAGGAAAGGTGTTGGTATATGACTTATCCCGTGAAGCAGTAATTTCTGCAATTACTCAGACAAGATAAATAAATGAACTTGATTGAGTGTAGGCGGCTCGTGAAAATATTGAATTACGATTGAAATATTTTGAAACATTAAAGACAGAGCCGCTTGCCTTGATGAGTTGTAAAGAATTAACGACGATTCAATGCTCTTTAATACAGGGTGCCTATTAGTACCCTGTATTTTTAGACTTTGTAATTCAGATATCAATGCAGAAAGGAAGGCATAAAAAATGAAACTATATGAACCCAGCAGAAAAACAAGAAATACTTTAAGAATATTGCTTATAGTATTTATAGCCTTTGTAGCAATATACATATCCGGACTATCGACTCAGGTATTGTTAATGGTTGCAAGAGGACAAGCTATTGCTGTTGATTTTAATCCGATTGTAAATTTCGCATATGCTTTTGACTTTTCAAAAAGTAAAATGTCTTGGATAGCCGAAGGTGTAATAGGAGTACTTATTTTTGCTTACGCAATTAGAATGAGCGATCATAGAGGAGTACTCGGCGAAAGTGAAAAAGACAGAACTGCTAATTTTGAATATTCTGATAGGGGCGATTTCGGCACAGCAAAACAAAGTAATGAGCATGAGATTCGTGAATTTATGAAAGTAGTACCAAAAAAACAGATTGATAAGATTAACGGATTGCCTATACTTGGCTATCTTAACAACAAGAAAAAGGAGATTGTAGCTTTTCCAAAAAAAGACTGGAGAGAGGGCGTAGAATATAACAATAACATCGTAGTTTGTGGTAATCCCGGATCTAAAAAATCAAGGTCTTTTGTTGTAAATTACATTTTACAGGCAATTACAAGAAGAGAAAGCGTAGTAGTATCAGATACGAAGGGCGAAATATTTGGCTGGACATCAGAGCTTGCACAAAGGTATAATTATGATGTAAAAATACTTAATCTTGTTGAACTCCAATATTCCGACGGATGGGATATTCTCGGCGAAGTGCGTAACAGTCCGGAAAAAGCAGCTCAACTTGCTCGAATTATTATTGATAATACAGGAGGAAAAGATACACGAGACTTTTGGGCGGATGCCGAAGAGAATTTACTCAAATCAATTGTTTTGCTGAAATCAGTAGGACTTGCGGATATATCAAATAAAACAGGTAAAGAACAAACGATGAGAGAAGTATGTGAGTTTATGACTTTATCTGACGATGATATGAAAAGAGTTTTTGATGTTCTTGAAGGTAATTTTCCGTTTCATCCTGCTGTTATCCCTTTCAAAGAATTTTGGCGTGCAGACAAAATCAGAGGACAGATAATTCATGGACTTGCAAACAGACTGCAACTTTTTCAAGATGTCAAGCTTTCAAAAGTTTTAGGCACTCCTGAAATTGACCTTACGGCACCGGGACAAAAGCCGTGTATATATTATCTTCGTTTTTCCGATCAGCATTCCACATACAAGTTTGTAACCTCTCTGTTCTTTTCCTTTATGTACATTGACCTCGTAGAATATGCAGACTCCTTGAAAGAGAGAATTCTTCCCGTCAAAGTTGCTTTACTGCTTGATGAGTGTTGTAATATAGGCGAAATACCGGATTTTCCGAAAAAGATTGCGACAGTCCGTTCGAGGGGTGTTGACAGTATTCTGTGTATTCAGGATATACCACAAATACAATTCACATATAAGGACACTTGGAGAAGCATAATCGGCTGTTGTGACACATTTTTGTTCTTGGGCTGTGGTAAAGATCCGGAAACAGCTAAGTTTATTTCAGACTTAACGGGTGAAGCGACAGTTAACAAGACAATGAGTTCTGCAATGGTAGGAGATGCTGATATGAGAGTAACATCTTCATCAGGTACAAGAATGGTAATGACACCGAATCAAGTAATGACAATGCCGAGGTCACAGGAACTTGTGTTTTTTGCTGAACATCAGGTTATGACGCTGACAAAAATGGATTTTACGGAACATCCAATGTCAAAAGAGATTGTTGAAACAAATGTAACAGACCATCAGTCTAAGATTGATTTTCCAAGTCTTGATTATGATAAAATGGTAATTGACAGATACAGTAATTATAGGCGGAAAGTTAGAGATGATGTTGGCGATGACAACGATGACGAAAGTCAAACGAAGGAACCAAGAAACAAAAAGCCAAGAGGTAATAAAAGTCCAAAAATCTTATAATTACATTTGACCTAAATTATTCTTAAATCACTCTAAAAAGCATTTTCTTCTGAAAGATAAAATGTCAGGGAGACGATTCGATTTTTGAATGATAAAGACTCTTAAACGGTCTGTATTGCATTTTATAGCTAGTAGGAGAAAAATTATATTGTTCTTGTTCAAAAAACGCAGCGGTAACGGCAGGGAATGATTAAAACCAATAAATCAGGTGCGTTTCTTTTTGAAAAGCTCCGTAGTTGATTTGTTCAAAGCAACTCTTGATGAATATGAAGTGAGCGAAGAAAGGGCAAGAGCCGTTATTGACGCATTTCCCAAAAATCCAAATGAAAATGAATACGCAAACTAACAGCCCCTTATCAATTAAGATGAAGGGGCTGTTTTTTATAAATGATAAATTTAATTAAAGCTATTCAAAAAGTCATCAATAGAAGAATGGTCTGTGAAAAATTCTGTGTCAATAATTTTTTTGTTCTTAATCGTTGCGTACAGGACTCCTTTTTCGTTGGTTGGCGAGGTATATATTTCATGTCTTGTATCTCCATAAAACCATCCGTTCACATTAGGATATACAGCACCGTTATCTTTCGGTTCTGAGAAGGGGATAGTGCCATAAGGATAAATTTGACCAAGAAATCGTATTTCCTTTGAGTGTATGAATTCGGTACTGGTTGTATCCTAGCTATAACTGATAATACTACCTGAATAATGTCTGTTGTAAGTTTGATTATCAACTTTTATTTGAGAATACACTCCGGGAACACCATTGTATGTGACCGTATCAACCGCTTCAAGTGTACCTTCTGCGAGAATGTCTACATCATTATATTTGGATAATTCCGCTGCAAATTCCTTTTCATTATGGATTTTTACTGCTGAAATATATTTACTCAAATCATAACTGCGATTCTGATTTCTATTATGAATAATGTTTGATAAAATTCCGATGGCTGAAATTAGTGATAATATAATTGCTAATACAGATATACAAATAGCTATACGAGATATCTTGCTTGTTAATTTCATTTTATACCTCTTTAGTTATAACATTTTAAAGATGAGAGATTTATGTTTATTTTTGAAATTTCGCCTTTGTGTATGAAGCGTAGGGGAACTTCAAACCAAAATTCTCTTTCGGCATAATATAACCGCATGGGCTGTTTATTGTCAACGGTAATTGCTTGTAAAGGAAAAGTTTCTTTCTGAATATCTTTTTTATCAGATAGAAAGTAAAATGTTATTTCATCGTAAGCCAATCTGATTTGTGAAGTCTTTTTTCCTGACAACTCAATAGATATGATTTTATCAGCCTTGATATGCGTGTTTTTTACATAACCCGATTCATATGCCAAAGAGGAATAAAATTCAAAAGTAAGCAGTTCATCAAATGTTTTGCACCTATACTTGAAAATATGGTCCATTTGTTCGGAAGTTAATCCATACAAACAGTTACCATTAAAGTTTCCGTTTTCGTCTTCCTCTTCAAAGAATTGGGATATCCTTTTATCGGAAACCACCATTAAAACTATAAATATAATAGATATTACTGTCAAGCTAATAGTTGCAATTGCTTTAACGCTATTGTCGCTTATACAAAACCATTCGGCACCTAAAACTGTGATAAGTAAAGCTAAGCATACAGCATATATGCAAGCCTCAATTCGCTTTCTGCGGTATTTGATATATGTATCTTGATTGAGGGAATAATTTACTTTCAGCTCGTTGATAGCGTTTTCGTTAATCTTAGAAAAATCACGATCGTTAATCATATAATTCAGATTTTCTTCCATATCTGTTTTATCTACAATAAAACATTCATCGTTATTCTTTTGAATGTCACCCTTATCGTTATCGCTATTGCCGCTGCTTGAATTGCTACTGTTTGCACTAAAAGAAGAAGCGACAGCGATAGTCAATAGAAAATCAGTAATGTTCATAATGAACTTTCCTCCTATTAACTGAGTTTGAAACTGTCAACAAGTGCTTTAAAGTCTTCTGTATTTACTCTGTAATATTCTCTGAGTTGGTTGTGAGGAAGAAACAGTTTAAAGTCGGAATCATAGTGAAGTTCGGGTTCGTTGATGTAATTGCAATCAGTTAGTATGTCAATGAGTTTCGTTGTAAAACTCGTTATTGTACTGCCGTCAACATATACAATGTTTAAAACAGCGTTTTTGCTGTCTTGCAAAACATATACATCAACTGATAATATGTGTGGTTTCGTGTAAGCTAAATAGTACATAAAATATAATTTAAATTTGTCTGCAAAAGGAGAAATCCTATATACAGCAAAATCTTCATATGTAATATTTTTGCCTTTTGTGAGGTACAATAGTTGGTCAATGTCGGTAGATTTTTGCCTAACCACATCAAGCAATACAACAAGTATGCCGCTCAACGCAAAAACGGTAATAACAATCGTAATATATGTCGGAAGCGATTTTGGAATAAAATCAAGGAAAATGTCAGTGAAAAAACATATGGCACTTGAAAGTTGAATTATTCCAAGAAGGCTTGTAATTAGTTTTAGCAGGCTTATAGTCTTAATTTTACGAAGATACTCATTGTATTCATTTTTTAAAGCATCATTAACCGTATGATTAACCTTAGAAATTGATTTTTTGTCAGCTGATACTGTAATTCCAATTTTCGCCATTTTTACTTCTCCACATCATTTGCTTTTGCATTATTTGGTATATATATTTTGTAATAGTATTCATCGCCGAAAGTGCATTCGTTGTTTAATGAAATATAAAATATTGGTATAAACTGGCTTTCGTCCGGTTTGTTAACATATTTCTCTATCCGAGCATTTGTATCAGTGTAGTTAATATTACATATTGATTTGTTTATTTTTAGGGTATCTTTTTTTGTGTTAAAACAATAATAGTTTGAGTTTTCAACAAAATAGGTGGTATTATAAGTGCTTTTGATTGGTTGGATTTCAATGACACTTTCCAATTTTAGATTTTTTCTGATACTTTGGGAATATATGCAACATGCTATTGTACTCGCAAAGCAAATTCCAAAAATAATTACTGAAGTTAAAGCTAATGTATATAGCCATTTTGGGGGCGTAATGAGGGAGCAGTAAATGAGGTAGCAGTAAATAAAGACGAATATAAATAATATAACCAAAAAAATAAATGTCAGCACAAAAAATAACATATTATTTTCACCTCATTCCATATCAATAGAGAACTCATCTGTTATAGATCCTTCAGGAACATAAATTTTATACCTTTCATTTGAAGAGGTTTGTAGGGATAACAACCATGATAAAGTCAGCCAATTTTTAGTTTGCTCTTCATCCGGAATTTGAATTATAGTATCAATGTGGGGAGTATCCTTTGTGTAGAATACTTCACACTTATCAGTTCTGATTTTGTCAGCTTTAAAACTGCCGGATTTAGTTTGGTAGTAATAATAGTAGTATGTTTCTGTGCCCACATAACCTGTTCCAATAAAAAAATGACCTTTAGCATCACGATTGTCTTTAAGATTAACAATTTTTTGAGTACTTTCGATTTTTTCAGACATTTTGATATTGCCGGTGTATGACACAGATTTACTTGCTATAATAAAAAATGTTATGACACTCGCTATTGAAAATATAGCAATGATAATTTTTAAAATATCGGAAGAATCACACGCTTTCATTATAATAAATACGATTGCAAACACGATGCTTATTATAAACACTATTGATAATAGCATTTTTATCACTCCTTTTATGTTATTAAATATTTTAATTGAGTTTGTAAAGGACACTTGCCATACACTATGGGTATGGTATCAAAAGATTACTTCAAATTTTCTTCAACTTTTTCAAAGTAGAATTTTACTTTGTGGGGAGTAGGGGTAACAACGCCAAATTTTGTGGCAAGTCGGTATGTAGAACTATCCCTGTTGAGTATATCAGGCTGTTTTTCAATCATTTTCCTAAAGGTTTCGATGGTATATGTTGTCTTATATTTGTTGCAACTGCGGCAGGAAGGCATATAATTGTCCATTGATTCAAGATAGTTTATGTCGTAGCCAAATTCTGCATAGTATAGCGGAATCTTATGATCAACATTTAGCTGTTCGTAAGTTAATTCACATCCACAGTATGCACAATGATTATCATACTTGTTTAAGACTTCAAGACGAGTCGCTTTAGAAAGTTGTTTTCTTTTTGGAACACTCATTTTACGACTCCTTTATTTCTGATTTATCAAGGATTCTGCAAATATAGCAGAATCCTATTTCTTTATTTTCGGCTACTATGTATCTTGTACCGGTATCATATTCCGCATAATCGGTAAACATTATTGCCCACACATTAATCGTAACAAAAATTTCTGAGTAAAATAACATTAAGATTCCAGTTCCTTTTGTTCTTTCATTTTTTTGTAGCAATACAAAGTAGCTCTGCAGTCAGCTAAACTATCGTGAGCAATGTCTGTTCCCCAATCATATCCGTAATATTCTGCACATTTAGTGAGTCTTTGCCATTCGTGACAGCCATATTGCTCGCTCCATTCTCCGTATATATAAGCAAAATCCTCCATAACATCTACTATAGCAGCGTTTTCATTTTTAATCCCTATATTGGAAAGAAATCCTAAATCAAAATATACATTGAACCCTATGATAGTATGAGCAGAATTGATAATACGACTGATTTTCTGCTTCACTTCAAGAATATTCTGTGCAGTGGCAACCGTTTCGGGTGTTATGTTATTAACCGCCATAGCTTTATTCCAATTATCTGTATAAAGCGGCTTAATATAGCTGTTGAAAAGAGTGTTGCCCTGACCATCAATGATTGACACCTGTAACAGCTCATCGTCATAAGGATTAAGACCTGTTGTTTCGGTATCTATGACTATTTCGTCATAGATAATTTCGGATTTATACGGAACGCTGAAAGTCTTTTGTATAATATTCTGAGTAATTTCTTTTTTGAACTCTTTTTTGAACAACTGTAATTCTTCTTGCTTTTTCGCCTCTTTTCGCTTTAGAAGAGCTTTTCTCTGAGCTATACGCTTACTTTTTTTGTCTGCTCGGTATTTTGCAAGCTCCTGCTCAGTCATATGGCGAACTTCCTCGTCCCACAAGTACAGCTTTTTAGACGGACAATTAGCATTAACCCATAAATACTTACCACTCTGTTCGTCAATCTTTATAAAGTGCTTTGCTTTCCATTGATTTTCAGTAATTAAAGTCCTACTTTCCGGAACACTGATATGTGTTCTGACTGTTGATTTATATTTATCCCAAACATTACTCATTATGTATGCTCCTTTCTATCGCTGTAAAACATTTCAAGAGCTTGTTCAACTATTTGTTGCATTTCATCATTGCTTTTGTCTGTAAAATACTTTTTATAAGTGTTTGGACTGATAGCAATTTTTTTATCAGGCTTTTTCTTTTTGGAACAATCATTTTACGACTCCTTAATTCCAAGCAACCAGTCAGCTGACACATTCATATGTATAGCAATCTTTTTGAGGTTTGCTGTTGAGGGTGAATTGATGTAATTACAATATTGGTTTACAGTCTTGTAGGGAATTGTTGTCTTTTTTGCGAATTCGGCAGCGGTAAGACACTTTTCATTCATCAGATGATTTATTCGGTCACATATTCCGAAATCACTTTGCGGCATCATATTATTACTCCTCTCTATTCACCAAGTTGTTACAATAGGACTCCAATAATCACGGTCTTTGTATATCTCGTCGAACTTTTTTGACAGCTTCGCTTGATTATCCTCTGTAAATATTTTCTTTATAAGCTCAACATCCTCATTAGATAAGCCGTCAACCTCGTAGTCATAAATTTCTTCATCAAGTGGGGGAAGAGGCTTTGTTTTAATAAACACAACTGTGCCAATTATATCCTGCACAGGGAAATGTTTACTGTTTGGAAAAGAGAGAAAGAAGTTATGTGGTAAACCTTTGATGTGTCCTTCTTCATCCGCAAGCAAAAGAATGTTGTTTTCCATAGGTACCCTTTCAATGTACCCAAGCTCCGGCACAGCTTTAATGACATCACATACATATCTACAATCAATGTCAATAACCTCACAAGGGTTATTGACTTCTTTTTTTATCGCTTTCATTTTGTTCTCCTTTTATTTTTGCACAATAGCACCAAGTTTGCGGTGCTTTTTCTATTGAAATAGGTTTGTCATACAATTTAAAATCTGATATATGCCAAGAAAAAAAGTGTGAATCTCCTAAACCTACATATTTTTTCAGTTCATCAAGGCTTAAACAAGATTTTTGTAATATCTCGTTATGATTAAGATTACCATTGTCATTTGAGGCAATTATTCGGTACTCCTCTTCAGAAGAATCATCTTCACTTTGCCAAACTTCTCGGATGTTTTCATAGTATTCGCCGTCAGATTCGTATAATTCTGTGCTGTATTCTTTTATGTAATCACAAATAAATTCTCCGATGACTTTCCCGTTGGCTTTAATAATTTTTCCGTCCGAATTGTGTATTTCGAGTATATGATGAGGATTTTGGGCGTTCTTTTCGGAACAGTAAATATAACAACGAAAAGGTGTTGTTAAGTTAGGCTTTGATTTGCGAATTTCAAGCGTTTTCCGACCATTTAAAATTAAGTTGCACCATTGTGGTTTGATACTAATTAAAATGTTGTTCATTTTCTTTACACCTCTTTCGTATGCTTAGCACTCAACATCTTGATTTTCTTCCTTCCAAGTAAAGTATTCTTCTTTTGAAATTGATATTGCGTGATAACCGTTTAAATGAATAACTTCGGTACATAGCTTATCTGCTTTTATTGGAAGGTTTGACTCAATGCACGCAACCGCATCTTCTGTATTGTCTTTTATCAGTAGATAGTACCATTTCTGTCCTTTCATTACAGCCTCCTAATTATCATTGCTATATGAAGAAAAGAACTTATTAAGCTCTTTAGTTGAAACATCTCTGTCAAGTAAACCTTTGCAAGCACCTTTCATTGCAGCTTCCGCAAATAATGATGCTGTGGCTATTGCGTCACTTTTTCCTCGGTTTTCCATTGTATGGTGTACTATACCGCCTGTAATTGCTTTAATTGCCGCTGCGATTTCAAAAATATCACCTTTCGTGGTTACATAGATACTGTTGTCGTCAGATTTTGAAACGATGAGTATATCGTGTTTATCCATTATAAAACACCTCCTACTTACAGAGTGCTTGATTCGCACTCTGTTTTTTCTAAAAGCCGATTACAGTCAACATCATATATCTCTGCGAGCTTTAGAAGCATTGTAAGTGACGGTTCTGAAACTCCCAGTTCCCACTTGGTGTATGTTGTTCGGTTAATTGAAAGTCTATCAGCAATATCCTGTTGACTCAAATTTTTTTGTACACGCAATGTTCTCAAATTTATGCCAAAACTTAACATTGTACCCACCACCATATGCAAAAAACATTCTTAATAAAGTCCGGTGTGTACTGAGTTAAAAAAGAACTAAATACAGCTATTGCTAAAAACGGTATTCCTATGACATAGACGATTGTATAATTTGGTAGCTCATGTGTTGTGCCTTTGCTATTGTGACGACCGACAATTACAGCAATAATACCAATTAGAATTATTATATCAAACAGCATAATATTACCTCGCTTTTTAATTACATTAACAAGACTTTTCTTTAATTACAGTATATCATCAATGCAATACAAAGTCAATACAAAAATGAACAAACGACACGACAATTGGGTAGATAAAATGAAAAATTAAAAAAATATACAATATACTTGACATAAAATGAATGATATGTATGATAATATAGAGGACAAGAAATCAAGAGAGGAATATACAATGTTGAGTAAATACCGAATAAAAGAACTGAGAAATAATGCAAATATATCACAGGATAAATTATCTGAAATAATCGGAGTATCAAGAACACAAATAATTAGATGGGAAAAAATCACTAAGGATAATGACGCCGTAATTGACAGCCTATACAAAAATAGAATGTGCAGATATTTTAGGGTGCCTTTAAGAAAGTTATATAATTGTGAATATCAAGAAATTGTTGATATAGCAAAAAAAGATGCCATCCACATAATGAAAAATGTTCCGAAAGAGAATAGATGTGATCTGACAAATGTAATAAATTCGTTATCAGAGTTAATGACTCAGGCGAGCAATACAGAGTGCACCAAAGATACATTAGATTCGATTGAAGATAAATTGTATGAGATTGTTAAGCTCGGAAAATATGACATTTTTGTTCTCTTTGACTTCTTGTCGGAACGCAAACTTCAGAAAAAAACATTATCATCAGAAATTACAGAGGAAATCAAAGCATTCCTTTCGTGTTTTTAAAAAAGAGAAGGTACTATAATGGTGCCTTCTCTTTTTATATGTTTTGAGCAACAAAATCAATAAAAATAGCGATATGTGAATGATATAATAATTATTAAGTTGGACAGATTAGATCAATTTAATTTTAGAAAGGATGACGAAAAATGTTCAATAACGAGAAAAATAATTTTTTTGAAGAAGAATTAAAGCAGTCACAAGCTTTAACAAGTGAATCTGAAAGCTTTGAAAGTACAGCAGATATCGAGGCAGGAAACGATACGGGTGAAGCTTTGATTGATGATATCGAAAATTTTGATAACGGTGATACAGCAAATGCTGAATCAGGAAGTTATAGTTCCGAAACTATAACGGATGAACTTGAAAGTTTTGATGGGACAGAAACTTTAACAGGTGGCATCTCAAACTTTGACAGTACAACAGATGCTGAATTGGAAAATGATATTGTTGAAGGTTTGACAGATGACATTGAAAATCTTGATGAAAGCGACACGACAGTTATCAAAGAGAAAAACAACGATGCTGAAGCTTTGACAGATGAAGCTGAAAGCTCTGACAACACAGATGCTGACAAAGAGGAAAGCTATGATTTGGAAGGCTTGATAGATGAATCTGAAAATCTCGACGACGCAACAGATAAAGCTATTGATAATCTTTCCGATCCCATGATACACAAAGAAGTAAAAAACCTTATTGACGATACTACTTCTGATAATGAAGATGGTATTGAAGATGGCTTTTCAGAATCAAACGACGATGATTTCCAGAAACTTGTCGATTCAATACTGAATAGTACAGAAGATGATGACCATGCTGTAAATTCAAACGACGGTATGCCTGTAATGCCGTTGACGGTATATAAAATGTTGATGTCAGCTAAACAAATGCGAACAGTATTGACCGGTATTGTGACAGGCGTGAGAATGACGAGTAAAGGCATGGCAGTAGAGGTAACTACGCAAGTTCAAAATCATCCGCTTCAGGTATTTATACCGACAACAAAAATGGGTTTTGACAATAATGTAAAAGAGCTTATCAATCAAAGAGTTAGAAAAAAATGCCAAAAAGTCAGAAGCGTAAAAACGATTGAAAAGGTGCTGAACAGAGAATATTACTCTTACATAACATCTATGTTGGGTGCTACTGTGGATTATGTTGTAGATGAAGCTATCAGAGACCTTAATGTTGTTGTCGGAGACAGAGCAACAGCCATGCAGTATAGACGGGCAAGATTTGTTAAGTCGGAAAAATTTCCTGTGCCGTCTCTCCGTGTCGGAAGTAAGTTTAGAGCTCGAATCTTGAATGTTATGGCAAAGAGTATACTCGTTGAGGTATCCGGCTACACATGCGTAATGCGTCCTAAGAATATATCATCATTACGCATCAACACAAAATTGGAATATACAGTTGGAATGACTATAGATGTTGAAATTACAAAATTTGATCCTCAAAAGGGAGTGTCTGTAGTTGCAATTGATGTAAAAGATAAAAGTATCAAAGCCAATCTTGCAGCTCAATACAAACACGGTGATAGACTACTGGCGGAAGTTATTGAGGTTAAGCCGATTACCGGTGAATACTATTTGAAAATGCCGAATGGAGCACTAGGTAAAGTTCCTTATTATGTAAAAGATGATTATGTGAAAATTCACAACGGAACAAAACTATATGTTATCGTTACCGGCAAATCAAATCAAAATACGACCGTTATGTGTAAGATTCGTAAAGTTTTAAATTAAGATTACGGAGGAAGCCATGACGAATAAATTTAGGAAAATATTATCATCAACTATTGCAGGCAGCTTACTCATTTGTTCGGCAATTGGTTCAACAATGTCTGTATCTGCCGCTACGGCAAGTAAATATGAATATAGTGTTTCCGATGCAACACAGTTACAGAAATATCTTGTCAGTCTTTGTGATTTAACTGATACACAAAAAGTCCTTTATGATATTGATAAAAACGGTGAATTGACAATTACTGATGCGACTAATATTCAAAAGATAGTCGTAGGATTAACTTCTGATATTCCGTCAGAAAATCCGACTTCTTCAACTGTTGAATCAACAACAATGACAGCAACAAAACCGACACAAGCTACAACTACCATAGAACCCACGACTGAACAGCCTACTACAGAGCCAAAACCTACAAGCGTACCTAAAAGTGTGAAGCTTAATAAAAACGACATCACATTTGGTATAGGCGAAAAATATACTCTTCTCACGACTGTTGAAAACGGCGATATTTCGCAGGTTGCTTTTACAACAAGTGACCGTAAGGTTGCAACTGTTGACAATAACGGAAAAATAACTGCTGTCGGTACAGGTACTGCTACAATTACCGCAAATACATATAACGGACTTAAAGCCCAATGCAAGGTTACCGTCAAAAAACTTGCCAATAGCATAAAGCTTGATAAGACAAGTATTACGCTTGGTGTTGGCGAACAGTATGACTTTTCAAGTTCTATACCAAATGGTACAGCGGCTTATTTCAGGTCCTATTATTCAGACAATACTGCAATTGCAACTGTACAAAAATCAGGCGGTTTGATGACGGCGAAAACAGCAGGCACCACAACGATAAGATGTAAACTCAGCAGTGGCAAAGAAGCTACTTGCAAAGTTACAGTCAAATCTGCACCTTCAAGGGTTACTGTTTCTGATAAATCTGCAACCCTTAAAGTCGGACAGAGTAAAACGCTTAAAGCTACGCTCAACAATAACGCATACAGTTATCGCAGTACTTGGACAAGCAGTAATACATATGTTGCAACGGTTAATTCAACCGGAAAAATCTCCGCTAAATCTCAAGGAACAGCAACAATCACATACAAAACCTACAACGGAAAAACCGCATCGTGCAAGCTGACTGTTTCGGGAAGTGTCGCAAAGTGTATTGATGTATCAACTTGGCAAGGCTCAATAGATTTTAACAAGGTAAAATCAGCCGGTTATAACTATGTGATTATCCGTGCAGGCTACGGTAAAGAAAAAAGCCAAAAAGACAATATGTTTGAAACAAACTACAAAAAGGCAAAATCCGCCGGTCTTAAAGTCGGAGCATATTGGTTCAGCTATGCAATGTCACCGTCAACGGCAACAGCAGAAGCAGATGCTTGCCTTAGTTGTATCAAGGGTAAAAAGTTTGAACTTCCTGTTTACTACGATATGGAATATCAGCCTGCAATGAGTACAAGCAACAGCAATTATACAAAAATGGCAGTCAATTTCTGTAACAAACTCAAAAGCAACGGCTTTAAATCGGGTGTGTATTCCTCAGCAAGCGTTTATGACTATCTGCTCAATCGCAAAACCTTAAAAAATAACGGCATTTCCATTTGGAACGCAGAATGGTATATAAAGCCGTCAATCACTTGTGATGTGTGGCAGTATAGCGAAAAAGGACAGGTTAATGGCATAAGTTCAAGTGTAGATATGAATTATATTCATAACTTAAATGTAGTAGATTAAGCACTTAAAAAATAATTTTAAAAAAGCCGTTTTAAACAGTATATATATAATATGGGGTGAAATTGCTTAAGATTTAAAATCCGAAAATTATTAAAAAGGAGTTAAAGCTTGGCAATAAGCGTAAGAGGACCACCTTTGCTGATAATACCATATGAAAATAATTTTAAAGGAGTATAAAAAATGGAAAAAGAAATTAATGAAGTTAAAATTACATATCTTGCCGAAACCGGAATGGGACTTGTACATTTACTGATGAATAATTACGATGATAATGGCAGAGTTTTGGAAACTAAACATTCCAACAACTGCTATATAGCAAACGCATTATTGGTTATCGTGCATGATATATACGATAGTATTGATTCAGAGGCAGAAAGACTTGTTGAATTAACTGAGGAAATTAACAACTCGGTATTTGATATTGAGTTATCTGCTAGTAATGATTTAAGCGACAGGTACTGCTCAGCATATCCGAAACTTAAAGCAATACTTGAGCTGTTTAGTAATATTATTTCAAAATATAAAAGTTAATTGATTAAATCAGGGTGTTAATCGGCATCCTGATTTTCTTTTTGCGATACAGCAACAAAATCAATAATTTTGCGTTTATATTATATGCTATGATGATTGAGTAGCGTTTAGGTGGCTTAAAATTGCCCTTAATCCACTTAAATCCTCAGTGCTACATTCGCAAAACAATCCCTATTTTGCGAAGTCGGGGTACCGATTGGTACCCCGATAATCTAAAAATTCAAGGAGAGAACATCAATGAAAAAAATTGTAGCCGTATCTATGGTAGCGGTACTCGCAACAACAGTATTTTTAAGTGGTTGTAACACAAGCAAAAAAAATGAAAGTTCTTCAGATACTCCTGATAGCACAACCTCTTCTTTATCATCTGATGTAAAAAGTGATACAATTCCGCAAACAACTGTCGAAAGTACAAATGCAGTAAGCAGTTCTTCTGAAAGTTCTGCCGGCAGTAAGGTAAGCGAAACAAAGTATAAACATCTTGTCGATTATTACAATTCCGATGAAATGAAAAGTGTGATTAACTCAGCTGATGACGCCTATAACAATGACATATACACTTTGCGTATTACGTGTGAAGGTAACAGTATTGTATATAACTTTCGCATGGTACAAACTTATGACGGCGATGCAAAGGATGAAATGAAATCCTATCTTGAAAAAGCAATGGACTCTATGAATACCTCATTTAAAAGCGTAGTTGACAGCATTAATGAGGTTGTGGAAGACGATTGCACGGTTATCGTACGATACAAAAATGGCGACGGAGAAGTTTTATCTGAAAAAGAGTTTAAATAACCGTAAAATTTATTATCAAAAATAATATTGGGGTACCAATTGGTACCCCAATAAATATTTTGACAATTAATTAAATAAATAGTAAAATTATGTTGATGAATATTAAGTTAATATTAAGGGAGCAAAAAACATGAAAAAAATAATACAAACAATATCAATATTGTTGATCATAACGCTGTTATCTGTGATATGTACAATACCATATGCAGCGACTATCG
>ENA-ORUI01001527-ORUI01001527.1-human-gut-metagenome-genome-assembly--contig:-NODE-1527-length-22976-cov-56.610968_pt1 | contig 22976 bp, 17 predicted proteins | sample MGYA00242078_ERZ509205 | MGnify/ENA primary metagenome ERZ509205 (study PRJEB26280, sample SAMEA2338828) | human gut metagenome | biome: human gut; feature: human-associated habitat; material: faeces... | reverse complement strand
CCGGTTCTATTGTTTAACTTTTAATCTTTCGGTAAAAATTTACCGAAGTATTGTTTATAAAGAACATTATGGAGGACAACGTATCTGTACTTGAAATCACATCTGGAATATGCTGTATACTTACTGCTATATTCTTACATTATTCGGCCATACCCAAGAATAATAATAAGAAAAATTACCAGAAAGGCTACATCTTAGTAGAAATAGCCTCCCTGATATTAGGTATATCTGCTTTATCATTTGCCTTTGCAGGAGGCTCTTTAAATATATATGGTAAGAGCTATTTCATCCAGCTCATCCTGCCAGTAGAGACTTTGCTGGTATTTTGGATATTCGTATATCCACTTTACGAGAGAGAGAGGCTAAAAAATTTTCTCAGGCATCAGGTCTTTTACACCGCTTTACTATGCGCAGCAAACATTATATATATATTTATGGCCGAGGGTAAGCCCGGAGAATGGTTTTACTATATCCTGGTTTCATGCTACGTAATACAATTTATTTTTTACACAATCATCTATATACACATTACCAAAATCTTACTAAAAGGGAAAAGCATAGAAGCAGCAAACCTGAAAAAATACCCGCTTCGGACATGGGCTGCCGCCTTTATAATAGGTGTAATGGGAATCGTAGCCGAAATATACCTCAACTATATTTACCTGCAAATATTTACCCTCTGCTATACAGTCTTCTTTATTTCATTGGGTATACAATATCATAATTACAGCATAATAGTTTCCAATGAACCGTCAGTTAATAAAGAGCCAGCCGTTCCGGCTGCGGCACCTGCAGAGCAGCATCACTCAGAAGAAAAAAGGCACGGTCAGAACAACGATGTCATAAAAGAGAAAATCACGCAATGGGAAGAGAGCAAAGGATACCTAAAACTTGGAGTTACCATTCAAGATTTAAGCCGTGAAATAGGTGTAAATCGTACATATTTGTCAAATTACATCAACGAAACCTATCAGACAAATTTCAATGGTTGGGTAAACGACCTCCGCATAGAAGAAGCCAAGCAAAAAATTATACAATCACCCGACATAAATCTGAGCGACCTTGCCGAAATGGTAGGATTTGCCGACCAGGCGCATTTCAGCAAGCAATTCAAACTAAAAGAGGGCATTCCGCCTTCGGTTTGGAAGAAAGATCACCGCCCTCCAAAAGAAAAAAGTTAATTTTTACCTTTTTGTCAAAAAATACACAATTATATACAAATAGACAAGCATAGGCACCGCCTTTGCGAGTAGATTTGCAAATAAAATAAAAAGCGATAAAGAATAGTAAAGAACATTATCAATTATCATTCATTAATTAATTAAAAGTATGAAGAAAAAATTCTATGGAGCCCTTGTATTAGGAAGCGTGCTTCTTGCAGGGGGAATGGTATCTTGCTCTGATTACGATGATGACATTGATAGCTTGAACAACCGCGTTACAGCTGTCGAACAGACTGTAAAGGAACTTCAAGACAAAATCAATGCCGGTGCTGTAATCACAGATGTACAGACTGTCGAGAACGGAGTAAAGGTTACTTTGAGCGATGGCAATTCATTTACATTGGAAAATGGAAAAGATGGAGCTGCCGGTACCGTAGTAACTATGGGAGACGATGGCTATTGGTACATTAATGGTCAGAAAACAGAAAATCCTTGGAAAGGTGAAAAAGGAGACAAAGGTGATCAAGGAGAGCCGGGTCAGCCAGGTGAACCGGGTCAGTCAGGAGTTACTGCTCCAAGCAAATATTATGTACCTAACGAAGATGGTTATTGGTATGTAGTAAATGTAGCAGCTGATGGTACTGAAAGTGAACCAGTAAAGACTGATTCAAAATGGGCACCTGAAGGCATGATGACTGCTGCATGGGATACTCAAAATGAAGTTTTAATGGTTTCCGGAGTTAAAGGTTATGAAGGAATCCTGAGAATTGATTTAGGTACTAATTTGAAGGGATTGGTATTTGCTCCATCATTGTATTTGGATGGTGTAGAAGGTACTCGCTATCCATACATTAGCGGTAACTATTTGCAAGCTAATGGTTCTGCAACTGGTACATCATCAACAGGAGCTACATTTACTATTCCTGCTAAGAATGCATGGGATAATATAGCAACTGCCGTATATAATATCGGTGCAAATGATACAGTAGTTTACCATTTGAACCCAACAAGTGCACAGGTTAAAGATGCAGACTTCCGCTTCCTTTATAATAATCCAGAAATGATTACAACCCGTGCAGAAGGTGTTAGCATAAACTATAATAACTACAATGAAAAGACAGAAGACGGAGATTTGAAAGTTGGTTATCAAATCGCAAATCCGCAATTGTTAGAAACTGCTGGTGCTGACAAGATTTCTGTAATGGCATTGGAAGTTGAATTGGGTAATGATACTACTATCACTTCAGACTATGCTGCAATTGTTCCTGCTGTAAGAACACTGAAAGCAATAGCATTTAAAGAAAAGACAACAGATATGTCTGATAAGTACGATTTGTACAACACAGGTAAATTAGCTGTTGAAAAAGAAGGTAGTGTAGCAGTACAATACAATGGTGGTAGCGTAAACTTAAGTGACTTGCTGAATATCCACTACATACAGGCAGACTGGGAAGCAGCTACTGGTGGTGAACATCAAGTAATGTCATACGAACGTGCAAAGCAATTCGGATTACACTTCGAATACGAAATGCTTAGCTATACAACAGGAACAAACAATACAGAAGAAAATAAGTATGGTAAAGTTGATCAGCTGACAGGTGAATTTACTCCTTGCTATGTTAATGACCAAGGTGAATCTGTAGCTTGTCCTGATGACAAAACTTCAACAACAGGTATTTCTGCTGTAGGTCGTGAACCTGTAGTTATCGTTAAACTTGTTAATGAAAAGGGTGATGTCGTTTTAGCTGGTTACATCAAGATTGATATCGTTAAGGAAATCAGTACTAAAGAAATCGTCGTAAAAGACTTTACTAAGCCTTATGTATGTGATGGTTTCGAATGTGGTATCAAGTGGGATGACATGTCTGGTAAGATTATCGAAGAACTTGGCATGACTAAGGATGACTTCGTTAAGACTTATACTTTGAAGGCAAACGAAACATACGTAAAAGAAAACAATAAGTTTGTTTTGGTTCAAAACAAAAAGTATGGAGTAATGTCACTGGATTCAGATTGGAATGTTTCAACAACTAACGATATTATCAAATGGACTGCAAACTTCAACCAGATGGATGCTGTTTACAACGAAACTGGACATGCAGTTACATTATATGCTTGCTTCCAGTCTAAAGTAGACAAAGATCACAATTTGGTATATATCGGTTTAACTACCACAGTTCTTGATAAGCCAGAAGTAACATTCGGCAAAAAGATTAAAGAATATTGGTATCCAGGTGACCAGTCAGAAGTTGCTAAGAGAGATACAGTTCGTATGAACGTACCACGTCCTACTACTGCAGGTATCACTAATAGAGATGTATTCGAATATGCTAAAGATTTGGATGATAACTTCAAAGGAAACGCTGTAGTTATAACTCCGACTACCGCAGCACAGAATGCATCATATGACTTAGCAAAATTAGGTACTAAATATCACTATGAATTTGCTAAAGAACAACCAAAGATTGGTCAATATCAATTGTCTCGCCATGCAACAAATCCTACAAGATTGGTTATGGGCGGTGCAATAATTGCTCAAATTGCTTCTGATGGTACATTAGTCTACACTCATGACAAAATCGCAGAAGAAATTCTGAATATGTACGACCACAATACTCCGCTTTGCTATGCAAATGTTGAAGTTGTAGCTACTTATGATGATTGCGACTTGGCTTTGGGTAAAGATGCATTTAAAGTACGTTTCTTACGTCCTGTAGATATTTTGCCAGGTGACAATGCTAAATTTGTAGATGCTCAGGCTAATGGTTCAAGCGTAGTTTTAGGTGATTTGTTTAAATTGCAAGACTGGCGTGATAAGATGTTGATTGCTGGAACTAGCGGTAACTATAAGAGCGCTGTTGAAAACGGCTGTAACTTGTATGACTACTATTGGTTCGATCAGATTAAGATTGACATCGAAAATGCTGAATGTAACTTAACAGGTTCATGGGAAGTAGTTAAGAATGTTACAAACAAATTGCAATTATATGTTGAAGGTTATACACCTAATACATCAGTAACATTATCAATGAATGATGTTAAGATGTTGAATACAACTAAGATTACATACAAGAACAACAAAGGTAACGTTCAGAAATTCAATTTGAGAATCCCTGTAGAAATTACATATTCTTGGGGTACACTGAAAGGTGTCATTGAAGCAACAGTTGATTCAACTATCGCAAACGACTAATCTTTCAAGATTATAAAATAAAAAAAGGTGTGCCTTTTGGGTACACCTTTTTTTAAATCAATAAATTATGAAAAAGTTAGTAAAATCTCTTTTATACATATCTTTTATTATATGTTGCTTCAGCGCATGTAATAACAAGAAAAACACCCAAAAAGAGGAAACTGTTAAATCATGGGGAGAAGCAAAAGCAGAATTTGTTTCCGAACTCTCATCATCCGATACATCTAATGTAAAAACGATAGCATTCCAATGCATGGATTTATTAAAAGCTGATAGTATAAGCCAAGCATTAGATATGTTATACACAATCGAAGGTACCAAACTACGTAAAATGTCTGACGAAGAGAAAATCCAATTAACAAAACGTTTTAAAATATTTCCTGTCATAGATTATAAATTTGAAGGGATAACATTTTCTACTCAAGGAAATAATGATGTAAAATTTACCTATTATTTCTCAAAATCAGAAAATCCTCAAGATGCACCTAAAGCTTTAGGCTTAATGTTTAATCCTATAAAAATAGACAATCAATGGTATCTTACCATGAAGAATATAGGACAAAGCAGCCAAGACATGCAAAATCGTCCTACAGATAACTCTGTAGCTCCTGCTGAAATAACATTCTAAAGGATTCAACCCTCTAAAATATAAGATTATGAAACTAAGAAGAAACCTTACAGCCGTTATGCTCGGAATAGGCATGACTTCCGTATTCGCACAGACTAACACAAGTCTGCAAATCAAGGAAGAAGGAAAGACTGAATTTGTTCCTCACTGGTTCATGCAAGTACAAGCCGGTGCTGCACACACACGTGGTGAAGCTAAATTTGGAGATTTAATCTCGCCAGCTGGTGCTATCTACGGCGGCTACCAGTTTACACCGCTCTGGGGACTGCGTGCTGGAATAAGTGGTTGGCAGGCTAAAGGAGGATGGGCTGCCGGCAATCAACATTACAAGTACAACTACTTGCAAGGAAATGTAGATGCGACACTGGATCTGAGTAATCTGTTCTGTCGTTATAATCCTGACCGTTTCTTCAATGCTTATATGTTTGTAGGAGTAGGTCTGAACGGAGCTTTCAACAATGACGAAGCTGTAGCATTGGCCAACAAAGGCTATGACTTACGTTACCTGTGGACAGATAACAAAATCAGTCCGGTAGGAAGAGCTGGTCTGGGCACTAATCTGCGACTGACCTCGAACTTGTTCTTTAACATCGAGGTGAACGCAAATGTGTTGTCGGATAAATTCAACTCAAAGAAAGCAGGAAATGCCGACTGGCAGTTTAATGCACTTGCCGGATTTACCATTAAATTTGGAAAGACTTCTCGTAAGACAGAACCTGTATATTATGAACCGACTCCACAACCGGCTCCTGTTGTAAAAGAAGAGCCGAAACCTGTACAACAGCCTGCTCCGGTAAAACAAGAAAAAATCAACCTGACAGAAAATGTCTTCTTCACTATCAACTCGTCAAAGATTCAGACGACAGAAGAACAGAAGATTGAAAAACTGGCAGAATTCATGAAGAATCATGCGGACTGCAAAGTTACGATCTGCGGATATGCAGACAAGCAGACCGGTAATGCAAATATTAACATGAACCTTTCTAAGAAACGTGCTGAAGCCGTTGCTGCCCAACTGAAAGAAAAAGGCATTGACAGCCAGCGTATCACTGTTGATTACAAAGGTGACACTGTACAGCCATTTAGCACGGCCGAAGAAAACCGTGTGACAATCTGTATAGCAGAATAACAGAACCCTTTAATTCTTCATAACACGAAAAGGAGTGTCGCTCTCTCTTCCCCCTGAGAGGTGTTGACGCTCCTTTATTTTTTTTCATATAGCCCCGCTTTTTACACGTAAAGAATACTTCAACCCGGGAAGAGCAACCTTATTTACACGGCAACGGAACATACGCGATTGTTTTTCCCGGAAAAATTAGTACCTTTGCCCGAGAAAGTATCTAATAACAAACGCACTAAGCTATACACATGAAAATAGAAGATAAACTGACTGCCTCCGTCATCAACGGGGTAAAAGAATTGTACGGTGCAGAAGTTCCTGCTAAAATGGTACAATTGCAGAAAACCAAAAAAGAGTTTGAAGGTCATCTTACGCTCGTGGTTTTCCCTTTTCTGAAAATGTCGAAGAAAGGTCCGGAACAGACTGCTCAGGAAATTGGTGAATATCTGAAACAGAATGAACCGGCTATCGCAAGCTATAATGTAATCAAAGGATTCTTGAACCTGACTATTGCATCGGATGTATGGGTGGAACTGTTGAATCGCATTCACGCTGATGCACAATGGGGAATACAGAAAGCTGCCGACAATGCACCGCTGGTAATGATTGAATATTCTTCTCCCAATACAAATAAACCGCTCCATCTGGGCCATGTCCGCAATAACCTGCTGGGTAATGCACTTGCCAATATCATGGCTGCCAACGGCAATAAGGTTGTGAAGACTAATATCGTAAACGACCGAGGCATTCACATCTGCAAATCAATGTTGGCTTGGTTGAAATATGGTAATGGCGAAACGCCTGAATCATCGGGCAAGAAGGGTGATCATTTGATTGGTGATTATTACGTGGCTTTCGACAAGCATTATAAAGCTGAAGTAGCCGAACTGATGGAAAAAGGTTTGAGCAAGGAGGAAGCCGAGGCTCAGTCACCTTTGATGCAAGAAGCTCGCGAAATGCTTCGTAAATGGGAAGCAAATGATCCTGAAATCCGTGCGTTGTGGAAGAAAATGAACGACTGGGTTTATGCAGGATTCGATGAAACATATAAAATGATGGGCGTCAGCTTCGACAAGATATACTACGAATCAGAAACTTATCTGGAAGGAAAGAAAAAGGTTCTGGAAGGGCTCGAAAAAGGTCTTTTCTACCGCAAGGAAGATGGTTCTGTATGGGCTGATCTGACTCCGGAAGGACTGGATCATAAATTGTTGCTGCGTGGTGATGGTACTTCTGTATATATGACTCAGGATATCGGTACTGCCAAACTCCGTTTCCAGGACTTTCCTATCAACAAAATGATTTATGTAGTAGGAAACGAACAGAATTATCACTTCCAGGTACTTTCTATTCTGCTCGACAAGCTGGGATTTGAATGGGGTAAGGATTTGGTTCACTTCTCTTACGGCATGGTAGAATTGCCTGAAGGTAAGATGAAGAGCCGTGAAGGTACGGTTGTTGATGCCGACGACCTGATGGAGGCTATGATAGAAACAGCTAAGGAAACCAGCAGTGAACTGGGCAAATTGGACGGACTGACTCAGGAAGAGGCAAACGACATCGCACGTATTGTCGGTCTGGGTGCTTTGAAGTACTTCATCCTGAAAGTGGATGCACGCAAGAACATGACGTTCAACCCGAAAGAATCTATCGACTTCAACGGTAATACAGGACCGTTTATCCAGTATACTTACGCTCGTATCCAGTCTATCTTGCGTAAAGCTGCAGAAGCTGGTATCACCATTCCTGCTGTAATTCCAACAGGTGTGGAACTGAGTACCAAAGAAGAAGGATTGATTCAGATGCTTGCCGATTTTACAAACGTAGTACGTCAGGCCGGCAGTGATTATAATCCGTCTATTCTTGCAAACTATGCATACGAACTGGTAAAGGAATATAATCAGTTCTACCACGATTTCAGCATTCTGCGTGAAGAAAATGAGGCACTGAAGGTATTCCGTCTTGCCTTGAGCCAGAATGTGGGAAAAGTAGTTAAGCTGGCAATGGGACTGCTCGGTATTGAGGTTCCAGAACGTATGTAATCAAAATACAAAATAAATATAGTATTTCATAATTCACCACGGATTATACAGGCTTTGCACGCTATGTGTAAGAATCTGCGTAATCTGTGGTGAATTGGTTTATAACGTATCCTTTATTGACAAGTTATGGCAAAGCAGCAGAAATTTTATGTAGTATGGAAAGGTGTGGAACCAGGAATATATTCTTCGTGGACCGACTGCCAGCTGCAAATCAAGAATTACAAGGGGGCTATATATAAGTCTTTCTCTACCCGTGAAGAAGCAGAGCATGCCTTTGCCACGCCGGCACATCATTTTCTGAAAGGAAGTCATTCGCAAACAAAAGAAACATCTGAGAAGAAGATTCCCGAGAACTTCGATCTTAATTGCCTCGCCGTAGATGCGGCTTGTAGTGGAAATCCTGGACCAATGGAATATAGAGGCGTGTATTTGCTGACCGGACAGGAAATATTTCATTTCGGACCGATGTATGGGACAAATAATATCGGAGAGTTTCTTGCTATCGTACACGGACTGGCTTTGATGAAACAAAAGGGAATCAATATGCCTATCTATTCCGATAGCCGCAATGCCCTGAACTGGGTAAAACAGAAAAAATGTAAAACGAAACTGGAACGTACGGAGAAAACGGAAGCTTTATTCCAGCTCATAGAGCGGGCAGAAAAGTGGTTGAATGAAAATCAGTATACCACTCCTCTGCGTAAATGGGAAACTGATGTGTGGGGAGAAGTTCCGGCTGATTTCGGCAGAAAATAACTTTCTGCCTGCCTATACACTTCACCAACCGCACAAACAAGTCTGTTAGCGCCCCAGATAACGGGCATATCGGGGATAGTTTCTCCGCAACAGTCTCAAGAATTTTCTCCAGAACTTCTGACTAAGCAAGAAGAACAAAAAGATAGTTCCGACAATACACACTGCGCCAAACAACTCTTTCAGGCTCGTCAAAAGAGTCTGACGGGTTACTTCGGCATAAAGTTGCTGGATAGATACATCGGGCATCCATTCTTTTACCAAATCCATTTTACGGCTTAACAAGCCGATATTATCCTGCTGCATATATTTGAGCCAGCGGTTCAGGATAGCTGTGCCTAATGGCGTGGCAATACTGGTACGAATAAAGCTCAACACGCACAGTCCCTGAAAGAAATGCTTGAATGGAACTGTCTTGGCTACATAAATAGTCAGAGAAATATAAAGTATCCCATGCCCTAACCCTTTCAAGAAATTAGGTATGTAAAAACTCTCTATATTCAGATTGGGATCAATCAGAAAATACATGTAATACTGATAGACTACTATTAATATAAAGCCAACGGTTATCAGCAGTTTATATCCTTTCCGCAGAACAACCTGACGGTAAAAAACGACTCCCGCACCAGCCAATATGCCGATAAACACACACCAGTTGATGGATACAGCATTCAATGTATCGTACTTCAGGATGGAGCTCATAAACATTTCCTGTAAAACGGATGAGGTCGTAAGAAACAGACACAGCATCAGGAAAAGAAAAAGAATGGTCGGGAAATGACGGTACTTGAATACGTGAGGGTCTATATAAGGATGACGGAGGGTAGTCATGCGGTTGATATTTATCAGTATCGACACCACTGCCAGCACAATACAAGCGCGAATCAGTGAACTGTCCAGCCAGTCGTAATATTCGCCGTAGATACAGACAAACACGATGGAAAACAATACAACTCCCCACAGAATACCTCCTAACCAGTCTATACCGTATAAAGGCAATTTTTTTCCGGGACGGAAAGGACGAGTCAGAAAGTATACGAAAAACCATACCACAGCCAGCAGACCAATGACCAGCCAGTGCATGTACTGCCAGTTCGCCCAGTCGCTGATGTGCGTAGCTACAAGCCCGGAAAGCTGGATACTTTCAAGAACGATAATATAAATAACCGGATAGAAAACAGAAAAATTTCCCGAAGGGGTTACACTCAAACGAATATTCGAGAAGCACTCAAAGGTACCCCACATACGGAAAAATCCTGAGATAAAACACGTCACGACCAGTACAAATATGTTTTCGGCATGCATTGTCACCAGATTACAACAGATAAGTACCGGGCATACTGTCAAAAAGATACGGCGGGTAGTAAAACGAAACTTCAGACGAAACAGGATAGGAAAAATAAGCGTCATCCCAATAAAGGAGGCATATCCTGCCATCATAACATCTTCCTTAAGACACCCCAGTGCACTTGACATCTGCACTGAAGTGGGAAGAAACACTCCCCCGTTGAACTGAAAGACCAATGCAAAAAACATGGAAAGAAATACACACAACGAGGTTGGAAGGTATTCTTTAAAATACAAAATTCTTGGGCGCTGTTCTGCTGCCATATTATTCTCCTTACTGTAGTTTTACGTAACACTCTACGTTCATACCTGCACGCAGACGGTTCAGGTTCTCTTTGCTGTTATTTTCGGTAAATTCTATACGGACCGGTATTCGCTGCTCTACCTTTACAAAGTTTCCGGCCGAATTATCCTGAGGTATTAACGAATAAAAAGAGCCGGTAGCATCTGAAATGGAAACAATGCGTCCTTCGTACGTAACTCCCGGAATGGCATCTACATTCATTTCTACCCGCTGTCCTTGCTTCATATCGGTAGTCTGCGTTTCCTTATAATTGGCTATTACCCATTTTTCTGTACCGTCTACCAGGGTAACCAATGTTTGTCCCGACTGGACCAGTTCGCCCTCGTGAATATTCTTACGACCGGTTACGCCATCGGCTGTAGCACATATTACGGTATACGACAGATTCAGCTTGGCAAGATTTAAAGCAGCCTCGGCCAACTTAATATCCGATTCATTTTGCTCCAGACGCTGGATCTGCTCCTGCTTAACAAGCTCAGACGATTCTTTCTGACGTACCAACTGTTCGTATTTGGCCTTGGTAGCAGCATAATCGGTCTTTACACGGTCAAACTGCTGGGGAGTCACAGCCTCTTCCTTCATCAGTTCGGCATAACGCTTGTAATCGGTTTCTGCATTCTGAAGGCGGACACGCTGTTCTTCGATAGCAGCCTCGGTAACGTAAATATTACTTTGCGTTGTATTGATGGTAGTATGCATGGCGCTTTTTCCTGCCAGTGCATTCTGATAATCAGCCTCAGCCTGAGCAACCTTCAACAGATATTCTGTATTTTCTATCACAACCAGAGTGTCACCCTTCTTTACAGACTGGTATTCTTCGAAATAGATTTTCTTGATAAAACCTTGTACGCGGGTATTGATCGGACTTAAATGCTGTTTGACTTGTGCATTATCTGTATATTCCACATCGCCCAGATGAATAAACTTGCCACCTACCCAGCTGATTCCTCCCGCCAATACCAATGCAATAAAAAAATTCGGGATAGCTCTTTTCTTATTTTTTATCATAATGTCTTCTTTATTTATTATTAGCCTTATCAGAGATTTCCAGTTAGTTTTTTCAATAAGTAATACTGGTATAAAATACCTATCTGGTAGTTTGCCAGCTGCAATTCCATATCCAATTGCGTATTGCTGGCATCCAGCATGTCGGTTATCAGCGCCAGTCCGTTCACATATCGCTGACGTACGATATTAAAGTTTTCATGTGCCAGCTGCACACTCTTTTTCTGCGTACGCAAACGGATGTATGCCTCGTTCAGATTAACGTAGGCTGCATGGATATCGTTTTCGGCTTCTTCTTCCGCCAGTCTGCGCGCCTGTTCCATCTTGCGGGTAGATATCTGTGCCTGCTTCAGCTTTTTCTTGCTTTTGAATAAGGCATCGATATTATACGAAATACCTACACCGGCATACCAGTAAGTAAAATTATTGTTCAATGGAGGTACTTCTACCAGAATAGGACCGCTAAAATCGTTTGCTGCAACCAGACTGATCTTCGGTCTTCGCTCAGCACGTATCAGTTCCAGCTTATTCTTTTCCTGACTGATTTTCACATCTGCCAGCTTGAGCGAAGGTGTGTGAGGGATTTCCTGCAACCAGTCGGCTTCTTCCCGGTGTTCGACATTGATTTTGAACAATTCGGTTGTATCGGGGAGAATCAGTACACCAGGCTCCAGACCGATAGCCGTTGCCAACTTATGACTCAGCACATCAATCTTGTCCTTAACGGAAGTCAATGAAAGTTCCAGGCTTTGAAGCTGAAGCTCGTAACGAGTAATATCGCTTTTCAATGCTGTTCCCTGACGATAAGATGCTCTCATATCCTTTACCAGCAAACGAGTTTGTGAAATATTACTTTCATACACACGTTTCTGATTGTTCAACTGGAAAAGATCCAGGTAATATCCTGCCAGAAGGAAACGGATGTCCTGACGATTACCTGCATATTCCAGTTCTGCCTGCCGTTGCTGCAACTTGCTCCGTTCGATCCCTTTCGTTATCGCTCCTCCGGCATAAACCACCTGACTTGCCTTTACGACAAAAGAATTGCCGAAATGAGGCATATCAGCATGTACAGCATCGGAAAAGTCCCTGTCGGTCATCACTCCATCGCCGATGTACTTAAAATCCATCTGCGCCTGAATAGACGGCAAGCGATCGTTGCAAGCTACTTTTACTGCCTGTTCCGCTTCAGATACTGCCAAATCGTACAACCGAATGCTCTTGTTGTGCTGATCGGCCAGTTGAAACATTTCATCGACTGTCAATAAACGAGTCTGGGCTGACACACTCCCCAATAAACCTAAAAAAACAACACTAACTAATAATACCTTTTTTATCATATACTTGTTTAGCCTTTATGCAACTGATGCCAGATTAATAAATTCTCATTCCTGCATCTGGTCCACGACAAGAGAAACACTATTCTCTTAATCCTAAAAACTTACCTATATTTTTTGTCATGCAAAATTAAGCTTTTATTTTTGCTCCGAATTTGCACATTACGCAACAATATTACCAATATACGCCAAAAGTAAACCATGAATACAGAACAGCAGGAATACATCTCGTTGATCAAACGTTCCACACAAGATGATATTCTCATCAAAAGAACCGGATGGGAAGAAATCAACCTGCTGGAGCACGCCCATAAAAAATTCCAGATTATCTACACTTTATCTGGCACGCTGCATGTGGAAACTGAAGGCGCCAACTATTTCGTTCCCGAAAAACACATTGCATGGATTCCAGAAAACGCCAGCCATAAGCTATCCAGCAACAGCCGACAAGTTTCACTCATCATCTTCTACATAAGTTTGAATGTGACACCCGACGACTGCAAAAGCCGTTTTTCAATATATAGTACCAATACCATTATCGCAGAGAACCTGAAGTTTATTGCCTCAAAAGGAAAACTGATTACTCGTAGCGAACAGAGTGATCTATATAATTTTACACTGAGCTTCTTCAGCCTGCTTCCACAAATGACTCCCGGAGCAGATGTATTACTGAAAACGCTTGTCATACCCAACGACTCCCGGCTTCATCCTATACTGGACTATATCATGGATCACATGCATGAAGAATTGAATATGGAACAGATTGCTTCACAATATAACCTGTCAGTACGTAACTTGAGCAGGCTGTTTCATACATCGGGCATCCACTTCAGCAGCTATGTAAACCACCTTCGCATTACACGTGCCATCGAACTGCTGACCGACGGAGAATACACGGTACAGGAAATTGCCTATAAAGTAGGTTTCAATACACCCAATAATTTCAACAGAGTATTCAAACAAATCACAGGTAAGTCGCCCAAAGCATATATCACAGGGGTCTGAAAAAACAAATATAGTGAAAAGCCGGGGTACAAATCTGAAGAAGGCTTAGTCGGCAAGCCAAAAATATGTATCTTTGCCGCACAAACTTACTCAGAAATATATGAAAAAAAGAATCGCCTATCTGGCACTGTTTTTCGTTATCATGTTACTGTTCTTCATGCTGCAAAAACCATGCTTCATGCTTTACAACGATGCACCCGGAAGAGCAGTTCCGTTTATCGGCTACCTGCAGGTCATGCTACATGGAATGAGTCTTGATGCCGCAACCACAGGTTACCTTACAGCTCTTCCATGGCTCGCGGTACTCATCAGCATCTGGTTTAAGAAATTTCCGTTGCGGAGCATACTTACCGGATACTACGCCGTAATCTGCCTGCTGGTATCACTTATCTTTGTTGGCGACATGTGCCTTTACCCATTCTGGAACTTCAAGCTCGATGCTTCCATTTTCTTATATCTGGATTCCCCCAAAAACGCCATGGCAAGCGTTTCTACCGGATTCATCTTGCTGAGAGTACTTATTATCCTGTTGCTTTCGGGCTTTCTCACATGGATATTATACAAGGTTACCCCCCGACACCTGCCACCCGCACAGCAAAGAATAGCAGGAAGTATCGCTACCTTACTGCTGGGAGGAGTACTGTTTATCATCATCCGAGGTGGAGTAAGTGAGTCGACATCAAATATCGGACAAGTATATTTCTGCAACGACGAGTTTCTGAATCATTCTGCTGTCAATCCGGCTTTCAGTCTGATAGCCTCAGCCGGAAAGACTAAGAACTACGCCGAGCAGTTCAATTTCTTCGATGAAACGCATCGGAAAGAATTATTCGATGACTTATATCCCACCGAAGGGAAAAATACCGTAGAACTGCTCAACACCAAACGGCCGGATATTCTGATTATCCTGATGGAAGGGTTCGGGGCTACCATGGTAGAATCGCTGGGAGGTGTAAAAGGTGCCAGCCCGAACATCGACCGTCTGTCCAAAGAAGGTATCTGGTTTACCAACTGCTATGCCAACAGCTTTCGTACCGACAGAGGTACAATCTGTACCTTTAGCGGCTACCAGAGCTTTCCAGACCTTTCGGTAATGAAGATACCAGCCAAGAGCCGTACTTTGCCTTCTATCGCCGGAAAACTGGTAAAAGAAGGATATCATACCGACTTCCTGTATGGAGGTGACATTAATTTCACCAATATGAAAAGTTATCTGCTGGAAAGTGGTTATCAAAAACTTACTGCCGATACCGATTTCCCCATGAGCCAGCACCAGAACGCGTGGGGAGTGAACGATGATATTACCTTCGATCACCTCTACCAGATGCTGAAGGACCGGAAAGACTCCCCCTGGCATACCGCCTTTCTGACTCTGAGCAGCCATGAACCTTTCGAAGTCCCCTATCACCAGCTGAAAGAAAAGCAGCCCAATGCTTTTGCATTTACAGACCATTGCCTGGGTGAGTTCGTAGAACGTATCCGCAAAACGCCAATATGGAATAATCTGCTTATTATATGTCTGCCTGATCATGGATTCTACTATCCTGCCGAGGGCAACGGACATGACGCACGTATCCATCACATCCCGATGCTCTGGCTGGGAGGAGCTGTCAAGCAACCTATGGTCATCGAACAGCTCATGAATCAGAGTGACCTGGCAGCTACTCTGCTTGCCCAACTGGATATCGATCACAGCGAATTCAATTTCAGCCGGAATATATTGGGCAGCGAATATACTTATCCGTTTGCTTACTGGACATTTGGAGGAGGTTTTGCCTTTGCCGACAGTACCGGAGTTACACTCATGGACCTCAACGCAGACCGGCCGGTACAGGAAACTCCCTCTCCTAACGAGAATCGTATCTTACGGGGCAAAGCCATCCTGCAAAGTTCTTACGATGACTTGGGTGCAAGATAACGAGCTATAGAAGAAACAATCTTTATATACAGTAATAAAGGACTCATCGTCAGACCGTTTGATAACAATTCGTTCTGACGATGAGTCCTTATTTTTTTAATACCAGATATTATTCTACAAACTTTACTTTTGCTGCGTCACGCGGCTTTGCAGCAGGAGTTTCATCCGGATAGCCAAAGCCGATACAATATAACAGTTCATATCCTTCGCTGAATCCCAGCTTCTGCAAATATTCGGCGGCCTCAGGACTTCTCATAAAGCGTGCCGGAGTGCCCAGACAGCAACTGCCAATACCCATAGACCAAGCAGAAATCATCATATTCTCGGCCAGCAGTCCGCAATCGAAAGGAGAACTTTCCGACTGAGTATCACGACCGATAAACACCACTGTAGGCGCATTGCGGAACATATTCTTGAAAGTCGGGTCCTCGGCAGCCTTCGGGTTGGCTTTCTTATACAGTTCTGTTACTCCATTGATATAATCAGCATTATCTACCACGCGCACTTCCCACGCCTGACGGTTCATAGAGTTAGGAGCATTGATACCGCATTCCACAATGGTCTGCATCTTTTCCCGTTCTACCGCCTGCGGCTTATACTGGCGGATACTGCGGCGTGTCATAATTGTTTCCACTACCTGATTCTTTACACTATCCTGTGCCGGAGCTTCTGCCGGAGCCTGTTGCTGCTGTGCTCCGCCGCCACAAGCCATCAAAGGCAACAATAATACAGCCAAAGCTGTTTGTTTCAAGTTTTTCATAAGCATTATTCTTTTATTCAATCAATAACGTTTCGTCTATAAACTTTCCAACGAACAGTTCTAAAATTACTGAAGACATCCGTTTAAAGTCCGCATAAAAATAATTCTTTTCCTGCTATTACAATCTTTTTCCTCAAGAAAATCAGCAACAATCATCAGGCTAAAAACAAAAAAATAAGAGGATACTCTTTCGAGTACCCTCTTACGCTGATTATCTTGTAATGTTAAGTTCTGATTACAATTTCGGACCAGCAGCAACCAAAGCTTTACCAGCTTCGTTACCTGTGAACTTAGCGAAGTTCTTGATGAAGCGAGCAGCCAAGTCTTTAGCTTTTTCTTCCCACTTGCAAGCGCAATCGTAAGTGTCACGCGGATCCAAGATCTTCGGATCAACACCCGGCAATTCAGTCGGAACAACGAAGTCGAAGTAAGGAATAGTCTTAGTAGGAGCTTTTTCGATAGAACCATCCAGGATAGCGTCGATGATACCACGAGTATCACGGATAGAAATACGTTTGCCAGTTCCGTTCCAACCAGTGTTAACCAAGTAAGCCTTAGCACCAGTCATCTTCATCTTCTTAACCAGTTCTTCTGCATATTTAGTTGGGTGCAATGACAAGAAAGCAGCACCGAAGCAAGCAGAGAATGTCGGAGTTGGTTCAGTGATACCACGTTCTGTACCAGCCAACTTAGCAGTAAATCCTGACAGGAAGTAGTACTGAGCCTGTTCTTCGTTCAAGATAGATACTGGAGGCAATACACCGAATGCATCAGCAGACAAGAAGATAACTTGTTTTGCGTGAGGACCTTTAGAAACCGGTTTAACGATGTTGTTGATGTGGTAGATAGGATAAGAAACACGAGTGTTTTCAGTTACGCTCTTATCAGCGAAATTAATCTTACCGTTAGCATCTACAGTAACGTTTTCCAACAAAGCGTCACGTTTGATAGCGTTGTAGATATCCGGTTCAGATTCCTTATCCAAGTTGATAACCTTAGCGTAGCAACCACCTTCGTAGTTGAATACACCTTCGTTATCCCATCCGTGTTCGTCATCACCGATCAACAGACGTTTCGGGTCAGTAGACAAAGTTGTCTTACCTGTACCAGACAGACCGAAGAAGATAGCTGAGCTCTTGCCTTCTTTGTCTGTGTTAGCAGAACAGTGCATAGAAGCGATACCACGCAACGGGTTGAAGTAGTTCATCATAGAGAACATACCTTTCTTCATTTCACCACCGTACCAAGTGTTCAGGATAACCTGTTCCTTAGTAGTCAAGTTGAATACAACTGCAGTTTCTGAGTTCAGACCCAGTTCTTTGTAGTTTTCAACTTTAGCTTTAGAAGCGTTGTAAACAACGAAGTCAGGTTCGAATGATTCCAATTCTTCTTTAGAAGGACGGATGAACATGTTAGTTACGAAGTGAGCCTGCCATGCAACTTCCATGATGAAACGAACTTTCAGACGAGTAGCTTCGTTAGCACCGCAATAACCATCAACTACATACAGTTTCTTGTTTGACAGTTCTTTTGCAGCCAAAGCTTTCAAAGCGTTCCAAGTTTCTGTAGTAACAGGTTTGTTATCGTTTTTGTATTCTTCTGAAGTCCACCATACAGTGTTTTCACTTGTAGCGTCTTTTACCAAGAATTTATCTTTAGGAGAACGACCAGTGTAGATACCAGTCATTACGTTTACTGCACCCAGTTCAGTTACCTGACCTTTTTCATAACCTTCCAGACCAGCTTTTGTTTCTTCAGCGAACAATACGTCGTAAGAAGGATTGTGTACGATTTCTACGGTTCCAGTGATACCGTACTTAGTAAGATCTAAATTTGCCATTGTTCAAATGATTAATTTGGTTATTATATCAAATGTTTAGTTTTCCGTTTTACCGTCCAATAGACCAGTGAGTTCAGGCCCCCTCGTCTTTGGCGATACAAAAGTAGTAGTTTATTTTTAAACTAAAGAAGTTATTACAGAAAAAAATCCGTAATAAACTAAAGATTTATACTTGTGTAACAAATCTGTCATTTCGACATTGCAACTATGAATATTACCACTTGAAACAACAGGTATATTTACGAAATTCCCCAAAGTAATGCACACACGAAACATTAGTTCATGCGGCAAACAGCAGCCTGACTCCCCCGTAACCCTTACTTTGGTAATTATCTCATATTAAAGGATATTTATCATTACTCAAAACATAAAAGGCCTTACTCAGGCTGCTTAAGGTCTTTTATGTTAGAAAGATGAAGATAAATTTTTTCCCGAACAGGTTATAACAAGTCTATACTTCCATTCTCCTCCCAACAGAAGTCGTTACTTTATCTTCATAAGACACAACGTGTTCATATCTGATATATTTCACGAATTATCCGTATATTTGCGGCATAAACATGTAACAATCAAAAAAAAGAGAACCAATCTATGAAAATTGTAGAACTGAACCGGAATAATAGTATTCTAAACCAGTATCTGGCAGAGATTCGCGATGTAAATATACAAGGTGACAGCCTGCGTTTCCGCCGCAACATCGAACGTATCGGAGAAATCATGGCATACGAAATCAGCCGTGACCTTTCTTACCAACCGCTGGAGATACAGACACCTTTAGCCATGGCAACCGAAAACGTGCCTGCCATACAGCCAGTCATCGCTACTATCCTGCGTGCCGGACTGCCGCTGCACCGGGGATTCATTAATTATTTCGACCGCGCTGAGAATGCTTTTGTTTCGGCTTACCGCAAATACATAGACGCCGACAATTTTGATATCCATATAGAATACATCGCTTCTCCACGTCTGGACGGAAAAACACTGATTCTGGTAGATCCGATGCTGGCTACCGGCGGTTCGATGGAGCTCGCCTATAAAGCATTGCTCACCAAAGGTGAACCTGCACACATACATATTGCATCGGTCATTGCCAGCCGACAGGCAGTAGAGCATGTGCAGAAAGTATTTCCACAGGACAAGACTACGGTATGGTGTGCTGCCGTCGATCCGGAACTGAATGCACATTCGTATATCGTACCGGGGCTGGGCGATGCCGGTGACTTGTGCTACGGAGAAAAAGAATAGGCTGTTTCGAAGCAAACCCGCTTCCGTTTCGGAAATTCACGGGCAAATCTGAATTGTTTTTTGTACAAAAAATAAAATCTTTTGTACAAAAAAAATAAAAAGATGCAGACGTTTCATTTCTCCTTTGCAGAGAAATAAATTAAGATATCAGAAAAAAGAACAGCATGCCCTAAATGTAAAAGCATTTATGCCATGCTGTTCAAATAGATTCATGGCTTAATATATTCGTTTTTACCTGATAATAATACAAAAATTGCCAAATATTAATTCGCCCCTAACACTTACTTAAAACCGATATATCACACTTGCCATAGGAACAAACTGCCCTCCTTCAATAATTTGGTACTTGGCCTCCACACTAGCAGCCCAATTAGACCCGAAATCGAACTGTGCTCCAACACCTACATTAGCGCCAAAATTTCCTTCAGAATTACTGATTGTTACTTCTTCAACCTCAACAGAGCCTTTTGCATTCAAATAAGTCAAACCTACAAATGGATAAAATTTCAATAAATCATTATGGTAAACATTCCAGTGCAAGTCTGCATTAATATCCCAACACTTTAAACTTCCTTCTACACCAGTAGCATCATAGCTATCCAAATCAACCGTTTCTTTAAAGTAATGATTAAAACTCGCTGCAACAGTAAAGGCCTCTGTAATGTCATAATGGCCTCTTACACCAAGAAAAATCTTAGAAACATCTGTTCCATAACCGACATTAACCCCAACTCCCCATTTCGTTTCTTGAGCAACTCCCGTAAACAATGACATGCAAAGCATGGCAAAAATAAAAAATGACTTTTTCATAGCTTTTCAATTTAGTTAAAAATTTATTTTAAAATCACGTAACTGCAAAAGGAAAAGTCTACATAGCTCCACTTTTCAGAGTAGAACATATGTGTTATATTTCTTGTATGAAACAACAAATTCATTCGAAAAGACACTTCCTATATATAGAATAGACTAAATATTTCTGTAAACTCAGTAAATAATAAGAGCCATTTTTCACTCACACTTAATAAGTACTACCTGATCCTCCACACGAAGGACAACGATCATGACTATGTGAAGCATAAACTTCTCGCCCACATTCTTCACACCAGTAACTACCACTTGTCCCATAAACAGGGGTCTTGGAACCCGCAATCCATCCTTTACCTCTGCATAAGGAACATACTTTCGTCCTTGTTTTCGTACTACCTGGAGAAGTCATAGGAAACTTAAAATTCTGATTACTGTTACCATAAGCTTGTGCCGCCTGCTGCGCTCCATGCAAAAACTTCTGATATGCCATTGTATTTTTAGACGGAATAGTAGTTTCACTCAATATCTTTCCCGTATCCTTTCTTCGTACAAGAACCGTATGCCCTGGTTTAAATACTGAATTCGTTATAATTGTCCCATTTAAGGCCAAATAGGAAGAAGACGGAATTATCTTTTCCCTCATATCAGGAAACTGATGTACAACTTCTACATTATTTAAATCCAAGTAAAGAGTCTGTATACGTGCAAAAAATATATCCGCTCCCCCCGGAAGTAAAATACATACAGCCGTCGCATTAGCGTCCCTCCGCTTACTTTCTGCATCCAGCAGTTTCATGTATTCATCAAACAATTTTTGCTGTTGTTGATAAACATCCATATTTATTTGATTCAGCCACTGATTAAGCATCCATGTATCCATTTGACCTTTGACACTACTTGTTAATCCCAGACATGCAATCAATAAGAATAATAATTTTTGTTTCATAATTTTATCTACATTAAAATTCTAATCTTAGTCCAATGCCTCCAGATGTACCTCCCAATTTTAAAACCGGCTGATAAGCATGACTATCATGTAATGCATTATATCTATTAACGGCACCTTTTATTTTTTTCTTACCTATAATACACATATATATAGTTCCCCCTATGCCAGCTAACATCAGGCCACCACCTGCACTTAAATAATCCTCTTCATATTCACCCACACCCATTGTTGCAAATCCAGTTATTATACCAGCAAATGCAGAAAGCCATGACCATTTTACCAATCTACGTCCTTTTTTATATTGGAAATATAAATCAGAGTTATCAGCAAATACCATTTGCACCCCTTCTTTATCCAACTTTTCAGTTCCTAAATACAACCCACACCCCTTAGAGTACAATTTATCATCATATCTACCTGATAAAACTCCACTAGCGTGTCCTATAACCTTTGCATCAGTATCTTCATTAAAATAGCGATTCAGATTACGTCCTATAGTTGTAAAAGCTCGTTGAATGGCTTTACCTGTTATACTTTGTTTAAATCCTTCTACACCTCCGTTTATTTCTCCACCACCTAAAGCGCCATACTCTAATGAAACAGAACTTTTTCCTTTTGCTTTTCCTTTTCCACTAGTCATGAACATCACTTCTCCTGTTTCCAGATCAACAACACGAGTGGTAATATTAACCTCAGCCTTCAATGTTGCTATACTTGCATTCGACATATATTGTGCCCCAATATTAGTACCAGTAGCTCCCTGAATCGCTCCCATAATAGAAGCCAATGGTATACCTGTTCGCACATTGACTACGTCAGGCTTTTGCATTGTCACCTGAAGAATATAGCGTGCCCCTTGAATTTTAGCACGTTGAATAGCCGTTGCCGGATCAATATAACTTCCTGCAAGATTTACTTCATCTATCTGTGCATTTAATATACTACGGTCTAACAATTTCACTTTATCACAAAGCAACATCTGTTCCATTAAAATATCAGCAACATATCCCCCAAAATGTCCCACTCCTACCACATCATTTACTTGTGCCGGAGCAATAACTATTGGTATTCTTTCACTAGACGCCGCACTTTGCATAGGACTAAGCGATGTATTGCCTGACTGACCTATGATTTTATCATTACTTATCACAAAAACTTCCAGACCTTCTTTTAGAAGATGTAACAAACTTCTATCATTTACCTTAGCAATAGAATAGTCTTTAAACGTACTACCAATTTCCAATTTGCCAATAATTTCTGGCTCTGTATAAATTTTCTTCTGAGTTACAGGATGAACAATATATGTTCCTTTTCCATAAACATTAATCCAATCTCCAACTTGTACAAAAGAGCTTCCCAAATCTGTATAGATTGTTTCTCCATCTATTTTAATAATATATCCTTTTTTCTGAGCTAATACCTGTAACATTAAGCATAATGAAAACAAAAGTAAAATAGACTTCTTCATAGCATATAAACCTTAAATAATAAACTCTTTATCTATATAACAATAGTTCGTCAAAAATTCGCCAAGCCTAAGCGGCTCTGGCAGTAAATAAA
>ENA-ORUI01001520-ORUI01001520.1-human-gut-metagenome-genome-assembly--contig:-NODE-1520-length-23100-cov-14.877414_pt1 | contig 23100 bp, 9 predicted proteins | sample MGYA00242078_ERZ509205 | MGnify/ENA primary metagenome ERZ509205 (study PRJEB26280, sample SAMEA2338828) | human gut metagenome | biome: human gut; feature: human-associated habitat; material: faeces... | reverse complement strand
CGCAGCCGCCGAAGCGGTGCTTAAGCCGCTAGGCGGGAATTGTGCGGTGTTGCCTTAAGTGTGAAAACGGGGATTAGGCAAGTGCTTCGCAGATGCCATCGTACAGGATCTGGGCAGCCTCGGCGGAATCATACTGATCGTAGCTGAAGCCTTCAAACACATCGCCGTACACGCCATTGGTCTCGTCCTTCAGGGAAGTGCTCTCGTAGCAGGGGTCGAACGGCTGGTCAACAAAAGCCATAACCTTGGTGTTGGCTTCCAGAATCAGCTCGTTGACAGCACCGGCTTCCTTGGCGTATTCCTGGCCGGCCTTGGAGCAAACCATGCCGCACTGGGTGCCCATGATGGAAGCGCCCTCTTTTTCGTTCAGGATGAAGTTGATCAGGGCAGCAGCCTCAACAGGATGCTCGCAGCTCTGGGTAACAGCCATACCCATGGAAACCTTGGAAAAACCGCCATTGGCAGCCTCGCCCCACTTGATTTCGTCGCCAACAACGTACTCAGCGTCGTCGGGCAGGTTCTGGCTTGCACTCAGTGCGCTGGAGTCCCAGGTGAAGATGCCGGCGTACTTGCCGGTGATCCAGGCCTGACCATCGGTGATGGTCTTATCGCCGGCGGCGTTCATGGTCTTCAGGTCGGGCATCACGTGGTTATCTTCCAGGCTCTGGATCCATTCCAGACCTTCCTGCAGCTGCTCAACGGTGTAGTTCAGGGTGCTGTCGGTAACCCAGGGCTCGCCGTACTTGCTTTCCAGGTAGAAGGTCATCATGATCATGCGGTCCAGCGGGCCGGCAGCCAGCGGATAGTAGTCATCGCCCAGCTTTTCCTGGAAGGTCTTGGCGGCGTCCAGCAGCTCCTGCTCAGTAGTGGGGTAGTGGTCCAGGCCAGCCTTCTTGAAGGTTGCCATGTTCCAGTAGTAAATACGGCCGGCCATAGCGACGGGAACAGCCTGCAGGGAATTAGCCACAGTGCAGGCATCCAGAGCGCTAGAGGGGAACTGGGTCAGATCCAGCACATCGGAGTAATCGTTCAGGTTAACGAAGCTCTGACCCTTGCCGGAGTACTGGAACAGCCAGTTCCAGTTGACCTGCATCACGTCGGCAGCGGTGCCGGCAGCCAGGGCAGTGGACTGAGCTTCCTCCCAGCCGTTCCACGGACCGTAAGTGCACTCAACGGTGATGTTGGGGTATTTTTCAGTGAATGCCTTGCAGGCAGCCTCGTATGCAGCCTGGCGGGCATCGCCGCCCCACCAGCTGATGGTCAGGGTGATGGGATCGGTGGTGTTGACGGTGTGAGCCTCGGTAGCAGCCTCGGTAGAGGTGGAAGCAGCTTCAGAAGAAGCGGCCTCGGAAGAAGCTGCGGTGCTGTTGGCAGCGGAGCCGCCGCAGCCTGCCAGCAGGCCAGCAGCCATAACGCTGGCCATTGCAAGGGCAATTGCCTTTTTCATTGTTTTAGTCCTCCTAAAAATGTTCCTATAACGAGCGGCCTGACAACTGACCGCTTCATTCAACGCTGTTATAATAACAAATTGTGAACATCAAAAAAATATCCAAAATAGTGTGTAAATCATGAAAACAAACAAATATTGCCTTAATTGAATGGGCAAAAAATCAACTCATGTCAAAACATACGAACTAAGACAAAACAATTTATGCATAATGCTGAAACAACTCGACCCCGCATCTAACAAAAATTACGGCGAAATCTTGCATAAAGTGAGGCAATTTGTGCGTATTTGTATATGTTGCAAAACGGTTACAACGAAATTATGGGGGAAATATGTAAAAATGCTGAATGAATCACAGAAAACAAACGCACAAATTCGGTAACGCAAAAAATGTACGCAAACGCACTTCTTTTGCGCATTCGTGCATAATTTGCAATGGGAAGAAATACAGTATGCTAAAAATATTCGCGATAGCAAAATATGTGCGAAAAATGGAATGGAAATTGCTGCACATAAAACATATCTTGTATAGGCAGCCTTTTGGTGCTCTGAAAATTGCGCCGCAAAGTGTTGGAAACAAAAATGGCACAAAAGCGGTGCTGCAAGGCTGGGCAGCGGCTTTTGTGCCATATATGTTGTCATTTACTTAAGGCAATACCGCATAATTCTAAGTGCCGATACGGCGAGCGAGGTACGGCAGATGCTAAGCCAAAAGCGCAGATAATACTGGATGCTGCAAAGGTGAGCGCCGCCAGTGGCGGAAACAGCGAACCGAAGCAGGGGCAGCGGTCGCAGAGTGCGAGGGGCTTTTGCCCCCGAAGCACGATGCGGGTACCGCAACCCGACATTATCGAGCATTTTGGCAACGCAGATGCCGTGCCGCAGCTGCCGGAGCGGTGCTTAAGCCGCAAGGCGGGAATTGTGCGGTGTTGCCTTTATTAGCGGCTGCTCATCCGTTCAGTTTGGCGTACTCTTCGTCGGTAACGGGCTCGCACCATTCGTTGCTGCAATCTTCGCCGGGAACTTCCACAGCAATGTGGCTGAACCAGCTGTCGGCCTTGGCACCGTGCCAGTGCTTGACGTTGGCCGGGATGGTGATCACGGTGCCGGGGGTCAGGCTGACGGCAGGTTTGCCTTCTTCCTGGAATTGATAACGCCTTCTATATTTTCATATGAATACCACAGCAATAGTACAACAATAGCACAGCACAAACAGGATTTAAGGCAAAGAGCTGCAGGCAGTATGATGCGGGAATAATCAACCAGCAGGGTTCCGGCTGCTCCGGCGCGATGAGTGCCTCGCGCCCTACAATCGGTCCAATGCCTTATCGCAGTATGTTAAGCATGTGGCCGCTATATTTTTTCAAAATTCCTTATCGAAAAAACTGCCCGCACAACGGCTTATCATACCGTGTACGGGCAGTTGATTTATGGCAATACCGCATAATTCTAAGTGCCGATACGGCGAGCGAGGCGCGGCAGATGCTAAGCCAAAAGCGCAGATAATACTTTGTGTATTATCGAGCATTTTGGCAACGCAGATGCCGTGCCGCAGCCGCCGGAGCGGTGCTTAAGCCGTCAGGCGGGAATTGTGCGGTGTTGCCTTATAATTATCTACTTTTCTCTCAGGTCTGGGTCGATAAACGCAACCCCACCTGGTACCCCAGCAGGGTGCGGGTTTCCACCGGCTGATGGCGGATGAGGGAAAGCAGCTGCTGTGCGGTACGGCGGCCCAGCTGTTCGGCATCAAAAGAGACCGCCGTGATCTGTGGCGTACACCCCTGCAGCGCTTCGTCGTCATACAGGGAGGCAAGACGGATATCCTGCGGCACGCGCAGGTTCAGCTGTCTCAGGGTGCTCAAAGCCAGCAGGGCAACCTGGTCATCCATGCACAGGATGCAGTCCGCCCCACGCTGTACCGCGAGCTCCACAGCGCTGGTGCGTAGATCGTCGCTTTCCAGCTCCAAAAACAGCAGGCTCTCATCAATCTTGCAGCAGGCGCGGTCATGCGCCTGCTTATAGCCTTCCAGGCGGGACTGGTTGACGGTGTACAGCATGGATCCGCCCAGCAAAGCAATGCGGCGCAGGCCCTTCATCAGCAGCAGGCTGACCAGCTCGCGGCAGCCGCCCACCTGATCATGGTCCACCGAGATGACATCCTGGTCAGCCGGGCGGCCAATGGCAACAAAGGGGATGCCGCTTTTTTGCAGCATGGGGATCAGCGGATCACGCTCCAGCGTGCGGGCCAGAATCACGCCATCAATCTTGCGGTTGACCAGTAGACGCTGCATCGGGCTTGTTTCCTGCTCGCCCACCATCGTCATCAGCACATCATAATCATTGCGGGTGGCAATATCGTACACGGCGCTGACGGTTTTGCGCAAAAATGGCGCGGCAAGGTTGCCGAACTGGCGCGAGAACACCAGTGAGATATTATAAGACTGCTGGGTTACCAACCCGCGTGCCAGCATATTGGGCACATAGTTTTTCTCTTTGGCGTACTGGACCACGCGGGCGCGGGTCGCTTCGCTGACACGGCCATTGCCCGAAAGGGCACGGGATACCGTGGTCTTGGACACGCCAAGGTCTTCAGCCATCTGGCTGATGTCAATTTTTTTTTCTCCTTCTGTCTGTTTACGGCGCGGCATGGGTTTACTCCTGTTAACGTTTGCTTCTATAAGATCTTCTTTCTGTCCTTGCCGGTTTTCCGCCCCACGGGCAGTTCCCAGGGTACTGTTCCAGAAACCAGTCCCCCACCCCGGCTATTCCCTACTTGGTTAATGGACTTAACATATTATACCACATTTTCCTGGATCATGGTAGCCCTCTGTGCAAAGAAAGCAAAGAACACGCTACCCCAATACGGGGTCATTATATCATTCCTGGCTCTGTTTTTCAACCGATTTCTGGCTCTGTTTCCGTTTTTCAGTGTGTTTTATAACCTGGTAAAGTTTTCTCATTTTGTCCGTATCCTGCTCAGTCATCGTACCTGCGCCAAATTGGGCGGCTTGAGCCAATGCCAGCAGAGCTTCGGCATCCTGGGGTTCAAGGGCGGGGACACAACTTTGCAAAAATGCGGCAAACTCCGGCGCATCGGATGGTGTATCCGGCGGCAGGCCGCGACGCACCAAAAGGCGGTAGATGCTGCCAAACACGGCCAGCACCCGCGCGTTGCAGCTGCCCCGGCCATACCCCATGGCATGGCGGCGGGCCAGCACCAGCAGCACCGCAGTAGCCAACAGGCACCCCCCCAGCAACGCCGCCAAAACCAGCCTGCTGCGGGGCACGATGGTGGCTGCGGGTTCGTTTGCGCTGCTCTCCCCTGCTGCGGGGGCGGTGTCTTGACCTTGAGTTTCGGGCAGCGGGTCGGTGCGCAGGTCGGCCTGTTGGGCGCTGACCAGCACGCCGGGGGTCATCTCCATGGGGGTCCAGCCCTGGCCGGAAATGTACACCTCCGCCCAGGCGTGGGCGTTATCGTCCTGCAAAATGGCGTGCCAGCTGCCGTCCTCCTGTTGGGTAAACAGGCTTTGCGGCGCGGCATAGCCCACCACATAGCGCGCAGGCAGCCCGAACATGCGGAACATAACCACCGCCGCCGAAGCAAACTGCACACTGTACCCCTGTTTGGATTCCGTTAAAAAGTAACGGATGGGGTCGGCCCCCTCCGGCGGCTGGGGAGCGCTGGCGTTATACTGGTAGTTGGTGTTTAGGTAGGCGCGGATGTAATCGCCAATGTCCGCAGCTTCGGTCAGCTTCTGGTCCTTTTTGGCTTCATCGCACAGGGTTTGCAGCTCGTCATAGCCGTCCGGCACGGCGGTGTAGCGGCTGGCGGCGTAAGCGGCATAGGATGCTTCCATCCGGTCCAGCACGCTGGGGTCGGCATCGGCGCGGGCTTCCAGCTGGGTTTGGGCGGTATCCCGCGGGTAATACAGGAACACATCGTCCTGCGCGGTCTGGCCCGCGGCGGCGCCATCGCCCTGGATGGTGTAATAATCGTCCCAGTAGGCGTTGTACGGTGCATAGGTGTACTGGGTATCGGCGTGGATGCGCTCCACCGTCAGCGTCTGGGGCTGGGCGGTGCCGTCATAGGCGGTGCGCAAAAACGGCAGGCTGGCAATGGTCAGCCGGGCGTTATCCTCGGTTTTCCAGTTCATAGCGGCGCTGTCAAAGGCATCGGCATCAGGGGCCTGCCAGGTGGTGCCGTCATAACTGCCGCCGATAAATCCCCGCAGGTATACGGTTTCTTCGGGTTTGTCGCTGGCGGTCAGGGCCAGATCCGTCACTCCGCTGACCTGGATACCCCCGCCCTGGTTCAAGGCGCCATCCGCCACACCACCGGCAGCGGCTTCTACCTGAATGTTCAGCCTGCCGCCGCTGACCCGCGGCAGCCAGGTAATGGCGGTGCTCAGCGCGGCGGATTCCACCCGCTGGGCCGCGGGCTGCAGCCAGCCAAGGGGAACCCCCAGCGCCGGGCGCAGCAGCCACCAACAGGGCAGCGCCAGCGCAAGGCAAAGCCCGCCCGCCGCCAGCGCGGCAGACTTTTGGATGTTATAATGGCGGCAAAGGTTCTGGCGGTAGTTTTCGGTATCGCGCCTGCCCCACAAGGCCCGCCGCTGCACCGAGCAGGAAGCCGCCCACGCCCCCATCCAACCGGCCAACAGCAGCAGGCAGGCGGGCACAGCCGGCGCGGCCCCGGCCAGCGCCAGCAGCACAACAACGGGCAGCAGCATTAGATCCAGCAGCAGGGCATCCGCACGGCGCAGGGCCGCAGCGGCCAGCGCCCCGGTAACGGGCAGGGCGGCCAGCAGCAAAAACAGCCCCAGCTGCGCCGCACTGCCGCCCTGGGCCACCGGCAGCGCGCTGCCAAGGCGGGCGTTCAGGCTTTGGGCAATGTTCCCGGCGCACTGCTGCGCCCCAGCCAAAAAGTTCCGCTGGCAGATGAACAACACCACAAGATACACAATCACCCCCGCCAGCAGCCCCCAGCGGCGCAGGGCTTGCGGCGCACGCAGGAACAGCGTCCACCCGGCGCAGAAAGCGGCTGCCGCGGGCCACACCCACAACGGCACCGCAATGCCGAACCCGGTGGAAAGCACCAGCAGCAAACCAAAGGTGAGCGCCAGCAGCAGCGCGGCATCTGCCGCCAGCCACAACGCGGGGTGCGCTGCGGGGCGCTGGGTGCTCACCAGCACACGGTCCACAAACTTCAGCCCACTGCCGGGGTCGGCAGCGCCGCGCCGGCTCAGGGCAGTACGTTCTTTTTTGCGCTTGGGCGGGTTTTTGCGGTGCTTCGCCGCCTGTTGGGGAAAATCCCCCCATTCCTCCGCTCCGTCCAGGTCCCCACCGGGGGTCAGGGCAGCGCGCAGGGCGGTCAGCGGTTCGCGCACCATCAGGCGGTCCAGCTTGGCGCTCAGCTTCCAGTGTACCTGCTTGATGGTATCCCCGTCCCGGTACTCCCGCAGCTCATAGCTGCCGCCCAGGGCGGCGCGGGTGTCGGCTTCGTCGCCGTCCTCATCGGGGGCGGTTTCCGCTTTGGCTTTGCCAGCCGCGGCAGCGGGCAGCACACAGATGCTCCGGCTTTGCGCGGCAGCCGGGCACGCCGCGGTGAACACCCCCAGGTGATCCCGCAGGGTGATGCCCCGCACCGCAATGCTCCACACGCCGCTTTTGCCTGCGTTTAGGGTAATGCGCTGTTCGGCGCTCTCCTTGCCGCCCAGCATGGCGGCGCAGCGCAGGGTGATCTGCCCCCCGCCCCATTCATCGGCGGCGTTCAGCAGCACCACAAGCGCAGGGATGGGCAACCGGCTGCGGTTGCGCAGCCGAACCGTCAGGGTAAAATCTTCGCCCTGTATCACGGGTTTGTCCGGCACCAGCAGCTCTGCCGTTACCTGCCTGCGCAGATAGGCGGCGTCCAGCCGCAGCAGCACCAGAAGCACCAGCGCAAACGCTAACAGGAACACCGCCAGCGGTGCCTGGGTGATGAGCGCCGCGGCCAGCAGCACCAAAAGCACCAGCGCCCGGCCCAGCTTACCTGCCATGGCGGTCAGCCTTTTCGGGGCGGGGGCGCGGCACAGTGCGCAGCAGGTCCTGCATTACGCTGTCCACCGTTTCGCCGCCTGCGCGGGCCTGGTCGTTCAGCACCAGGCGATGGCGGGCAACTGCATCAAACACGGCGGTCACATCCTGCGGGGCAACAAAATCCCGCCCCGCCAGATACGCCGCCGCGCGCGTCATGCTGGTCAGCGCCAGGGTGGCACGGGGGCTTAACCCCACGGCCAGGCGCGGGTCCTTGCGGCTGGCCTGGGCCAGCGCCACAATGTAGCGGTACATCAGCTCATGCACAAATACCGTGCTGACTTCCTGCTGCATGGCAAGCAGATCTGCCTGACCGGCAACGGGGCGCACACGGTCCAGCAGGCGGCCTTTGCTCTGCCCGGCCAAAATTGCCAGCTCCGCTTCCTCATCGGGGTAGCCCATTACGGCGCAGACCATGAAACGGTCCAGCTGAGACTGCGGCAGCATCTGCGTGCCGGCGGCGCCGATGGGGTTCTGGGTTGCAATTACGGTAAAGGGTGCGGGCACCGGGCGGGTGACGCCGTCCACCGTCACCGTGCCTTCTTCCATCACTTCCAACAAAGCCGACTGCGTGCGGGAGGAGGTACGGTTGATCTCATCGCCCAAAAACAGGTTGCACATCACCGCACCGGCGTGGTACACAAACTTGCCGGTCTCTTTCTGGTAAACGGAAAATCCCACCAAATCGGACGGCAGAACATCCGGCGTAAACTGCACGCGGCTTTCTTTCAGGTCCAGCGCGCGGGCAAAGGCCAGCGCCAGCGTGGTTTTGCCCACGCCGGGAATATCCTCAATCAGCACATGGCCGCCCGCCAGCATGGCCATCCAGATGGTGTTTACCGTTTGCTGTTTGCCCTGCACGGCCTTGTTTACTTCGGCCGTAACGGCGGCGGCCTGCTGTGTGTACTGCATGGTTAATCCTCCCGGTGTTTTTTCCATATCACCATAATGCCAACGGCGGCGGCAATAACCACCAGCCCGGCCCACAGTGCGTTGTTTTCCAGCCAGATCATGGTATTGGAGATCGCGCTCCCCTCGGATTCCGCGCTGCCCTCCCCCGGCAATGGGGTCAAGGCTTGGGGGGCCACTTCGGCAATGGAGCTGCCGCCGGCATCCTCCACGGTCACCTGGCGCGGCGTTTCGTCCCAGGTAGCGGCGCTTTCCTGCAAATCCTCCTCTTTGGTGGTGTCCGCAGCGGCGGTGTCGTGCTCCGCAATTACCAGGTAGCGCTGGCTGTTGCGGGTGTAGGGGTGGCAGGTGGAAAGGGTCAGCAGGTCCCGCCCCGGCTGGATCAGCACGGCGTTGATATCGCTGGGGTCAATAATTTTCAGCTCGCTCACGCGGTAAATCAGCGTTTCCCACGGGGTGGTCAGCTGGATCTTGTCCCCCACCTGGATCTGCTGCACGTTGCGCAGCATTTCCGCGCCATAATAGCCGCGGTGGGCGGCAATCACGGTGTTGGTGTTTTCGCCGCCCAGCGGCATCGAGGTCTGGCCCAGCAGCGCCGCGCCTTTGGCCAGGTTTTCGCGGCTGGCGCCCAGGTAAACGGGCAGCTCCAGGTTCAGGCGCGGGATCCACAGCACAGCCAGCACATCATCGTCATAGCCATAGGCAGCAAGGTCCAGCGGGGCTTCCTCGTAGGCGAACGGGTCGGTCAGGCCGCTTTGGCCCCCGGCGTAAATTTCCGCGTTATAGTCCTGCATCGCGGCGTACAGTTCAGGGTAGGCGCGTTCCGGCTCCGGGGGTTCGGCTGTGGTTTCCTCTGCCGCGGGGGCGGTGGGCTGGGCTTCGGCGCGGGCCGCAAACTGCGCAGCGGTTTTGGCGTTGCGGGTGCTGGTCCACCACTGGGCGGCGGTGGGCTGTATCAACAGCGCCAGCCCCAGCAAAATGGCCAGCCAGGCCAGAATTTTAGCAATCAGCCGTCCCATTTAGTCATCCTCCTCGCGCTTTTTGCAGCGGTGCAGCAGCAAAAGCAGCAGCAGCGCTTCGCCGCCGATCACAATGCTGCCCGTTACCGCGATCCACGGCCAGGCATCCACCACGCGCTTGACCACCGTTCCGGTGCGCAGCGCCTGATACTGCACGGCCTGCGGGGTGTTGGTTTCTTCCTCTCCATTATAAGGGATGCGGGTGCCGCGCACAAGCATGCGGTGGGTGTTGATGGCATACGGCGTGCAGGTAACAAGGGTGCAGTAATCCTGCCCCGCGGTGATTTCCAGATCCTCGGTGTGCTCCGGTTCCACCACTTTGATTTGATCCACCTGGTACGCCAGCGTTTCATCCAGAATATGCAGGTAGAAACAGTCGCCCTCTTCCAGCTTGTCCAGGTCGGTGAACAGCACGGCTTCGGGCAGGCCGCGGTGGCCGGTCAGCACGCTGTGGGTGCTTTCGCCGCCAAGGGGGTAGCTGGAGCCTTCCAGATGGCCAACGCCCCTTTGCAGCACATCATCGCTGGTGCCTTCGTAAATAGGCAGGTTGACGTCAATTTTCGGGATGGTGATATACCCCAGGCTTTCGCCCACATCCACAAGGTCCACATAGCTGGTGCCGGTATCCTCCGCTTCGCCTGCGGCATCGCGCTCCACGGCGCTGTCCAGCTGCTGGTTATAGCGGCGGGCGGCCTCCTTGGCGGCGTCCAGTTTTTCGGTATCCATGCTTTTTACGGTATCATCATAATTTTGGATCGCTTCGCTGGCGTGGCGCTGCGCCACCGCGTTGCTGATAACCGGGTACGATGCCACCCCAATGCCGGACAGGATCATCAAGGCCGCAAAGCCGACTTTTAGTTTTGTTGTGGTATCCATAGCGTCACCGCGAACCTTTCCGTGAGAGGGTTGAAGTTGGGAACTGATGCAATTAGAAATTAGAAATTAGGAATTGGAAGTAGGCAAAAGAATAAATAATAAAGAATAATGAATCATTGTGGTGGACCGCGCCGCATTGCGCCGCTCAGGAGATATTGGGTTGGGGGTGGTTTTTAGGGTAGTGAATAACAATAAAATAATCTGTAGGGCCTTACGGCGTTGCACACCACAAAATTGTAATAAACCTCGCCCTGCATGTAGGGGGCGGCGTCCCCGACGCCCCGTTTGACGGGCCTAATAATTGCCGCCCATCCACCCCGCGCCGCAAACGTTGCAAATCATTTGTAGGGGCCGATGCTCGCCATCGGCCCGTTGACGGGCCTTGCCCTATTTATTTTTAGGTTCTGCACGGGGAACCACCCCTCACCGGCTTTCGCCGGAGCTCCCCTCTAGGGGAGCCAATATCTAACCTTATGTTTGCGGTGGCTCCCCTTTGAGGGGAGCTGTCTGCAACGCAGACTGAGGGGTGGTTCCTCGCCACAAACCTAACGGCCGTGGGGTGGTTCCCCGCCACAAACCTAACCCGTAGGGTGGTTCCCCACGCAGAACCTAAAAATCAACCGAACAACGGCCATGTACACCCAAAAAAATTTATTCCCCAATAACCCACCATAGGGGGAGGGCCAAACCCGGCCCTCCCCCTGTGTATGATGGATTATCCCTCTATACCCTATTGGTGAATTGTAAAATTGTTTTGCCTTGCGGCGGGCGCATCAGGCGCGGTTCTTCTTTTTCAGGCTCAGCAGCACGCCAACACCGGCCACAACCAGCAGCACACCAATGCCGCTGAACAGCAGGGTGCCGAAACCACCGGTGGTGGGCAGGTCGAAGCCCCTACGGTTGATGACAGTAACCGTGATTGTAGCAGTGTCAGTAACGTCTTTTCCCTTATCATCGGTAAACTTCGTTGTTTTCTGATCCCAATCATGCTTTGTCAAAACGCCATCTTTGTACTCAAAGTTTTCATTCCAAGACGTCTCTTCGCTAATGTTCAGCGTAACCTTGACAGGACCGTTCAGCAAATTATAACTATCAAGAGTCTCTTTCTCAACCAAGTAGTAATCACCATTTGCTAAGCCATCCTGATGAATATTACCTTCGCTATCTGTTACCAACGTATCTGTGTTTACTTTAACCCACACTTTTCCAGCTTCTGCAGTAGGCAGACCATATGCTTTCACTTCATCCGCTGTCAAAGCCTTATCTCCGGCTTCCTGCTCCGGAACCTGCTTGTACAAGTCAAACTTTACACCGACTAGATTCTTTTTATCATCACCGTCTTTATGCACATTGATTGTATAGCTATAAACAACGGTATCGTCATGAATCTCGCTGTTAGAGCCGTCATCCGGCTGACCATTGACATTAATCTTATTGGTATACTTCAACTTTGCAGTATTGTGATTACCATCTTTCGGCGTGCTAGCAGCAGCCGTCATTTCGGCAGTATAAGAAATCACAATATTCTTCCCTGCATAATTTTCCATAGCAGCAGGGGTAAATGTAATCTTAAAGCCATTTGCAGGAACATCTTCACCCTTGGTAGTAATCCTATATACCGCTTCATCCACAGCAATGCCTTCGCAGGTCAATGTAGCATTCCCATCATACTTCAAGTTGTTAGGCGTATCCGTTACTTCAAAGGTACTAAGCTTCGTAATGTTATTAGGAACACTTACTGTAATCGTATACGGAACATGGTCGCCTACGCTGTAATCTGTATCTTCTGTTTCGGTATTGTCTTTATCAATTACTTTCTTTTCCAAATCCGGCTTTTCATTGATAACTTCAATGGTAACATTTGATTCCGTTTTGCTACCATACGTAATCTTGCCCTCGCTGTCAACTACAAACACAATCGGAGTCTGATCAAGAATATAACCAGTATCTGGATCATAGCTCTGTTCGATAAAACGGTAGGTACCCTGAGACAGACCGCTTACAGTAATCTTGCCATCAGTCGTCTTTAACGTTCCAAGATCTTCATCCGTTTGCTCATTTTTGGTTACTTCTTCCCATGTTTCGGGATCATCTTTTACCTTCTTTTCAAGCTTGTATGTAACGCCATTCAGATTCTCTGGAGTTCCACCGCCCACGCGGCCTTTTTTCTCCAAGGTCACTTTGCCGTAGGTCGTTGCATTTTTAGGGAATACATACACATCGTACATCCACTCTGCCTTATTGGTTGGATTTGCCATAGGAAGCGATACCAGGAACGGTTCAACCGGGGTCGTTACCTTAGCGGGGGTTTCAGTTTCGATAATAACATACAAGCCAACCGGCAGGCCCGTCTCGCCATCGCCAAACTTTACAATGCCATTCTTGCCCGTCTTACCAGAGCCATTTGGCTTATTAGCATAAGCAGAAAGAATCTGACCATTCTTATCAACATAAGTGTCGATGCCTACCTTCTCTGTGCTCTTACCATTATAGTACTCGACCAGTTCATCCGCAGTCATTACCTGATAATAGGTAAAGGTTGCACCTTCCAAGTCTTTTGCATCTGTGGGCACATTGTTCGCGTCTCCTGCTACACCTGTGCCGTTTTTATCATCGTTACCATTATATTCATACTTGTGAATCGTGATGGTACCCTTTGCACCTTTATCAATAGCGCTAGCCAGGGGAGCTGTGGGTGTAGTCTCACCTGTTACATCCTCCGCCATTGCTGGCATGGCGCACAGGCTGAGGGCCAGGGCGGCGCTCAACAGGCCTGTGAGAAAACGTTTTGCTTTTTTCATTTCAGTACCTCTTCTCTTAAAAAAATCATCATCGGATGGGCGGCGGGGCCGCCCGGCTTAAGGGTTCTGCATCAGCACGGCGTGCAGTGCGGGGCGCTGCAGCGGGGAAACGCTGCCGCGCCGCCCGCACTGTGCCGTGAAGAAAAAAGGAGGAAAAACTGGGCCGCTTGCCCACTTGGCTTAAGGTGCATCTGAAACCAAAGGAAATAACGGATATTTCGCAGCCACAAGCAGGATGTAAGGCAAAGAGCCGCCGGAATCCTTTCCGGATCCCAAGGCTTTTTAAGGCAATGCCGCATAATTCTAAGTGCCGATACGGCGAGCGAGGTGCGGCAGATGCTAAGCCAAAAGCGCAGATAATACTGGATGTCTTATCGAGCATTTTGGCAACGCAGATGCCGTGCCGCAGCCGCCGAAGCGGTGCTTAAGCCGTAAGGCGGGAATTGTGCGGTGTTGCCTTAGCACAAAATCCGGCTGCGCTTATAGAAATAGGCGATATTTTCCGCTTTTCAGTTACACACCCCGGCTTATGGCTGCGCCCTGCCGTAAACGGGCGCGCACGGGCGGGCAGGCCCTGTATCCTGGGGGTTGCTGGGTTTCCGGGGGATGGTTAATGTCGCCGGCCCCCTTTCCTGTTGTAGCGGAATGTGAATATCAACAGCCCTGCCACCGCCAGCGGCATGCCGATCAGCAGCCACAGGCTTGGCGCGTCTGCACCCGTGTGGGGCAGCTCAGGCGTTTTACGGTTCAGAACGGTAAGGGTCATGGTGTAGGTGTTGTCGGACTGCGTAAGCTCTTTGTCCGGAATTAACTGCCCATCAATATAACACTTGCCGTCTTGGGTAAATTGGATCTTAATTGGCTGTGCCAACAGGTTGTACCCCGGATGTGCCTTGGTTTCCGTCAGGCGGTATGTACCGGGTTTCAGATCTGTGAACGGGTTCGGGGTTATTTTGCCGTTGTCGTTCGTTGTACCGGTATAGGTAGTATCTACCTGCGTTTTTCCTTCGGTTGTTTCGACCAGCTTTTCCAGCTTGAACTCAACACCACTCAAGGGCACGTCATTGCCTTTTTCGTCTTTTTCCGCGTCCTTCTTGATGATATCCAGTACAAACTTCGGGTTCTGCAGCGTGTTGGTCAGCACAATCTTGCCGCTGCCGCCGGTGATGGTTCCATCGGGGGTCACTGTGGCTGTATTGTCTGTTGAGCTGCCCGCGCTGTTCGTTTCGCTGTTTGCTGTCGCTTCAGCTTCAGCCGTTACAACATACGTATTGCCGTTAATCGTAATGGTTTCGTTCGGCTTTACCGCGGTAAAGTTGCCAGCCTTATCCACCGTACCTTCCACAATGCGGTATTGGTAGTTCGTGTTGGTTTCGCCAACCTGGCGCTGATCCAAACCGCTAAAGGTATGCTTCCAGCCATTATTATCATCGGGGGTAATGGTAACATAGGCTTTCTTGCCGTAGTTTACCGGTGTCCAGTCATCATCTTTTGTGCTGGTTGCCAGGCGGCGCTGGAGCTGGATGTAGATTTGTTTCGGCTGCTTCGCAGTGCTAAGATCGTCCTTACCATTTGCATCTTTCCAGAGCTTATCGAACTCAATGTTGATCAGTGTGCGCTGGGTGTTGGTAAAGATTGCGGTAAGTTCCGGATCTTCGCTCGCCACAATCACGCCTTCCACCATGGTGTTGCCGATCTCTTGGGCGGAATGGCAATTAGGCGGAACGGTTACGCTTTGCAGTCTGGAACCATCACTGGTTTTGACTTCCTCGATGGTATAGCGGGTACCAACGGGGATGCCGGTGATGGTTCCGGTGTGTTCTGGGTTGTTCTCATCGTTCATGTTGATATAAACATATTTTTCGATGGGCTTTTCTTCCAGACCCTCACCGCCAACATCATTAAAGGTAACTTTGAAGGTGTAGGTGCCATTAATGGTACCTTCCTCCCCCTCTGCGGCCTTCTTTTGGATTTTCAGCCCGCCGGTTTTGACGGTGTTGACGTATTTTACCTTTAGCTTTGTCAGCGTGGAGCTTGTTTCGTCCGGGTCCTTATAGGAGCGGAAGACGATGGTGTTGGCTTCTTCGGGCTTTTTGCTCACCTTGTAGCCATCATTCTTTACACTATCGTCATAAACTTCCGTTCGGCCATCATCGGGGCCGTCGGCGGGGGAGCTCTGGCTAACCAGCGACTTGTTCGCGTTGTCAACTCTCACGGATTTGCTATCGCCCTTCATCGAAGTAACCGCCTGCCCGTTCTCGCACACCGTCCATTTGGTGTCGTACAGGTTTTGGTTCAGTTCCTCTTTGAGCGAAATGTAGCTGCCGCGGCGGAACTGGTCGCTGAAGGTAACGGTTTCTCCAGCTTCCAGAACAAAGCGTCCGTCCTTGTCCACCAACTGGGTGTCTGTGTCATTGCTGGAGGTGTACTGTGCGTTTTCGGCGTTTTCCAAATGACCGCTTTCGGCGGAGCCGTAATCCGGGATTTCCTTCTGATCGGTTGTAAAGCCGGTCATCTTACTTGGCACCGCTTTGGGAATGAAGGTAAAGTCCCTGAAATAGATGTTGCGGTTATAGTTATCGCCCACGCGGATGGTTTTGACGTTGTCGCTAAAACCGTCCCGCTCTTTCATCTTGTGCAGGTCCAGCTTTACGGTGACCCATTGGTCTGTCGTCACTTCGACCGAGCCATATGTTGCGCCGTTAATGCCTGATGTGTCAAGGCTGCCTTTTTGGACGTCTTTATCATCCAGCAGTTCCAGATACAGGTTGTTGAGGGAAAGGTCACCTTCACTACCATCCGTTGTATCAACGTAAACCTGGAACGTAAGGAAGCGCATGTCTTTGATATTGATGGGGTTTTCCAGCGTCAGGATGCCACGACGTTTCTCACGCGCTGCACTGACGGGTTCCGTATCCATATAGCGTGCGTACCAGTGAAGGACCTTTTTGGTATCTTGCACGGTATCTGGCCAGGGGTTTGGAACCAACTCGAAAATGTAGTCACCTTCGTTTGATTCGGTTGGTTTGGTTGCGGGTTTAATCTCGTTAACATCCGCAGTCAAATCCACCTCTTTGGACGGAGTTCCGCTTTCATCCGGGCCAACGGCATCTTTTTTTCCATAGTGGGTTGCCTGGTTCTTGATGGTGAAGTTGAAGATTTTCTGGTTTTTAAAGCAGTTTTTGAAGTCATCATCAGTAACGTTGGTCAGATCGACCTCTTTTTGAACCTGCAGCTCGTTATTATCCGGGAAGTTGAACGCCACCGCCATGTTGGACTCCCACATACCGCGTTCCATGTAGTACATGGTAAGGGTGTGCTTGCCGGTGGAAAGATTAGGGATGGAGACACTTGCGTTTTTATAATACTTTTCGGTTGTTCCTAAGTAAGTAATGCTTGTCTCCGTTTCATGCTTGTTTTCATCACAATCTTCAGCGCCATAATTATCTGTCTTGCTGTTCTTGACCCGGCTGACATAGGAAGTTACGGTGTTTTTCTTATTATCGCGCTGGTCAAACTCCAACACACCAGAAACTCTGGCATGAGCACCGCCAATATCCAGGACAAGCTGATCGTCAATGAAAACCCACACATCATCATCACCAGAGAAGTAAAAACGAATTGGAATTTCATTATTGTAGTCGTCCTTAACTGTTCCGGTACTGGTTAGGGTAAACGGGATTTCAAGTTTTGCACCGTAACCGTAATTGTACCTGACTGCGCTATTACTGGTTGTGGTTTCATTGAACGGGAAAAAGCCGTATTGCGTTGAAACTTTATTTGGATCACTTGCACTGTCCACGTTGTGGGACGCCTCGCTCAGATATTCAGCGGTTGTCTCTCCCGTGCTATCATTACCAAGGTACAACTGATCGCTATTTGTATCTTTGCGCAGATACAGAGAAGTTTCTTTGCTGTCAAACCACCAGTATTTAACACCTTTGCCTTTTTGATCTGATTCTACAAAAACTTCTTTTTGGGTAAACGGAAACTCAACATTGTGGTAAACTTTGCCAAGTTTTGCATTTTTGCTGTTTTGGCCGGTCAGGAACTTTTCATTGAAATGCGGTTCTTTCAGGGTCGTGCCATTCATCACGATGTCGCCATCGCTGTCTCTTTGGCCTGCAACAATGCCCTGGAAAGCGTAGGCATTTTTTTTCCCGTTTGCGTTTCCTCCTATATCATAGTTCGAGTTATTGGCTGCGATAAAGATATTGTAAGAACTCCATCCGTACAAATTCAATGCACTTGCAATATGCTCAAATTTTGGTTCCCAATCATTTGGCTGGAAATGGCCTGTATAAATGGGATATATAATGGACTTTCCGGCATTGTTATCTACATAACTCTGATAGTAGTCGCTGATTGCCTGATCGAACTGGCGGAAGGGTACCCAGTGGCGCTGATTAACCGCATTATCATTATCGTAGTTCTTACGGTTCTTGCCGTTCAGTTCGTAATCTGTATAATAGTCATACAGCGTACTGGTAACATACTTTGTGTTTGGTTTTTCCGTAAAAGGAACGGATTTAATATCTACTACTTTAGTGCCAGTAGTGCCAGTTTTCTTCCACGTTTCGGCATCACGCGGGGTACCTTTTGGAGCCCAGTAGCCGCCACGTTGGCCCTTGCCATATACTGCATCGTCATTCGTATCCGCATAGAAGCACCGTTCCGTCACCTTATAGTCTGTAGGTATGGTTTCCCAGCCTGTACTGTTGCCGCAGTTTGCAAGGTTCTTATCGTCACTCAACGGATACGAAGAGAATACGATTTCGGTATAGCCATCCGGCACATCTGCTGCATAGTAATCTGTGCCCTCAATCCGGCTCATTGTGCCGCCTATGCTTTCTTTGCCATCTCCTTTTAAGCGGTAGTAAACTGTACTTTGATTAGCTTTGGGGATTGAATAGTCGTCGGTATCTCCCGTCAATGCCATCTTGGAAAAAGTAGCATCGTAATAGATACAGAAAGAGTTTTCTATACCCCATCTTTCGTTGTCTGCGCCAGTATAGATAAAGCAGTTACTTGTATCACTGTATGTAAAGGATTTTTTATCATCACCACTAACATCTTCACCATAGAAGTTATAGATTTTGCTGGATTTGTTTTGACCGCCCTCATTCCATGTAAACTTAACATAAGAGCAAAAATCGTCAGGAATCTTAAAGGTTGCTGTGGAATTAGGAGCAATATTTAAGGGTATTGGGTCACCGACCTGATCAAGTTTTCCTGTTTCTTTATTCGGTTCATAAAACCAGGCTTGGACGTTCGTTAGTGTTTCACTGGTTTTATTTTCAAAGGCCATCTCTTTGCCAGCGAAATGCTTATGGCTAACCGTATAGGTAAACCATTTTCTGTTCTCTCCGTCATAGTAGTTGCCGCCGATATAATCGTTACGAGTTGGATCGAACGACATCCACTTAAGTTGATTATTATTATCTACTTGAACAATTGTTACTTTGTATGTAGGGTTATCGTCTGTAGATGTATCTTCATTATATCCGCAAAATTCAAGTCCACCCAACCCATTATTTGGATAGTGTTTGGCCTTATTCAGGACTGCAGAATAAATTTTTCTTCCGTCCTCCGTTATGTCAGCTTCCTGCATATCAAGATAATATTTTCTATCACCATTTGGATTTTGTCCAACAATGGCATGTATTTTTACCTTTTTATAATTGGTCCAACTGGTAGGCACTGCAAAATAGAGCGTGTAAGTCTCCGGCGCTCCCTCACTAACTGCCTGCACGTTATCCACGCTTGTTGCGGCGTACATCTTCTGCGGCTGTTCGGTCGGTTCCGGGGTGGCGGTGGGGGTCACGGTCGGCACAGGGGTGGCCGTTGCGGTGGCTGCCGGTTCCGGGGTCGGGGTGGGTTCTGCCGTGGGCTCCGGCGTTTCGGTCGGGGCGGGCTGCTCCGGCTCGGCGCTTTGTTCCGGTTCCGGGGTTGCGGCATCCGGCACCGGGGTGGCGGCGTTCTGCTCCGGCGGAACGGTATCCTCCCCGGAGGCCGTTCCCTGCTTATCCTCCAGCAGCTCTACTTCGTCAGGTGCGTCGGGCAGAAGATCCACCTCGGCGTATACAGGCAGGGCCATTGCCATAACCAGGCAAGCGGTGACAAGCAGCGCTGTCAGCCGGCGCGCCCAACCTGTTGTGTTTTTTCCTGTTCTATTCAATCTGCTCACCCGTCTTTCGCGCTGGCTTGATGGAAGCACATTGTTCCACAGGGGATCCCTGTGAAACAGTAAAAGAAGCCAGCTTCTTTTACTTGCGCAACCGTTGCCATGTTGTTTTCAAAAAAAACTGCATCGAGTCTTCTCATTGCGCATTTACTTTTTATTTTCTTAATATAGCACCTTTACACCAGAAAGACAATACAATCCACGCAAATTCCTGTTTTTCAGCACTTTTACTGATTGCGTTTTCTCCAATTATACAATGTGTTCAAAGCCTTTGTATAATTTATTGCTGATTTTCTTTTTGGCAGCGGTCCCTTTTATATACTTTGACCGCGCGTTTATGATCCTCTGCGCACACAGAGCGCAACTTTGCGGCAAAATTCGCCTTTTTTGTTGCATTTTCCTGTTTTTGCGCAATTATTTGTTTCGCATGCGCCTGTTTGCGGCGGGGCCTGGCGGCTGGGCGGGCGCCTTGTGGGAGGGATGGCAGGTTTGCGGCGCACGGTTCCCGTTTTTTTGCGGCGCGATGGGTACACCGCGCCCCTGCAAACGGTTTGCGGTGTTTGCGGCGGCGGGTGCGGGTTTGGTGGATTGCACGCCCGCCAACGGGACGCCGTTCTCCCTTTACAACGGGGTGCGGGTTTGCTGCAGATATGCCATTCGCTTTTTTGTCCCCCCTGCCCCGCCCCTGATTCCCAGTTCCCCCTTGCCGATCTCTATTTGCGCCAGCTCCTGAGGTGCATCTGAGAGCAACGAAAATAGCGGATCTTTCGCAAGCACAAAATCCGGCTGCGTTTGCTGAAACAGACGAGCTTTTTGACGTTTCAGACAGATCCCAGCTCCCAGCTTTCAATCTATCCTGTGTAAACTGCAACCCCTCACGCGCCATTCTGTGCGGCACTTACCTTATAGTAAAGGGGTTCTGCCCTGTGTAAATTTGCAACTGATCTATTTGAAGCAGCTGTGAGCTGTTGCAATTTTGCACAGGGTATTGCCCTCATTCTGTGCCGAACATTCCCGAAACGTGTTGGAAAAACGCACAGGATTGCCTTGTTTCCCTATGCCGCTTACCGTTGGAAAAACGCACAGGTTACCCCCGGAACAGTTGCATTTTACACAGGGTATTCCCGCTCCCCTGCCCCGCCGTGACCCGCGTACCTGTTGGAAAACCACACAGGATAGGCCCCTTCCCCGTGTTGCAATTTACACAGGTTTGGCTGTTTTTGGCTTATTTGCAACTTTACGCAGGTTGCTTTCCGCACAGGAAAATGGTGGTGGAATGCACAGGCTGCAGTTGGTTGAACACACAGGTTTGCGTTGTTAAATTACACAGGCTCTACCTATTACTAATATAGAACTAAACATCTAAGCCATAATAACAACCAGAGGTAAGCCGGGAGATGGGGGAGAACGGGAAAAAATTGGTGTTGCCATTCCATCAGGTTACAGAACCCTGAAACAGCAGGACAGAAAAGCACAATAAAACCCTGTGTAACCTGTACCCGGGCGGCAACCCCCACAGGATGTATGGCAAACCACAACGCGGGTGTTGCATTTTGCACAGGGTAATGGCGGTGAAACCCTGTGTAAATTTGCAATTCTTGTGCTGGACAACAGGATGTGCTATAATGTTTAGCATGATGTGCGTGACCACCCGGGATACAGCAACCGATATAGGAGGCCCCTGCTTATGGCGGCAAGTAAACAGAAAAAAGATGATCCGTTTGTCGTTACGTTTGAAGAACGCGGGGACCAGACCATCGTTCGCAAATCCAATGACCTTGTACAGATGACGCGCAACAACCTGACGCTGAGCCAGCAGCGCCTGATGCTGCATATTTTTTCGATGATTAAGCCGGAGGATACGGACCTGCCTTCTTATGAGCTGAGCATTTATGATTTTATCAAGATGACCGGCATGGACCCGCACAGCGGGGCGCTGTACAAGCAGGTGCGCAAAAATATTGAGGAGCTGGCCAACGCGCCCATCCAGTGGATCAAGAATAACGGAACTTCCACGGTGGAAACATTCCGCTGGATCGATAAAGTGCGCATTGATGAAGGCCGCGCGCGCATGACCATCACGCTGGATCCGGTGCTGAAACCGCACCTGGTGCAGCTGAAAACCCTGTATACCACCATGGATGTGACCTACACCATGCTGATGCGGTCCACCTATTCCATCCGCATTTACGAGCTGTGCAAGAGCTACCAGAGCCTGTACCTGAAAAAGAAAGCGGCCGGGGAACCGCTGGTATGGAACCTGAGCATGCTGTATGAACAGCTTTCGTATACGGCCAACCGATGGTCGGATTTCCGCCGCCTGGCACTGGAAAAGGCAAAGGCGGAAATTAACGAAAAGACGGATATTATTTTTAATTACGATGTGTACGAAAAAAAAGGGCAGAAGGTTCTTTCGCTGGTGGTAACGATTGACCCGGTGGATGATGCCGCCGCACAGGCCAACCTGGACAGCATCAACAGCACAGTGCGCAAAAAGAGCAAAAAGAAGGGCCGCCCCACCGTGGCGATTGAGGATTCGCTGCTGGATGACCCCAGCGTGATCACCTTTGATTATGTTTCGGCACCGGAAACAACGATCCCCTATTCCTTTGGACGCCACCGCACCGAGCTGCGGGAGGAAATTATTGTGAAAGCGCGCATGGATCAGCTGCGCGCGGAGATTACGCCCGAAGAGCTGCACGCGGTGGAAGTGATCATTGATGTGTTGGCAGACGCCTGCTGCACCATCCAGGCAGGCGATGGCGAGCAGGACGGCGGCAACAAAACGGTGTTTGGAAAGATGAATGCCATCATCCTGGATTGCGGCGGGCTGACCAGTTGGCTGGCCGGTGTGGCACCCCGCTATGCACAGGAGATCATTCCCCGGTCGCAGACGATGCGCAGCCCGGCGCGGTACCTGAACAAGGTGCTGCGCGAGGATATGGATAACTATCGCATTTATATTTTCCGCAAGGCAAAGCCGGCAGCAGAACCCAAAGAGGAGCTGTTGGAAGCGGAGTACCATGTGATGGACGAGCCGGTGCAGCAAACGATGCCGGAGCCTGAGCCGCCCAAGGTAGAGCTGATTCCCGAAACGATTGTAAAACGGCAGGATATGCGAAAAGAGTTTGCAAAGTTTGTAGATGATGGATACCTGGAAAAGACGTTGACGAGCGGCCAGCGCGGCGCTTACCACGAAATTTACCGCCACCTGGCAGCGCGGTGCGTGCCATCGCCTTCCAGCCTGCGCAATGGGCTGAAAGACGAAATGCGGCTGCATTACCTGGCCTGCATGAATGAAGTGATTGAAAAGTATGGCAGCCTGACCCCGTTGATGGAAGCTATGGCGCATGAACTGGACTTTGATGTGTTCTGGGCAAAGGCCGCCAAGGACCCCAACGTGAATAACCCGATGGGGCTGTTCTACCACATTATTGAAGAACGCGCGCTGAACCCGATCGGCACCATAATGAACGACCAGGCACAACGGCAGAAGGTTGCCGCCAAGGAAAAAGGTGAAAAAGATAAGTGGCACAACGAAAGCTGGATGGATGCTTTTGAGGAAGATATCCCGGATGACAGCGAAGAGTAATTGAGATGAAGCGGAGCGGAACATCCGGGAGCGTTATTATAATAAGGTAAGCAGCGGCTGGCAGATTGCTGGCCGCTGCTTTTTTGTTGGGGTGCAGCTGAGAAATGGAAATATCCGGCGTTTTTTGATTTCAGATAGACCTTGGGCAACACCGCACAATTCCCGCCTTACGGCTTAAGCACCGCTCCGACGGCTGC
>ENA-ORUI01001514-ORUI01001514.1-human-gut-metagenome-genome-assembly--contig:-NODE-1514-length-23130-cov-3.084984_pt1 | contig 23130 bp, 15 predicted proteins | sample MGYA00242078_ERZ509205 | MGnify/ENA primary metagenome ERZ509205 (study PRJEB26280, sample SAMEA2338828) | human gut metagenome | biome: human gut; feature: human-associated habitat; material: faeces... | reverse complement strand
GGTTACAATGCTGCTTTCTATTCCTTTAGGTACTTGGTGTGCGTGGTATGCAGGCGGCAAAGCAGATTGCCTGATCCAGATGGTGACTTATCTATTTGCTTCGCTTCCGTCTTTTTTTCTGGCACTTTTACTGATGTATTTTTTGTCTTTAAAGATAAAATTATTTCCGGTGATCGGAAGTCTTAGTCTGAAAGGACTTGTTATGCCGGTTTTGACGTTGGCATTGACTTTGTCAGCCTGGTATATACGTCAGGTGAGAGCCATTATCAGAAAAGAAATGCAGGGATCCTATATAGATGGCCTCAGGGCAAGAGGTATGTCTGAACGGCAGATTTTATTTGGACACGTACTGCGTAATTGCAGAGGCCCATTAGTGACTTTGATCGGGATATCTTTTGGCAGTATGCTTGGTGGTACAACAATTGTGGAGAGTATTTTTTCATGGCCGGGAGTCGGCAAATTGGCAGTAGATGCGATTACAGCCAGAGACTATCCGGTGATACAGAGTTATGTTGTCTGGATGGCAGTTATTTATCTGAGTATCAATTATCTGATTGAATTTCTGTATCCTTTGCTGGATCCGAGGACAGGCAGGAGGAGACAGAAATGAAAAAGAAAAAAATGATCAAGTTCAGACTGATAATTTTGATGGTACTTTGTGCAGGCCTTTTGCTGGGTGCATGGATCGTGCGGGGGCATTTGATTCATGAACCATTTCGTACCAATGTGCGTCAGGCTTTTCAGGCACCCTGCAGAGAGTATATCTTTGGGACAGATAATCTGGGAAGGTGTGTTGCCTGCAGAATTCTTTATGGCGCAGCGACATCCCTTTATGCGGCTGTTCTTGCCGTTCTTGCTGTATTTATTATCGGAACGGCAGTTGGTGTTACAGCAGCATATGCCGGTGGTATTGTGGATCGGATATTAATGAAGATTACATTGGTTTTTCAGGCTTTTCCGAATTTTATTCTGGCAGTTGCAGTAGCCGGAATGCTGGGAACAGGCTTAAAAAACAGTGTGCTGGCGCTGGGGGCTGTTTATTGGATCACTTATGCAAAACTGTCCCGAAGCCTGGTTTTGTCAATCAGAGATTCTGAGTATATAAGGGCAGCAAAAATATGCGGTGCAGGACCGTCGGCAATTATTTTTAAATATATACTGCCGAATATGGTTTCACCGCTTATTGTGACGGCTGCTCTGGATGTCAGCAGTTTTATACTGAGTATGGCCGGTTTATCGTTTCTTGGGCTGGGGCCGTCCAGACCAACAGCGGAGTGGGGAGCCACCATGAGCGAGGCGAAAACATTTATCCAACAGGCGCCATGGTGTATTGTATTTCCGGGGCTGGCGCTGTTGGTTACAGTTGTTATATTCAATTTATTGGGAGATGCACTTCGTGATGTGATTGATGAAGGGTAATAAAAGGGTAACATTTTAAATTTATATAAAAAAGAACAAGGAGTAATCAAATGAAAAAGAAATTATTAACGATTGCTGTGACAGCAGCAATGGTGCTTAGCCTTGTGGCCTGCGGCAGTAATGGTGGGAACAGTGAAACAAAGGCGGTGGAGACAAGTGCGTCAGAAACAGCAGCTGAGAGTGCTGTTTCTGAAGGTGATGGTGAGAAAACACTGAAAGCCGGTGCAACAACAGGATTTTTCGGCGCAGAGAGTCTGGATCCTGCGAACAACTGGGATGGATGGATTATGTCCATTTATGGTATTAGTGAGAACTTGTTCAGATTAGATGATAATCTGGCACCTCAGCCATGGCTGGTTGACAGCTATGAGAATACGGATGATACAACATGGGTATTCACCTTGAAGGATGGCATCACATTTTCCAATGGCAATGCCGTTACTGCAGAAGCTGTAAAGAAGTGTTTTGAAAGAACCTATAGCAATAATACCCGGGCTGCCAGTACACTGAAAATTGATTCCATGGAGGCTGACGGCCAGATATTGACGATTCATACACCAGAAGCGAATCCTACAATTTTGAATGATCTTTGTGATCCAATGTTTGGTGTTTATGACGCGGAAAGTGAGATTGATCCTGAACTTGGGGCATCATGTACAGGACCTTACGTGGCGACTGTTTTCACAGCTATGACAGAAGTAAAGATAGACAAAAACAGCAATTACTGGGGCGGAGAACCGGCAATTGATCATATTGAACTGAAAATTATGGATGATGTAGATGCGTTAAATATGGCACTTCAGAATGGAGAAATTGATATGATTGCACAGCTGCCGGCAGCAAGTGCTTCACTTTTCTCTGATACAGATACCTATACAATTGGTGCAGCAACATCAACAAGATCCCAGTTCCTTCAGTTCAATCTTGAATCAGAAGCATTGAAGGATGTGAATATTCGTAAAGCCATCAGTATGTGTATTGATCGTGAGGGCTATGCAGATGTTGTATTTGCAGGATATGCAAAACCATCCTATGGCATTTATCCGGATACATTGAGTTATGGTGGTACGGATGGCATTAATCTTTCTGTTGATAAGTACGATACAGAAGCAGCCAAAGCACTGGTAGAAGCTGCAGGTTACACACCGGAAAAACCTCTGGAATTAAAACTGGTTACATACAGCTACAACACAGGTTTACTGCAAATGACAGATATGCTGCAGCCGGAGCTGGAAGCAATTGGAATTAAGTTAAGTATTGAGACTTATGATGTACTGGATGATGTACTTCAGGCTGGAAACTTTGATATTGCAGCTTTGAGTTATGCCCTTGCACCAACAGGTAATGCTCAGTATCTGATCAATATGTTGTTTGTATCAGATGGCACTGATAATTATGGCCATTACAGTAATTCAGATGTAGATGCAGATGCACAGAAACTGGAAACTACCTTTGATACATCTGAAAGAGATGCAATCGTCAAAGATCTGACTCAGAAGGTTGTAGATGATTGCCCGGATGCTTTTATTGCCAGCCAGCAGCTGCTTATTGTTTATAACAATAAAGTAACGGGTGTGGATGTGAATCCATCTGAGTACTATCTGATTACGAATACATTGGATATTGCGGAGTAAAACATATGCTTTCAGTTGAACAGCTTTATGTGAATTACGGAGAAAAAGAAATACTGCATGATGTCGATCTTCAGGTTGCTCAGGAAGAAATTGTGATGATTGTGGGAGAGAGCGGCAGTGGGAAAAGTACTCTGGTGCGCAGTATCATGGGCCTTTTGGGTGAAGAAGGACATATTACTAAAGGAAATATTGTCTTTCAGGGGGTCAATTTGTGTCAACTGAACAAAAAACAATACCGGGAGCTGAGAGGCTCCCGTATTGCTATGGTTTTTCAGCAGCCGGAGAGTTCTTTTGATCCCACTCAGACCATTCATCGTCAGTTTTACGAGGCTATGAATGTACATAGGAAAGTCAATGTGCGGGAGGCAGAGCAGACAGCAAAAAGCCTACTTGGAATGCTTGGATTCAGGGAGACGGAAACCATTCTTTCAAAATATCCTTTTGAATTAAGCGGCGGCATGGCGCAGCGGGTGGCTATTGCGTTGGCTGTTGTTAATGAACCGGCGTTTTTGCTGGCTGATGAGCCTACGGGAGCATTGGATTCCAAGTCCGGCAGACAGATCAAATGCATAGCTTTTCTCTGTTCCGGTAAGAGAGACATTGACATCGCCGGTTCCTGCCTCCACTTCTAGTTTATTTGAAACGCTTCCGCTGAACACGGCATCTCCAACTCCTGCTTCGATAGACACTTTCGGGAACTGTCCATTCAGAATCGACACATCTCCTGTACCAACTTCAAACACGGCTTTCTCGCTGGCTGAAATCTGATTCACAGAGAGTTCTCCCACTCCAACAGACACATTTACTTTTCTTGCCGTAAACGCTTCGCTTTCCATGGAAATATCCCCGGCTCCCACTACAATGTCCAGTGTCAGATTTTCGCACTGTCTTGGCAGAACTACCGTAAAGGTCGGTCCTTTCTCAAAATGGTGGTGTCCGCTGTGATAGGATACCTTCAGATTGGAATCCTTCTGTTTTGTAGAAAGATAATCCTGATACCCATTTTCCATTTTAATACTGATCTCATCCGCAGAATCCGACACTTCAAAAATAAGTTCATTTACCACATCCAGTTCCAGTTTCAGGGAAGCAGCTTCTGATGCCGGATAAGGTATAATGCAGCTTTCCGTTCCTGCCGGTTCACTCTTCAAATCCGTAAGATTCAGGATCCAGGAACCAAAACTCTCCACCGCCCTATTATCATCCATGAGCTCGTCATCCTCATCATCCCAGTCGTCATTATCCCAGTCGTCGTCGTCCCAATCATCATCGTCATCATAATCATCGCTGTCATCATAATCATAATCCCCATCTGCCACCAGAAGCACCCTTTTCAGACTTTTCACCCCTGTCAGTTCCGACATACTGGCTCCCATAACACCACCGGCAGCTGTCAGCCCGATTCCCACAGCACCAAAAATCCCCGCTGCGATCAACATTCCTTTTGTAAACTTCTTCATTTAACCTCCTCCTTTCTCTTTCTGTAAAGCACCCTGTTAAAAAAGTCAGTAATCTTCCGAAACCATTTCGGCACAATGCGTACTGCAATGCTGATCAGTCCTAATATCATAAGGATTGCCAGAGCAATCATCAGACATCCAATTCCTATGGTCAGGATCCCGGTTCCGGTCATTACAGCCAAAAGCCCTGCTCCAGCCACAACAGCTGCGATTCCGCCAACCAGTAAAACCACAGCACCTATGCCCAATCCAACGATCAGCCAGAACGGAAGCAGTAAGATTCCAACTGCAAATGTCAGAATCCCACCAACAGCCCCCTTAACAAAAGGAGAAATAAAAACCAGCAGGATCACCGCAAGGATCAGCACCGCCTGATTCCCCTTTCTGAAAAAACGCTTCCCTGTTCCCGACTCTTCTTCATATCTCTCAGGCATCTGGCCTCTCTCTTTAGTCCGGGCATCCTCATAGCCATGCTCCGTATATTCTCCATACTCATAGCCTCCTGCCGAACCTTTCAGATCCGCCTTGATGATCGCTGCAACCTTCTCTGGACTTCCAAGTTCCCTGAGCACCGAAGCTTCATTCTCAGCTCCTGCATCATCGAAATAACTATTATAAAAATCAAGGGCATCCTGCCTCTCTGTCTCGGAAATATCAGCAAGCAGCTTCTCCAGCTCCTGCATAAACTGCGCCCTGTCCATCATCCTATTCCTCCCTCAAACATCCCGCTTATCTTGGATGCATAAATTTTCCATTCAGCTTTATAAAACTCCAGCTGCGCAGCACCTCTGTCCGTCAGCTTATAATAACGCCGGTTACGTCCTGCATACGCCATATCGTAAACCTCCAGACAATCATCCTTCTGCAGCCTCCTGAGCACCGGATACAAAGTAGACTCCGAAACATCCAGAACTCCACGCACATCCTGCGTGATCTTATACCCGTAAGTCCCTTCCTTCTCCTTAGAAACAACCGCCAGAACAACCGCATCCAGAAGCGCAGCACCCGTATTAAAAACCATATGCTCACTCCCTCGTTTCAATTATGTTCTGTACAGACAGCATCATCTCTGCAATCCAGCCTTAGAGCGTGTCTGAAAAATGCTCCAGACTATACCAAAGGTAAACGCCATTTCACATCTGATACATTTATTCCATCCTGTTCACATACTATACAGAACATCAATATTGTTTTGTTAACGATATTATATGATGTATAATATAATTTTGTCAATACTATTTAGCAAAAATCATTTATACTTTATAATCATTTTGATACCTTTACCGAAAATACCTCCTTAATGTCTTCCGGTTTACTATAGCACTCCTCATAAATAATGTATTTAAAAGCATTGCTATATATCAATTTCTTATTTCATAAATTACTGCAAACAATCCAGGCCATCATAGCGTGAAGTCCTGCTGAACTGTCTTGATTGCATTATTTTATGGCATTGCTATAGTATTTCATAAACTTAATATTCCATAAACCTCACGTTATACTACAGTTATTTTCAGTAAACAGCGCAGGAAAATATATCTGTCTGAGTGCATTTGCAGGCATCTTAGATCTTCTTAGCCGGTAGAAATCTGCGTTATGGAGAAAAATCGCAACCTGTCTGAGCGAAGCCTGCAGCGGAGCGAGTTTTGCATTTTTCTCCATGCTTTTAGCAGATTTTTACCGACTTAGAAGATCTTAGATGCCGAAACCGCACTCAGACAGATATATTTTCCTGCGCGTCCCCCACCCACCAATCAAAACTACAGCAAAGGAACCCAACCCATTATGAACGAAAATACAACACCCCTCCACCCCGCATTCCTCACCCGAATGGAGAAAATGCTCGGCAACGAATACCCCTCCTTCCTCTCCAGCTTCAATGCCCCCCGAACCTACGGCCTGCGCATAAACACCTCCAAGATCACCTGCGAAGACTTCGAAAACCTGTCTCCATTTCCAACCCGTCAGATCCCATGGATCAAAAACGGCTACTTCTACGATGAAGACATCCGTCCTTCCAGATGCCCATACTACCAGGCCGGCCTCTACTACCTTCAGGAACCCAGCGCCATGACCCCCGCCTCCCGCATCCCCATCGAGCCGGGTGACAGAGTCCTGGACCTCTGCGCAGCCCCGGGCGGCAAGGCAACTGCAGCAGGCGCAGCACTTCAGGGACAGGGACTTCTGGTAGCAAACGATATCAGCACTTCCCGCGCCAGAGCCCTCCTTCGCAACCTGGAACTCTTCGGCATCCCAAATGTCTTCGTAGCAAACGAAACACCTGCAAAGTTAACCAAAGCATTCCCCGAATTCTTTGACAAGATCATCCTGGATGCTCCATGCTCCGGAGAAGGAATGTTCCGTAAAGAAGAAGCCCTTGCCAAAGACTGGACTCCTCAAAAATCCATGGAGCTTTCCGAAATCCAGAAAGAGCTTATCCTCCAGGCAACCGATATGCTCCGTCCCGGCGGACTGATGCTTTACTCTACCTGCACATTCGCGCCTGCAGAAGACGAACAAACTGTTTCCCATCTTCTGGAAAACCGTCCTGACATGGAACTGGCAGAAATGGAAGATTATGAAGGCTTCTCCCATGGAGTTCCTGAATGGGGAAACGGAAATCCTGAGCTTATCAAATGCATCCGGATTTTTCCACACAAAATGAATGGAGAGGGACACTTCCTTGCGCTCTTCCGTAAAAAAGGACAGGCCATCAAGGAAAGCTCCCGTCCTCACACAAAACCGGACAAAAACGCATTTCCACTGATTGAGGAATTTCTGAACGAAATCGGTCTGAAAACCCTCTGCGGCCAGCCATTTGACTGGGAACGTGTGGAAATCCGCGGTGATAAAGCCTACTATCTTCCCCCGGTTGCCCACAACTTCCGCGGCATCACCTTCTTAAGAAACGGTCTCTATCTCGGTGACCTGAAGAAAAACCGCTTCGAGCCGTCTCAGCCACTTGCACTGGCGATCCGCAAAAATGAAGCAGAAGCAGTCATCTCTCTCTCCGCTTCTGACGAAAGGATCACCAGATATTTAAAGGGCGAAACCTTAAATATCGAACCCGAAGAAGCAGCTCACAAAAAAGGCTGGCATCTCCTCTGTGCAGATGGATATCCCATTGGCTTCGGTAAACTGGTCAACCAGATCCTGAAAAACAAATATCCGGCAGGGTGGCGCGTATAACACGCGCTTATCCCTGCCGGATATTTGAATTCACAATAATAATATTTATTCCACTTACAGCAATATCTCTTTCTGCAATGTAAACGAATAAATGATCTTTTCCTTCACTCTTTTCCCCGTCATCCGCTCCAATGCCTGGGCATAATCCTCAAGCTGCACATGATACAGATTGATCAGCTTCTGTTCCTGTCCTCTCTTCACTCTATCCGTTTTATAGTCCACAAGAACAATCTCTTCCTCTTCCATAAAATAGGCATCGATAATTCCCTGCACCAGCACTGTTTCGTTCTTCCAACCATCATCGAGCATAGAAGCACTTCTCTGAATCACAAAAGGCTGTTCTCTGTAAAGATGTTTTTTCATGGCAGCCTTCTTCATCCTCTGCCCCAGCCCGGACTCCACAAACCTCCTGATATCCCGGATCCGGATACATTCTGCTTCCTGCTCTGTCATTTTCTGGCTCTCCAGAAGTCTCTTTAACTGAGCCCGAAGCTGTTCCTCTGTATCTGCTTCTGCATAATCCAGACATTCCATTACTCTGTGGTAAGCAGTACCTCTGGCAGCCCCCTTATACTCTTCCTGCTTCTCTGCCATAAATGCGGGAACCGGCGCTTCCTGTTCTTCCGCCTGCTCTTCGGCAGACACACTGATATTCTCTTCCAGTTCACTTTCATCATGCCAGCTTCTCTTTTTCAGATCCGAAACACTGACTTTAACCGGAATATCTTCCAGATATTTATACGGATATACAAAGGAAAATCTCTTCTCTATCTCTTCCTTCACAGCCTCATCATACACTTTATTTTCATCCCAGTTCTTCAAATATTCCTCCTGCATCTGGTTTCCTGCCTGGATGAGAACTGCTTTTTCTGTCATCTGACGGACAGTGATCTTTTTTATCACAAACTCAGAGATATCATCGTAAATCCCCGGCTGTTTCTTCATGAGGATTCCATATTCCCACAGAAGTTCACTCATGGCCCGATGCCGCACCAGTGCAGGCAGTACAAAAGCCCAGTAATTCTTTGCTTTCATTCTGGTTCCCAGTGGGAGCAGTTCTTCTTTCTCATCCAGGAAACGCGACAGCGACAGCATCTGCTTTTCCAGCTTTCCGACTGTTCCTGTAAGGATCAGTTTCTCTTTTGCTCTTGTCATGGCAACGTAAAGTACCCTCAGTTCCTCTCCCAGACTCTCTTTCAGAAGCTGTCTTCTGATCACCTGCTTATTCAGCGAAGATGCGATCACCCGTTTCTCCGGTATGATAGCATCAGCCCCTATTCCCAGTTCCGGATGAAGCAAAAGACCTGCATTCATATCCTGAAAATTAAACTGTTTTCCCATACCGGCCACAAATACTACCGGAAATTCAAGTCCCTTACTCTTGTGGATCGTCATGATCTCCACTGCGGTATTGCCCGCTCCTGTCAGATTGACTTCTCCATAGTCTACCTGATATGCCTGTAGCTGTTCGATATAGCGAACAAAGTTAAACAAACCCCTGTAGCTTGTCTTCTCATAGTCCATAGCTTTCTCCACAAGCATGGTAAGATTTGCAAAACGCTGCTCCCCTCCCGGAAGTGCCCTTGCATAATCTCCATACCCGGTTTCTTTCAGCACATAAAGGATCAATTCGTGGACCGGCGTATATGCAGCCATATTTCTTACCTTTTCAAGGAGACTCAGAAATCCTTTTAATTTAATATTCAGAGAGTTCTTTTCATCTGTTCGCAGATTACTGTTTAACAATTCAGATTTCAGCTTATCCGGATCCAGTTCTTTTTCGGGGATTTCATTTTCTCCTGCATATGCCGAAACACTCTCATAGAGCAGACCATCAGGATACTGTATTCTAAGCTCTGCCAGTTCCTGTGAAGTACATCCGACGATCGGTGAACGAAGCACTCCCATAAGCGGAATATCCTGCAGCGGATTGTCACACACCTTCAGATAATTCAATACAGTCACAATCTCGGTTGCAGAGAAATATCCGGTTCTTGATGTACAATATACGGGAATCCCCTGAGATGCCAGCACTTCCCTGAAGGTTTCTGCCCATCCATAGGCAGTGCGCAGCAGGATTACAATATCCCCGTATTCCACAGACCGGTATTTCTTCGTCTCTTTATCTACGATCTGTTCTTTTCCCACAATTTCTTTAATTCTCTGTGCAATGGCCAGCGCCTCCAGTTCCTGCCCGGTCTGATTTTCCATTTCCCTGCGGTTTCCCGATGCACCTGCGTCTTCATAGTCCTGTACATCAGACAGTTCTTCTCCGTCTCTCTCGACCAGAAGAACCTCTGTCTTTACAAATTCCTCTGACTCTCCTTCCGGAAAAGAAGCTCCGGGATAAAGGGCTGCATCTTTGTCATAGGTAATCCCTCCCAGGTCTTCCCCCATGATCTGTCGGAAAATAAAGTTTACACTCTCCAGAACCTGTTCCCTGCTCCGGAAATTTTTGTGCAGGTCAATTCTCTGCTCCTGTGCTTCTTCTGTGGAATAACTTTTATATTTTTCCATGAAAAGCTCCGGCCTTGCCAGACGGAAACGATAGATACTCTGCTTTACATCTCCTACCATGAAGATATTTTTCTTCTGGTTGATCCACCCGGATACTGCTGTTGTCAGAAGCTCCTGCACTAGGTTACTGTCCTGATATTCATCCACCAGGACTTCATCATACTTTGCGGAGAGCTCTCTCGCAGCCTGAGACATATGGATTTCTTCCCCTTCTTTCGTCATCAGTATCTGCAGGGCAAAATGTTCCATATCCGTAAAATCCAGAATATTCTTTTCTCTCTTCGCCTCTCCGAACTGTTTTTTAAATCGTGCCGTCAACTCAACTAACATCTCTATTGGGCCTCTGATATATCTGATCACTTCCAGAAGTTCTTTCTCTGCACTCTGGAAATATCGCTGCCCCAGTTCCTTCAGAATTCCCTTTTCCTCATCCCGGAGATCTTTCACTCTCTGCTTCTTCTGTTCATCTACATCCGCAGCCTTCTTTGTGCTCAGCCGGGCAAATGAGGGTTTCATAAGTATTTCTGCAGTTCCATTATAATCTCTTTTCTCTGCCAGTTCCTGCAGACTTCTTATAAGAAGCAGATCACTGCTCAGTGCCTCATCATACAGATACGGACCATCCGGCTCTGAGCAGATTCTTCGAGCCTCCTGCACCAGAAGCTTCGCTTCCTGCAGTTCATCCTTCACTGCATCCCAGAGCATCCTCATCCACTCAGTCTCTCTTAACTCTTCCAGGGAATCAATCCTGTAATCATCCATACACCCGGACAGCCATTCCTGCGGAAAAGGATTGCTCATAGCCATTTCATATAATTTCTGTATCAGGTTTCCCAGATTTTCATCTGACTTTCCTGTTGCAAAGCATTCCACGAATTTCTGAAACTTTTCATCTTTTTTGGCATAATATTCTTCAAGCAGTGCTTTCACAACATCTCCTCGCAGAAGCTTCAGCTCCCCCTCATCTGCCGTCCGATATCCCGGATCCAGTCCGATCAGATGAAAGTAATTCCGGATAATATAGGCACAGAAACCATCAATAGTTGTAATCTGTGCAGTATGAAGCAGGGTTGTCTGTCTCTGCAGATGCTCATTATCGGGATCCTCACAGAGTGCTTTTTCAATAGCTGCCGAGATCCTCTCTTTCATTTCACCTGCTGCCGCTCTTGTAAATGTCATGATCAGCAGTCTGTCAATATCCACAGGGTGTTCTTTATCTGTTATCTTACTCAGGATACGTTCTACCAGTACTGCCGTTTTTCCGGACCCGGCTGCCGCACTGACCAGAATATTTCTGTCCCGCAGCCGTATAACCTCCTGCTGCTCCTTTGTCCACTGTACACCCATCTTATTCTGCCTCCCTGTCAAATGCTTTCCATAATTCCTCATCAGAGAAGTTTTTCAGTCTGCGGAATTCATATCCTGACAGCCTGCGGTCAAATCCGCATACCGTCATATACGGACAATAAGTACACGCATTCTTTTTTCCGAGCTCATAGGGAGAAACCTCTGCATCTCCCTCCAGAATAGAACTTCTTATCTTCTCAATCTTCGTCCTTACATACCGTCCAAGCACTGCGAACTGTGTTCTGTCTGCCACAGAAGAATTTTTGCGAAAGCTTCCGTCCTTATTAAATGCGACAGGAATGGAGCCAAGACTGCTGTCCATCCTGTACACAAGCTCCGGATCTGCCTGAACCAGCCCATTCATCTTCAGTTCTTTCATAAGACCTGCACTGACTGCTTCCACATCCGCATCTATCTTCTCCTGGATCATAGGATCCTTGATATTGTAATAAAAAACTCCCGCAGGAATAATCTCCTTATCCGGATATTTCTTCTGCTCTACACGCAGAGCACCATCCAGATAGATCATCAGCTGTAACTGCAGGCCATGATACAGATAAACCAGGTCAAAGGATGTATTTCCGGTTTTATAATCAATCACCTTCACATACACCTTATTCTGATCTTCCATAATATCTACTCTGTCAATCCGCCCTCCCCCGAAGGTTACCTCAAAGCCTTCCGGCTGAAATTCTCCCTGTTCCAGCTGTTTCTGAAGTGCCCATACCGTCCTTCTGAGGATTCTCCTTGTTCTCTCGATCATATATTCATTTCTGGCACTGCTTTTGAGCACCGTGTTTCCATAATCTGCCACAATATTATCCAGACACCGGTCCGCAATCTCATTCCGTTCCTGTTCTGTCAGCTCTGTCCATTTCATGCCTCTTTTTCGCACTTCTTCTGCAAAGCTTTCCAGTGCTTCATGCATAACATTTCCCATATCCATAGGTTTAAACTCATATTCCACACGCTCGGTAAGCTTCATTCCATACTGAAGGAAATGTGCAAATGCGCAGGCTGCAAAACGTTCCAGTCTGGTAGCACTGTAAGGTGAAACCTCTCCGTATAATGCCTTCGCCACACTCTGACTGATAATGTCCTCTGGTTTTCCGGCAAAAGCCGACTGTACCAGCTTCTGTACTCTGCTCCTGTATTCCGGATTCCGCAGATACCAGCTGTAAAGCTCTCCAAACATTGCATCCGTCTCATCTGCCTGCTCCAGAATATCCTCATGTTCTTTCTCTGTCTCCTGTACCAGCTTCTCCAGAAACAGATCAATCCCAGCTTCCGGATTTTCCGGATAACAATAATTGTTTATAGAATTTTTATGGGGTCTGACCCCGGCTCCACCCTCAATTTCCAGCTTCGGATACAGACTGCGTATACTCCCGATCAGATATGCCGGACTTATGCCTTCTCCTTTTGCATTGGTATCACTATAGGAGAGGATCAGCTTTTCTCCCGGTTTCGTCATATTCAGATACAGATAAAACCTCTGCATATTCATCAGTTCTTTAGGCCCCGGTGCCAGTTCCACTCCCTGCTCCTGGAAGAAATCCCTGTCAAGCTCTGATAAGATTCCGCCTGTCTGTGTGCTCTTTGGGATATTTCCCTCATTCACGCCAACAAAGAACAACGCCTTAATCTCCTTTAAGCGGGATCGTTCCATATCACCCACCATTACCTGATCTATGCTCGGCGGAATCAGCGCTACTTTTGCCTGCGAAAGTCCTGATTCCAGAAGCTGTCGGAACTCCTGTCTGTTTACCGTTTCTTCGCCAAGAATCTCAACCATCTTATCCAGCAGGTCCATCACAATTCCATAAATCTGGTTATATTCTTTTTCCATTGCTTTATCGCCTGACTCTTTAAACTTTCGCTCCTGTCGTTTCAGTTTCTGCCAGACATTGCTTTTTTGGATAAACTCATAGAGAATCCGGCAGTACTCTTCCACTGTCTTCTTCCCGGAACCAAATCCCTGCGCAAGTTCCCTTACTTCTTCCGCAAAGATTTCTCTAATCTCATTCAGTTCCTGTATCTTCTCCGCTTCCATTCCTCTGTATACACGAACCCATTTTTCAGACCATTTCTTATATCCCCGGATTCCCAGCGCCAGCACGTAATTCTCCAGCTTATCAGCCTGTTCTCTGGTAACTTCTGACATCCCGCATCTGAGATAACGGAAAACACTCTCATAAGGAAATCCCTGTACCGCCATCTCCATGGCAGCGCGCAGATACTCCACAAAAGGATTCATCATTACCGAATGCTTCTCGTCAATAAAATATGGAATATCTGCCTCCTCAAATACCTGTGCTGCAAGTCTTGCATATTCTTCCAGATTTCCTGTGATCACTGCAATCTCACCATAGCGGTATCCGCAGGTACGCACAAGTTCTGACATCCTTCTGGCAGCCTCCCGCATTTCTTCCAGGGGGGATGGCGCAGTAAATATTTTTATCTCCTGCTGTTCTTCGGCATACACGCCCTTTCTGTAGCGGAAGATATTTTTCTCCAGAAACTGTAAGGCAGGTGCCTGTGCAAACCGGGACTGTCCGGATGGTTTCAGATACACTGGATCCTCCAGATCTCTGGTCAGCCCTGCAAGTGTCCGTATCATCTGCTTGCTCATAAAGAAAAGCTGATAAGGTTTTCCCGAAGAAAAAGCATCCTCCCGTTCGTCCATAGTCACAGTAACACTTATGCGGTCAGCAATGACCAGAAGTTCCCTGAGCACATTGACCTGAATTGGCGTGAATCCGGTAAATCCATCAAAGAGAAATTCCGCTCCCTTAAGTTTTTCGGAAAAAGGAAGCTGTTTAAGCAGGACATCCATCATCTCTTCCCCTGTCATATAATGCCCCTTCAGGAATTCCCTGAATGACTGATAAAGGATTCCCACATCCTTAAGCTTCATTTCAAGTAATGGCTGATTTTGGGCCTTCTCTTTCATTTCTGCCAGATTCTCTTCTCTGATATCATACTGCATAAATTCTGAAACCAGAGACTTCACCTCATCCAGATATCCCGGCTTATTCATCTGACTTCCCAGATAGGCAAGTTCCTTTCTGTGCTGCTGCACCATTTTCTGCAGCACCATGCTTTTTCCCGTATCTTCCAGAACCTTTCTGTTATCTCCGCCGGTTTCTTCAAATACACGGTACGCAAGACGTTCAAAGCTCAGGATGTCAATATTCAGGATTCCTTTTCCCGGGTGCATTTCCACCAGCGTCTTCTGTGTCTGCATGGTAAACTGCTCCGGAACAATAATATAGTAATTTCTCTCCGGGTGTTCCATGGACTCCCGGATTACTCTCTCATATGCAAAATAAGACTTTCCGGCACCGGAACTGCCGATAATAAACTGTAATGACATTCTTCTCTCCTTACTGTCGGTTACTCACATTCGTTGTTTCAGTATATCATAATTTAAGCACTTCTGTAATAGAATATACAAAACCATCCAGGAGGCGTGTACCATGAGTGCAAAAACAAAAATCATAGTCCTACATATGAAGGAAGTTATATACACCGGCATTTTCCTTCTTCTTGCTGTCATCCTGGCTATTGTACTTTTTTTCATGTTTGGACCCGGTCAGAAAAAAAGTACCTCAGCCGATGCCAAAAGCCTGTACAAACCGGGAATTTATACTTCCTCCATCGACCTGAATGAAAACACCTTTGACCTGGAAGTAACCGTTGACTCTGACAGGGTAACTTCCATCCGTCTGGTAAATTTAAGCGAAAGCACCGCAGCCATGTTTCCTCTCATGGAACCGGCTCTGGAATCACTGGCCAGCCAGATCTATACCTCCCAGTCGCTGGAAAACATCCAATATTCCGAAGATCAGAAGTATACTTCCATGATTCTTTTGAATGCAATTGAAACAGCACTGAAAAAAGCGGAGAACAACTGATCGTTCTCCGCTTCGCCATGTAAAATCACGCGGATAAAATCCTCCACTCCGCTATGCGATTCTAAATATCCATATTTTCAAGCTGCTCCAGCCATACTCCTGCACTTGCATCACTTGGCATTCTCAGATCACCTCTCGGTGAAACCGCAACGCTTCCCACCTTCGGGCCATCCGGAAGGCAGGAACGTTTAAACTGCTGTGCAAAAAATCTCCAATAGAAGGTTTTCAGCCATTTGAAGATTGTCTCCTTATCATATATTCCTTCAAAAGTCTCACATGCCAGCCTGTAAATTTTCTCCGGTTCAAATCCTGCACGAAGCATATAGTACAGATAGAAATCGTGAAGTTCATAAGGTCCCACCAGATCTTCTGTCTTCTGTGCGATCTTGCCATCCTTAGGCGGCAGAAGCTCCGGACTTACCGGTGTATCCAGAATATCAAGAAGAACCTCTGTCAGCTTCTCATCTTTGCAGGTATCCGCATAATAACGTACAAGATGACGCACCAGAGTTTTCGGCACTGAAGCATTCACGCCGTACATGGACATATGGTCACCATTGTAGGTTGCCCATCCCAGAGCCAGCTCAGACAGATCTCCTGTTCCCACCAGAATCGAGCCATCCTGATTTGCACTGTCCATCAGGATCTGCGTTCTCTCTCTTGCCTGGCTGTTCTCATAAGTCACATCATGCACAGACGGATCATGAGCAATATCCCGGAAATGTACATTTACTGCTTCTTTGATATTGATTTCACTTAAAGTCGCACCCAGACACTGACTTAATTTGCAGGCATTCTGATAAGTTCTGTCTGTAGTTCCAAAGCATGGCATGGTAATACAGTGGATATCCTTTCTGTCCGCACCGGAAAGGTCAAAGGCTCTTGCGATCACAAGCAGTGCCAATGTGGAATCCAGACCTCCGGAAAGTCCCACTGTTGCCTTATGGCAATGGATATGATCCATACGTTTCTTAAGTCCCATTGCCTGGATATTCAGGATTTCATCACAGCGCATATCCCTTTCTTCTTTTCGTGAAGGTACGAAAGGATACTGCGGATATTTTCTGGTCAGCTTTGTCTCTTCCACATTCAGATGGAAGCGTACTTTAATATGATCACTGTCGTCAGCCGGCTGATAAGTAGTCAGTCTTCTTCTCTCATCGTTCAGCCTCTGCACATCAATCTCACTACATACAATACCATTGTGGAAACGTTTTCCTTCCGCAAGGATCACTCCATTCTCTGCGATCATATTCTGACCGCCAAAGACCAGATCCTGTGTAGACTCACCTTCTCCTGCATTTGCATATACATATCCGCACACCAGACGTGCAGACTGTCCGGAAACAAGATCTCTGCGGTAGCTGTCCTTTCCGACCATCTCATTGCTGGCTGACAGATTCACGATCAGATTCGCTCCTGCCTGTGCATGGAGAACGCTTGGCGGCAGTGTCACCCATAAATCCTCACAGATCTCTGCTGCTGCCACAAGCTCCGGCTCCTCCTCACAGATAAAAAGAATATCTGTTCCGAAAGGAACTCTCTTTCCCTCAATATCCACATATTCCAGACAGCCAAGACCTGATGCAAAATGGCGCTGCTCATAAAATTCTCCATAGTTTGGAAGATAAGTTTTCGGAACCAGCCCAATGATCTCGCCTCTGTTTAAAACAGCTGCCACATTATATAATTTTCCATGATTTCTGAAAGGCACACCTACAAAAACAAGGGCATCCACATCAGCAGTTTCCTTTGTGATCTTCAGCAAAGTTTCCCAGGCGCTGTCGAGAAGACGTCTCTGCAGGAAAAGGTCCTGACAGGTATAGCCTGTGATACAAAGCTCCGGAAAGGTCATAACCTTCACATGTTCTTTCTCCATCTCATGGATCAGTCTGATAATCTCATTTCCATTGGCATTGCAGTCTGCAACTGTGATATAAGGTGTTGCGGCTGCTGTTTTGATATAACCGTTTTTCATTTTCTACCTCTTCTTCTCTGTGCTCCGGCAGATCCATCTGTCAGTACATTGGCATCTCTTATTTACATTTACGCAGGATTTCTTTCAGTTCTTCCACTGTAAATTCATAATTCTTATTACAGAAATGGCAGTTCATCTCAATGGACTTACCTTCCTGGATCATTTCATTGAGTTCTTTTCTTCCAATGCTGATCAGGGCTTTCTCCACTCTTTCTCTGCTGCAGTTACAGTAAAATTCCGTAGGAACTTTCTCATTGATCTCCATATCAAAGCCCTCCAGGACTTTCTCAAGCAGACTCTCAGGAGTATGTCCCTCTTCCAGAAGATTTGTGACAGATGTGATTTTCTGTACATTTTCCTCAAGCTTAGCAATTGTGCTTTCTTCTGCAAACGGCATCAGCTGCACGATAAATCCGCCAGCCTGACGTACTGTATTGTCTTTATTCATAAGAACTCCGAGACCAACTGCTGACGGTACCTGTTCACTTGTGGCAAAATAATAGGTAAGGTCTTCTGCGATCTCACTGGTCTGAAGCGCAACCTGTCCAACATAAGGCTCTTTCAATCCCATATCCTTGATCACATTCATAAATCCTATACCGACAGCACCTGCAACATCCAGTTTACCCTTGCTGTTTGCCGGGATACATACATCAGGATTTCCCACATATCCCTTTACACGACCTTTGGAATCTGCTGTCACAGTAATTCCTTCCAGAGGACCTCCTGCCTTAATCTGAAGTGTGAGGATGTCCTTATCCCCCTTCATCATGGTACCCATCATGGCACCTGCTGTAAGCAGACGTCCCAGTGCCGCTGTTGCAACCGGGCTTGTATTGTGATCCTGTCTCGCTGTTTCTACTGTTTCTGTAGTAACTGCCGCAAATGCACGAATCTGATCATTCGCTGCAATTGCTCTGATAATATAATCGTTCATTCGTTTATTACTCCTGTTATTTCTTTCATATTATTTTCATTTTGTTCATGGCTTAACATCAAATCAATAGCAATTCCCGTAAATAATGCATTAATTAAGAGGCTTGCTATAATCGCATCAATCCGCACGATGTGTCTCAGGTTTCTCCGGAATCCTTCCATGATATCCGTTCTGTGCACTTTTTCCATGCTCTCTTGCAACAAAAGTCAGACGTTCACAATTCTCATCACCCGGATTATGAGTATATGCATCACAGACTGCCACCAGTTCCATTCCTGCTTTCACAATCATAGCCTTGATTGCTTCTATGGAATATGCTTTCTGTACATGTTCCTCCTCACACTTCTCATACAATCCGTCTTCTCTTGGAAGAAAAAGTGCCAGTTCATATACATTCAGGGCATTTTCCCTGTCATAACTGTTCTCCCAGATAAAGCTTCCGTCCTCTCTGTCCTCAGCAATAGTCGTATCACCGATCACATCCCGGTATTTATGGATCGTATTCATATCAAAAATGAACAGTCCGCCCGGATCCAGATAATTATTTACCAGCGCAAAAAGATACTCCAGATCTTCTTCGTCCGTCAGATAATTCATACTGTCACAGACACTGATCACAGCGCGAACCGTACCATATAACTCAAAATCCTGCATATCCTGCAAAAGATACAGAATATCATGACCGGATTCTGCCCGCTTCTCCATAGCCTCTGCAAGCATCTCCTCAGAATTATCGATACCGATCATATCATATCCGGCATCTGCAAGCATCTCTGTCACAGTACCTGTTCCACATCCCAGCTCCAGAACCAGACCATCCCTGATCCCGTCCTGAGCCAGTGTTTCTATAATATAGTCTGCCCATTCACGATAGTTTACATTATCCATGAAAACATCATAAACACCGGCAAATCTTCCATATGATTCCATTCATCAGCCCTCATTATCTACCTGTTTTACTGTTCACTCCGTTCACAGCAACACATATTTTCCCTGCTATTCTACCACAACATCCGTTCTTATGTAAATAACAGGTTGGTCTCTGTCAGCGCAAAAAAGGACGACTGTTTTTTACAGCAGCCGTCCTTTTCAACTTTTCTGTTACTGATTCTTAGGCATATAGCGGACATACGCCGGTTCTCCATGATAGTAATAGTCAACACCGTTCTCATCATAAACGTCCTCACCATTAGCAAAATCATAGGTATTTCCGTCATCATCACACCATGTACCGTCACCGTTCGGATAAATTACAAGCGGATATCCGTCGGAGTTTCTGTAAATAGTTCTTGTCTGATCTGTATCATAGTCCGGATCATCTGTTCCTACAGGTGTTCCGTCTGCATAATATCCATTGGAGGAACCATCGTCATAATCATAAGATCCGTCGCTGCTGCCATCAGAAGTATAGTCTGAAGAACTGTAATCTGATGAACCGCCCGATGAAGTATCACTGTAAGAACCGTCTGTACCTGCTGAAGAACTTCCATCTGATGAACTGCCGGATGCTGTTTGGTCTGTACCTGCAGCCGCTGTTCCTGTAGTTCCTGAAGTGCCGTCCGCAGTTGTACCTGCTGTAGTTCCTGAAGTTTTTCCTGTTGCTGCTGCTTTCAGTACAGAATCACCGGAAATAGTGAATGAATCAACAGAAGTCTTGATTCCTGCCAGTGCTTTCTCATCCTTTACAGAACCTGCAACACTGTAAAATTCTGTTGTATTATCTGTGAAATATTTATTTACAACATATTTATAGTCACTCTTATCAGTGAGGTAATGAACTGTATAGCTGTAAACATTTACACCGCTGACTTCCTCTGATTTATAATCCTGGATCTCAAAATCTGTACCTTCTACAAGATTATCTGCCTTTACAAGTGCAGAGGCTGTATCCTGTGAACTTGGAATGATCGCCACAGACATATCCTCCTCACCAGAACCATGCAGGATCAGGAGTTTGCCCTGTTTCGGTGACTCGAAGCTTAACATATCGTCAGAATCTGATTTATTCGCCCATGTCGCATCCGGAAGTTTAATGGATACTGCTTTGTTCTTAGATGTATAGGTAGTATTCTGGGCATTGGCTGGTGCAGGGGTAGGAGTTGCTTTCGCTGCTTTGGTTGGCTCCGGTGTAGGAGTTACCTGTACCACACTTGAATCCTCGTCACTGCCGCCTCCAAAGTTACATGCAGTCATGGAAACAGATAATACAGCTGTTAAGGCCAATAACATTAGTACTCTTTTATTTTTCATAATATCCTCCTTAGAATAGGTATATAGTCTTCAGGTAATATTTGATATCAGGTCAGGAGAGGAAGCCTCTCTCTGATATTATTATAACTGTTCCGTACTTTATAAAATATGGTGTCAGGGACAAAAGGTATTTTGCCACTGACATTATATATTTTACAGTTTCATTACATAGATGTCAATGTCGATTTCTCAGCCTTCTGCGTTTTACATAGTCTGTCATAACGCCATTTTTCTGCTTCATCATACCATTTATCTTTTTTCCTCTGTAACTGAGAGATTCCTTTTTTATTTTTCCACTTCATACATATGCAGTTCATGAAGGGCTCTTGTTGCAGCGATATATCTCGCCTGACACACAAGCGGTGTCTGATCTTTCTGCGGAAATACTGCAAATACCTGATCAAATTCCAGACCTTTTGCCAGATAGAATGTCGTAACTGTAAGACCTTTCTTAAAGCTTGTGCTGTTTCTGTCCAGATAAGACAGACGTTCTTTTATATCAAATCCTTTTTCTCCCAGAATTTCCTTCAGAAGAAGCCACATATGTTCTGCTTCTTTCTCTGTACGCAGGACAACCGCTGCTGTTTCATATTCTTCTTCGCCGAGTTTCAGAGTTTCTGCAATCTCTTCCGCAGCATGGCTCATATCTGCAAATATTTTCTCCTCCACCGGAGCACCATGACGTTCAAAGAGTTCCATATCTTCAATACCCGCAAGTTGATTTGCATAAGACGCAATCTCTATGGTGTTACGGTAACTCTTATTCATAATGATCTTGTGGATATCCCTCCCGAAAATCTTCGGCAGAAATTTCAGCACATCCTGCTGTTTATCATCCATAGTCTGTGCCCGGTCACCCAGGATCGTCATTCTGCAGGAGAAAATCCTCTGAATGATCTCATACTGAAGCCTTGAGTAATCCTGCATCTCATCTACCACCAGATGCTTGATATTGCTTCTTCCCTGCTGGCTCTGCAAACGATATTTCAGATAAAGAACAGGATAAACATCCTCATATTTCAGCTTTCTTTTCTCATAAGAAACACGCGGAAGTCCTTTGTATCCGTTCTCTTTCAGGAACTGACTGTAGATCACATAAAGATCTCCGGTCACATACAGCTTCATGAATTTCTCATGGATCAGGTCTTTCTCATCATCTGCCAGATCACGGTCCCGCAGAGTTTCCACCTCGTCAATAAAATAATCTGCAACTGCATCCATCCTTGAGAGCAGTGGAAAATCCTGGAATTTGAAATAAAATAATTCAATAATCTCTGATTCTGTCTTTACAAATCCCTTATATTCCACATCTTTAAAATTCATCAGACGGTCTTCCAGTTCCACCAGATAGCGTTCCATAAGATTTATAAATTCCATGGACTGTTTCTCCTCTGCAAGAGAAGCTTTCTGCGGAAAACGGATTCTGCGTTCAATTTCATCATAGCGGTCTTCGCAGTCAGAAACTGTATCCCGAAGCTGCTTATAAGCAAAAAGATCAAAGCTCATTTCCTTAATATTCTCTTCTCCCAGTTCAGGAAGGATATGGGAAATATAATCGGAAAACACTCCATTTGGTGACAGAATCAGAATATTGGAAGACTTCAGATTCTGTCTGTCATGGTAGAGAAGATAGGCGATCCTGTGAAGCGCCACGGAAGTTTTCCCGCTTCCTGCTGCACCCTGGATCACCATGATCCTGTCTTTGGTATTTCGGATAATGGCATTCTGCTCCTTTTGAATGGTACGGATAATGTTCTTAAGCTGTACCTCACCGTTACTTCCCAGCTCTGCTTTCAGGATCTCATCATCGATCTTCACATCACTCTCAAATTCGTAGATCATTTTTCCGTTGCGGATCTTATACTGCCATTTCGAAGCAACCTCGCCATGGATTTCACCCATGGGAGCCTCATAAGAAGCCGGTCCTTTGTCATAGTCATAAAACAGACCGCTTACCGGAGCACGCCAGTCGTATACTAATGGAATATGCCCTGCTTTCTCTGCAAAATTTCCAATTCCAATATAAAAGATCTCCGGTTCGTCCTCTCCTTCGTAAATGAAATCCACTCTTCCGAAGAATGGAGAATCTGCCATTCTGCGAAATCTCTGTTTCAGGATCAGCTGCTCTTCATTTGCGGAAATCTGGCGGAACAATGCCTGCTGATTATCATAATTCTCATAACCATACTGGTCCATCTCTGTATAATTTTCCCAGTAATACTCATGCATTCCCTCAATCTCTTTCTGGCCTTCCACCAGAGAAAGGCTGATTTCTGTGATACGTTCTTTTAATTTTTCCAGCACATAGCCCAGATATTCTCTGCCGTTTTTCTTATCTGTCATATTGTTGATATCCTCTGATATTTGCAACTGTTCAGTAACTTCACAGCTACAATACTCCTTATTATTGTTATCATTTTCTCTTGTTATTATGATGATAAAATATAGTTACTGTTCACTCCGTTCCCAGCAACACGCTTCG
>ENA-ORUI01001512-ORUI01001512.1-human-gut-metagenome-genome-assembly--contig:-NODE-1512-length-23178-cov-3.633741_pt1 | contig 23178 bp, 21 predicted proteins | sample MGYA00242078_ERZ509205 | MGnify/ENA primary metagenome ERZ509205 (study PRJEB26280, sample SAMEA2338828) | human gut metagenome | biome: human gut; feature: human-associated habitat; material: faeces... | reverse complement strand
AATGCATAATATAATTAATATATTTTAACTCTAAGGGGTAAATTATGATTAAAACATTAAACGGTGAGTGGCTTTTTAAAGCGACAGACCAAAACGAATGGAAAAAAGCAACAGTTCCGGGCTGTAACTTTCTTGATTTAATGAGTTGCGGCGACATTTGCGACCCTTTTATTTCTACATATGAAAAGGACGTTTATTTTGTTGGGGAAAAGGATTGGGAATATAAAAGAACATTTGAAATAAGTGAAGCGGATTTTGAATGTGACGATGTGCTTTTGAAATGTAAAATGCTTGATACGATTTGCGAAGTTTACATAAATTCACAGCTTCTTTTTGCAGGCGATAACTGTTTTGTCGCTTATTCAAAAAGTGTGAAATCGCTTATTAATGTTGGCGAAAATGAAATAAGAATTGTTTTCAAATCGCCTGTAAATTATGTGTCGGATAAATATAAAAAATGCCCTACTCCGGTGAATTCTAACGGTCAAAACGGTATTGTTCATATCCGCAAGCCGCAATCGCATTTCGGCTGGGATTGGGGTCCGGTTTTGCCGCTTTCCGGTATCACTAAAGATATTGAACTTCAATTTGTAAATACTGCAAAAATTGATTATCTTGCCGTAACGCAAAAGCTTGATGACGGCAAGGCGATTATCAATGCGAAAGCCGACGTGACCTCGTTTGGTAATTATGATAGCGAAATAAAGGTGATTTGCCCTGACGGTTCTGTCCTTACTCAAATGGGAAACAGTGCCCAATTTGTTATTGAAAATCCTGAACTTTGGTGGACGTATGAGCTGTCGGCAAATAAAAAACAACCGCTTTATACCGTATCTATAACTCTTAAATCGGGTGAAAAAGTATTAGATGAGCAAAGTAAAAGGCTTGGATTAAGAACTATTGAACTTAACCGAGAAATTGATAAATACGGCAGGAATTTTCAATTTGTGTTAAACGGAGTTCCGCTTTTTATTAAAGGCTCAAATTATATTCCGCCTGACAGTTTTATTACCCGATTCGATAAGAAAAAGCTTGATTATATGCTCGATGCCGTTCAGTTTTCTAATATGAATATGATTAGAATTTGGGGTGGCGGATATTACGAAAGCGATGAATTTTATGATGCCTGCGACGAACGTGGTATTCTTGTTTGGCAGGACTTTCAGTTCGCTTGCCAGGCGTATCCGTTTTTTGACGATGACTTCCTTTCAAATGTAAAAAGAGAGGTAGAATATAATGTCAAAAGGCTTTGCCATCATCCGTCTCTTGCCGTTTGGAACGGTAATAATGAGATTGAGGATATGCACATGGCTTGGGTTTATATGACTAAGTATGTTGACTGGACCGAAAAGTTTTTCTATCATATTCTTGAAAATGAAATAAGAAAATATGATAATTCAACTCCGTATACTCCTACATCTCCTGTCGGCGAAAAGCATAATTACGGAGTGGGCAGTGATAATGTCGGAGATACTCATTTGTGGGCGGTTTGGCACGGCTTAAAGCCTATGAATTATTATCGTAAGCGCCTTACTCGTTTTTGCAGTGAATTTGGCTTTGAAAGCTTGCCTGATATGAAAACAATTGACATTTTTGCAGAGCACAAAGGCAATTATTCGCTTGATGATGAAGTGTTTAATGCTCACCAAAAATGTGAAAACGGTAATGATAAAATGGTTTATTATGTAGCCTCTCGTTTTAATTTGCCTAAGAAATTTAAGGATATGGTTTATCTTTCTCAGGTTACGCAAAACGAGTGCATAGCCGACGCAACAGAGCATTGGAGAAGAAATAAGGGTAGATGCAACGGCTCAATGTATTGGCAGTTAAACGATTGTTGGGGTGTTTGCTCGTGGTCGAGTATTGACTATTACGGCAACTACAAGGCACTTCAATATGGTGCAAGGCATTTTAACGCACCATTGAGCGTATCAATTGAGGATACAAAGGATTACGTTAAAATTTATGCACTTAATGATTTGAATACTCCTCAGGATATAGCCGTGTCTTATGAAATTTTTGATTTTGTAAGTTCGACTAAAGAGGCAGACGAAAAGCAAATTACGATTGATAAAGTTAAAAATGAATGTGTTTTTGACCTTGACGTTAAAGAACTTTCAAAAACATACGACTTGAAGCGTACAGGTATTGCCGTAAGGCTTATTAAAAACGGAGAAGTTTTACAGCAAAAGACAGTCCTTTTTGATAAAGAAAAGAAACTTTCGCTTCCCAAAGCAAAGCTTAAAACAAAAATTGAAATAGGGGAGAATGAACTTAAAATTACGGTTAAAAGTGACGCTTTCGCCCGTCTTGTAAAGCTTGAAAGCAGTAAATCTGTTTTGCCTTTCAGTGACAATTTCTTTGACCTTTTGCCTAACGAGAGCAAAACCGTAACTATTCAAAAAGATGAAAGTATGACCTTGCGTGAGCTTGCCGAGAGTATATCTGTTTATAGTCTTTCGGATGTTAAATTCAGCCGTGATAAGCTTGACACTCTTTTAAAACAGGCTAAGGTTTTCCTTTCACCGGTTAATATTTCAAATGCAATTTATCACGGTAAAATTGCAAAAGACGTTAAACTTTCGGTTTAACAGTTATATATAAATATATATAAAAGCAGCTAATCGTTAATGATTAGCTGCTTTTGCTTTTTGTTTAATATTTCAATTTCTGTTTTATTGCCGTTGCCGTGCTTTTATACTTCTCTGCCGTTTGAATCAATTTCGTCATCATTGTTTACCTCTTTTGCGTCGGCATCAACGATTGGCGGTTCAATGTTTTTAAATTCCTCTTTGATTTCCTTGGCAACTCTTTTAACCTGAATAAATGTTACTAAATCTACAATTGCATAAACAAGAAGCCCTGCGCCTACAAGCCTTACAAGCGCCTGACTTGTGTGAAGAGGATTAACCATAATCACAACGCCCAAAATAAGCACCGCTACCGAAAGAACAGTTGAAACAACCCAAGTGCCGAGTCCGCCTGCTCTTGAATAAAATGAGGTGATTAAATCAACCGCACCGCTTATTGTAATGAATATACCAAACAGAAACAGTAAAATTGCAATAATGCTTTGATATTTAACGCATATAATTACACCGATGATAATGCAAACCGTTCCTGCTGTTGCAAGTACAATGCTTTTTTCTTTTGCAAAATAAGATATCCAAGCAGTTACACCAAGCAAAATGGCTGTAACACCCGTTAAAATGCTGACTGCCGTTATCGACTCATTTGGCCAAATAAGAAGCACTAAGCCGATAACAAACGACGCAATGATTGTAATTATTGAAAAGTTCTTAATTTTAATTAATAAGTCTTTCATAATGATACCCTCTTATTTTTTTATGTATCTTATGTCGTTACCCTCTAAGGTTAAAAGTGAATATTCACCGGTTATTCTCGAAGTTATTCGTTGGTCATAAAAGCCTAAAAGTTCCTTGATTGTATAATTTGTTGAAATAATTGTCGGAAGCTTAGCGCCGATACGTGTGTTGATAATGTTATATAGGCACGAAACGGTATATGCGTTTTTAAACTCTGTTCCCAAATCGTCAAGAATAAGTAAATCAACGTCTAAAATTTCATTTTCCCTGTATTTTAAATTATCAAGTCTGCCGAAATTTTCGTTTTGCAAATCTCCTAAAATGTTTTGCGCTGTGCCGTAAATAACGCTGTATCCCTTGTTGATAGCAACGTTTGCAATTGCAAGCGAAAGATGGGTTTTGCCAAGCCCTGTACCGCCCATAAAAAATAAACTTTTTGAGTTCTTACTGAAATTGGTTGCATATCTTATGCAATTTTCTTTGATTTTCTGGGCTCTTCTTCTCGGCGATATTTCACCGTTTTCGGCATTGTCCGGATAATACTCTGTATTGAATGTTTCAAATGTGCATTCCTCAAGCGGTGCGATTTTTTCAATCTTTTCACGCTCAATATCCTTTAAAAGATTAATAAAGCATTTGCACCTTCTGCCGTTGATGAAGCCTGTATCTTCGCACGCAGGGCAGGTATATTTTATTGCAAGTGCGTTTTCGCCGTATCCGTTTTTCTTTAAAAGATTTTTCTTTTCCTCTTGAAGTGCAAGGCTTTCTGTTCGCAACCTGTCAATATCCTCTTTCGGATTTTGACTTGTAAAAAATGTTTTTGAAATGTTAAGTCCGATTTGCGCAAGCTTTCTGTTAATCGTGTTAAGTTCGGGGATTTTTGCACAAAGCTCGTCCGCTCTGTCCTGCGCCTCAAGCGTTGCTCTTTCCTTTCGCCTGTCAAGTATTGACTGTGCCTTGTCATAAGTTTCTATTGAATAAGACATTTCGCACCTCCTTAAATTTCAAAATTATTTAATGCGTCACGCTCGATTTGTTCAATGTCAAATGTCGGCTTGCTTGAAAGCTTGTCTGAATTTTTGCTCCTGTTTTCTTTTTCAGCCTTTGCTTTTTCAAATTCAGCCTGCTCCCGTTCAACGTCGGCAGGTGTCTTGATATTTGACTTTTTCCACTTTTTGAGTATTGAATTTATGTAGCTGAGCTTAGGTTCGGGTATGTTTTCTTTCATAATATCTGCGGCAATGGCAATCATAGTTATGTCAAAATCGTTAAACCAGCTAAGCACCATTTCTCTCTGTTTAACGGTCGGCTTCCTGTGCCTGATGCCTGTAATTGCAACAATTTCATTCCAAACTCTGTTGCCACGCTCAATTTCCTGGAGCTTTTCCTCAGCCTCGCCGATACTGCTTATTCCCTCATCGCTCCAATTTTTTGCCATAGCGTTGATGTATGCAAAGCTTATCGACATACCTTTTTGCTTTTCATTTCTGTAATATTCAAGTATCATCAAAACAACTTCGGGTTTTAATCCGTAGTAGTTGACCATATTGATTATTATTGCCTGTTCTGCCGTGCTTATTGTTCTGCCGAGCACTTTTTGCGCCTCGTTTACAAGAGATTGAAGTTCACGGCTTTCACGCAAAACGGTAACTATATCTTTTGGTGATAGGGTAGGGGCTGAAATTGTTTCTTTAACAACAATGTTTTTTTCTTTTTGCTCATTGCTTTTCGGCACGATTTCTTGAGCGACAATGTTGCCGTCAACAGACAGTATGCCCTCTTCAACCCAAAATTCAAGCAAATTGTCAGTATCATTTACTGTTTGACCGAGCGCCTTTGCAACAGCATTTGTGCTTGCCTGTCCGTTATTTCTGAAAATGTATAAAAGTGCTTTAAGCTGATATTCACTTGCGAGTTTTAAATATTCGTCTACAAGCTTGGTAGGTAAATTGAAAATTCCGTTTTCCCAAACAGATGAAAACGGCAATGCTTTATATTCCATATATTTGTCCTCTTTCTTATATTATATGATATCAAAAAATAATGATATTGTAAACAACTAAATAGTTATATTTTTTTCGAAAAAAGTCTTGACAAAGATACATACTTTGTGTATAATTTGACTTGCACTTGCGGATGTAGCTCACCCGGTAGAGCGCAACCTTGCCAAGGTTGAGGTAGCGAGTTCGAGCCTCGTCATCCGCTCCATAAAAAAGAGAGATACCATTTTGCTGACTACGCATAAGGAAGTTTTTTGAAATGTAGATGGAGTAACACTTTTCGGGGTGTTACTCCGTTTGCGTTTATGCAGATATTTGCTTGTATTCAGCGGGATTATCTTTAATTGCCTGCATAAGTTTTTGAAGTTCTGCCTCGTCCGGCTTTTGAAATAACCCTATTGCGGTAAAGGTAATATCCACTTTTACGGAATTGTGAGAATGCTTCTTTTCGGGATTATGGATTTCTATTCGCTTGATTAGCTTGTTCACAATCGTAGGTGTAAGCTCCTTGACCTCAGTAAATTCCATCAATCCCTGATACAAAGTTTTCATATCCACCGTCTTTTTCTCAGCGTCACGAAGTTCTTTTTCACAATCGGATATAAGCTCTTCTAATTCCTTTTGTTCTTTTTCGTATGCAGCTGCCATTTTGGAATACCTTTCATCGGGAAGCTTGCCGATTACATTATCTTCATAAATACGAGTGAAAAGCTTATCTAAATCTGCAATACGTTTTTTGCTGTTTTCGAGAGTTTGCGTTAATTCGTGAACTCTCTTTTCGTGTAATGAGGATTGTTTATTTTGCTGGATTATGCGAAACACCGAACCGTAACAGCGAACAAAATCCGCCAAAGCCGATATTTCATCAAGCACAATCTGTTGTAAAACCACATCACGAATATAATGGATTGTGCAGGAACCTCTGCCGTTTTTATAGTTGGCGCAGCGGTAAAATTCCTGATTTCGTTTCAAAGATTTTGCTGCACAGAAATGAAGTTTAGAACCGCAATCGGCGCAGAACAGCAATCCCGCAAATAGACTCTGTCTGCCGGTTGCCGTATTTCTTCGCTTGTTTTTTCTCAGTTCCTGAACTCTCAGCCATATCTGCTCATCAATGATTGCCTCTTGGGTGTTGGGGATAATCTGGTACTCCTCTTTGGGCTTATGAACCTTTTTATGCACCTTGTAGCTGACGGTACTGGACTTTCCGTTTACGGTACATCCGGTATATTGCTGATTTTCAAGAATATGTTTTACCGTTGCACAGTCCCATCCGTACACATTTGCCGGAGTGGTGGTGCTGTGCTTTCTGCCTATTGAATCATAATATGCAGACGGCACAAGCACCTTTTCTTTTTCAAGCTGTTTGGCAATTTGCAACGGTCCTTTGCCGTCTAAACAAAGGTTAAATATCTTGCGGACAACCTCTGCCGCAGGTTCATCAATGTACCATTGTTCTTTGTTGCCTTCAATTTTCTTGTACCCATAAGCTACCGTTGGCGAAACTCTTTTTCCCTGTGAAGCCTTGAGTTCATTGACGGCTCGTATTTTCTTGCTTGTCTGTGCCGCATACCATTCGTTGAAAATACTGTAAAAGGGCAGCATTTCCATACCCTCTCCGGTGGTGCTGTTTACATTTTCCTGAATTGCGATAAAGGTAACACCTAATGACGGATAAACAACCTGTGTCAATCTGCCCATTTCCACTTGCTCACGACCGAAACGGGAAACATCTTTGACAATAATCGTGCCGACTTCGTCGTTTTCAACCATTTGCTGCATACGCTGAAAATCCGGACGATTAAAGGTAGTCCCACTTACTCCATCATCTACGAAAAACTGAGGATGTAAATATCCGTGTTTCTTAGCGTAATCCAAAAGAATTTCCTTTTGGTTGGTTATGCTGTTGGATTCCATATCCTTTTTATCATCGTCGACAGATAAGCGGCAATAAAGTGCCGTTATTTTTTCTTTTTCCTGCCCTTGTGTATTTTTGCTTTTAGTTGCCATAAAATTTATGCTCCTTTCCGACAACCGGGCATTGCAAGGTAATGTAAGTATATACTGCAACGCCCTCGTTGTCGAATCTGTAATTTTGCTTATATGAGATTTTCCTGCTTTAGCAGTTCGATAAACTGATGCAGAACGCTTTCCGTTCCCTTATCATCAAAGCGTGAGGTTACTTCAAAATATCTGCCGCCTATTTTATGGATAGTGGGTTCGTCATTTTCATATTGAAAAGGAAATATATCGCTATGTTCTAATCTGATAATTTTATTATCCATTATCGTTCCTCCCTTGCGTTGCGTTCTCGTTTTCTTTGCCAGTTTTCCAATAGTTTTATGATGGCTTCCTGCATATCTTTGTTGGAGTAATTCTTGGGGAAATACTTTCGAATATCCTCCGTCATAAATCTGACCTGTTCTTTTTGATTCGCTTTTTCTTCACTCATAACGGCATAAATGGCATCGTTGCTGAGTCTGAGTTGCCTTGAGAGTGAACGTAAGCGTTGTGCCTGTGATAATGACGGCGTTGCATCCAGATACTCAATTTCTTCAAACAATGCCTGTTGCTGAGATTTTGTTAAGTACGACAGTTCTACCGCCGGTGTCAGTGCAATGCGACCCTCGTCAACCATATTAAGCAATTCCGGTATCAGCTCAGTTAAACGAATATATCGCTGTATTTGCGTTTCGCTTGTGCCGAACATATCTGCGATTGATTTTCTTGAATGCTTTTGTCCAAGTTGGACAGAAGTTACTCCCTGATGATTTAATGCTTCAAGTTTCATTTTGTAAGCAAAAGCACGCTCGCTGGGCAGAATAGTTTCTCTGTGCAGATTAGCGTCAACCATCATTGATACTGCCTGTTCATCAGATAAATCACGAACAATAACGGGAAGTGACTGTATGTTCAATTCCTTGCACGCCTCCAATCTTCTGTGACCGCTGACAATTTCATATTTACCAGCCGTAGAAGAATGGCGAACAATCAGCGGTTCTATTGTTCCTTGCTCTTTTATGCTGGCGAGCAACTGTTCCTTTTCTTCTCCATCACGCATTTTGAATGGATGGTCTTTGAACGGAACAAGATTATTCACGCTCATATATTCAATTTTTTCTTTGCTATTCATAATGATTTTCCTTTCGTTATTTCCATTTCAATTCACTTTCTGTCGGTCTTAAATACTCAGTCTCCATATGAGTCAAAACCCTTTGCAGATGTTCAATGGTTTGCTTTAACATTTTTGTTTCAATAAAGCCCAATGAATTTGCTTTTCTTGCAATCTGGTTAAGATTATTGCCGATTGCGTACATCTCCCTCATTACATCATAAAACCTATCATCAGGCTTTTCTCTCGGCTCATAACCTTTCAGCAGAATACGGATAATAGCCGTTTGGCTTAATCCGGTTTTCGTTGATTTTTCTTTTAATTCAGCAGCTTCAGCTTCTGTAAACCAAAACTGCTTTTTTATTCTTTTCATATCAATGTCCTTTCTTTTGGATAGATATATACAAAGAGATAGTTATTATTTTCCGGCCGGTAATATATATCTGACTCTCTAAGTGTTATTAGTTTCTGTTATACGGAAGTTTAGATTTCCGAAAATCCGTATTCACATAGATAATGCTCGGTTTACCTTGTCCTTGTCTTTTGCGGGTAATCAGTCCAGAACATTCAAGTTCTGCAAACAATTTGCAGATTTTTTCGTGACCAAAGTGCAAAAGCTCTCCTGCATTTTGGATTGTGAAATACTGATACACACGACCACGATTGTCTATCCAGCCTTTTGACGCAGACAGCGACTGTCTGTCAAGCAGAAGTGCAAACAGTATTTTTGCATCTGTTGATATATTTCTGTATTGCTCATCTGTGAATAAAGATTTCGGTATCTTGTAAAATGGCTCTGTCATATTGCTCCTTTCTGTCACGCTTACTAACTTTGAAATTGAGGGTGAAGATATTGAGATATTACTTTGTTGTGTTCGGTCTTTGAAAAGCCTTGTAACAAGCGGTATTTCGCACATTAAAAGCGTGACTTTAACGCTCGTTTTTTTCGTTGGCGTTCTGCCGCTTTCAATCGTTTCTGCCTTTCAGCACATTTGGGGCAATATCTTTGATTTTTTGCTTTTGGTGTAAATTCCGATTTGCAAATACTGCACTTCTTGCCTTTTGTATTATTCATAACTTCTGCGTAAAGTTCTTTGCTTGCAGGAAGCACGGCAGCTATGAAATAGTTGCAGTAAATACCGTATTTGCTGATAAGCTGAACGCACGAATGCTCATCGCCGTCATCCAGCAACAAGCAATTCCCGTTTACACAGTTACAGCAAAGCCGCTTGATTAAATTGTTTATTCTTCTTGACTGCGATGAATTGATTTTTATAGCCACAATAAAAACCTCCTTTCCGATTTCATAATTAAAGGGAATGTTTTACCCCTTCACTCATTTGGACAAGGGGTATCAAAATGCACACCCAAATTTGCTGCTTTTTCAAAAAAATTAATACTCCCTTCACTTGTTTGAAATGGCAGAGAGGTTTTGGGGGGTGTTTTTGAAAAATTTCTTTCAAAAACCCATTAGAATTTTTTTTGCAACACAGCGAGATGTTTTTTATCCCTTCACTCATTTGCACAAGAGATATTAAAATGCACACCCAAAATCGCCGCACTTTCAAAAAATTTAATGTTTTTCTTCAAGGATATTTTGAAATCAGTTCGTTATACTGCACTAAAAACACAAAAAGTCCTTTCCCGAACAAACAGGAAAGGACCTAACACTGTACGAAACAAAAACAAGCAACAAAAAACGCCGCAGAAACAGACACACAAAATGAGGCGATTATCCCTTTGTATATCCGGTTTCGTACGGCGCTTGGTAGATTAGTTTGAAGCACTAACTCCGCTTGCTCGATTAGAAATCGTAAATATTTACTTGATACCACAAGTCTACATTATTCTATTTTGAATTTCAACAGCCGTTTTCAGATTTGCGTTGAGGTGTACTAAAGCCGTTATTTACTCGCAAGAATTTCAATCATTCTTCTGCTAAGTTGTCAAATAAATTCCACGGAGTATCCATATATTTATAGGCATAATCGTTGGTCTCTTGTTCCATTTGCCTATAAAGAACATCAAAATTTGCGTGTGTAATAAACGCTTCCTGAATTGGTTGTTGCCAGTAATCCCATAGGCGTGGAGAAATCACAATAGAATCAGTCCATCTTGGTAGATTGTTATTGAAATAGTTTTCTCGGTCTACTATGTTTAACTGTTCAAATTGATTACCAAATTCTTTATAGCATTTGTTGTTGTCTTCCAGCCAACTCCAAATGCAAAGAGATTTCCCTTCAGTAGGGAAAATATTAAGATATATTTTGGCAGTTGGCTCATCACTCATCATATCATTTAGCTTATTTCCTTTAATATCATGTTCAAGTTCCGTCATCATTGAAACAGCGAAACTTACTTCATAAGGAATTTCCCAAATAACAGAGGATATTACGTCAAATTTTTCTTTCAATAAGTACTCATCAAATTGTTTTTTCTCTGCATCATTATCCGAATTACCGATAGAAAGCATTGTTAAGTAATCTAAAAAATCATTCGATTTTGCTAAATCATAACTTTCTTCACGAAGTTTTTCATAGTGAATACAAGTAGCATTTATCTGTTCCTGTTTTTTATGATAATGCCAAGCCATTGTTCGATATGTCACCAAAAACAGTTGCTTAGATGTGCAAGTAAATGGCTTGTCTTCAATTTCTTGAAAAAGTATCTTATCGTGATATTTGCAAAAGCCTGTAAAAACCGTTGCAATTTTACGTCCCTTTGTTTCTGCCGTCTGAAATATAAGATGTTGCACCCCATCCATAGATATAATCATACCATTTTCGGAAATTTTATTAAGGATTCGATTGTTTTGAATCGCGTGTGCTTTTATGATTTTTTCATCGCACTCATCTTTGTTTGGATGTAAGCATTGCTTAATACGTGCTTCGTTTTTCAAATTTTCGGAAGAACGCAAAACTGCCTCAGCCAAACGCTGTTCATCAGATTTATTCAAACAACACTTTTTATATTTCTTTCCGCTGCCACATGGACAAGACTCATTGCGTCCTATCTTCATACAATTATCACCTCAAATTTTCCAATCATCTTTATAGTCCATAAGACTCATTGGTAAAACAAGCTTATCCTTACTTGCTTCCCTTTTAGGCATTTCTGCTATATTTACACATAAAGATAAATTGATGATAGCCTCTCGAAGAATTTTCAATAAGAATATCACTACATCATACAATTCTTCTTCTGAAACATATAAAGCCAATCCATCTCCATATTCGGGAATGTCTTTTTTACCGATTATATCATATACTTTTGTATACTTATGCTCTAATGAATTCCTAATATCAGATATTCTTTTCAGCTCTGGATTTGGAGAATCTTCAAATTTCTCCGAAAAATCTTTACTAATCCAATATAATGAAGATAAAGCAAAGTTTTCAGAAGGATTCAGCACATTTTTATAATTATATGCCTTTTTCTCTTTACCTGTGGAATCTCGCCATATAGAACGAAAATTTATATCTCGCTCATTAATACCGAGTTCAAAATAATGCTCAAGAAAATATGCTATTTTATCAAATAGTCCATAGAGCGTTTTAAAAGCGGTTTTCAGTTTTTCTATTCTAATTGAATAAAGAGAATAATCTGTATATGCTTTTATATATGTATCCTTATCCGCATAATGTGGCTCTGATATAAAAGATAATGTGCTGTAATAAAGATATCTTGCATAAATATATTCTTGTTTAAGCTGACTGAACATTCCGTGAAAAATAGGCTTAGAATGAATATTCGCTATCATATTCGGAAGTTGAATTACATCTGCTGCAAAACAAGATTCTGCTATAGGCAAATCATTCAATGTATTTAAAAACAACCCATTACTTAAACACCACTTGCGATAATTAAATTCATCAGGGTTTTCGCAAGAAAACTGTTTAAAACATAAATCTGGTTTTAAAACTTTTTCAATATATTCCGGGGCATAACAATCAATAGCAGCTTCAAAACAATCTTTAGCTTCAGAATATGTATTAGGGTCCGTAGATTTAATCGCATTGTCCAAATAATGGTATGCGAAATAATGAAATATATCTCGATGCCCATTATCATATTCAAGCATTCCATAATGTTGATATACTCTACCTAGATTTCCAAGAGCCGTTCCAAAATTATCATCAATCTTAAGTGCCTTTTTATATTGTTCAATAGCAGCAATTTTTCGTCCACAATGATCTAAAGTATTTGCATAATTTGTATATAAGACTCTTTTAAATCCTAAAACATATGGCTTGTACTTCTCATCAAAATATTCATTAAATTTAATCAATGAAATACTTTTACGAAAATAATACAGCTGCTTTTCGGTTGACTTTTCGGTTGAAATCCCTTTAAATTTTGCAAAATCACTATACACCGTTCCCATTGAATAATACAACTGAGCTTGGGAGGCAGCATTTTCATCACAAAGCATTTTTTCAGCTTCTGTAAGCAATTTCTCTAATTCATTAAAATTGTGATTAATTGTTGCATTGTCAAATTGTTCAGACATTCTTATTACATCTTGAGAAAACGGATTGACAAATTTGCTTTTATTCATACCGCACCTCCCATTCAAGTTTATATTGGACGCTAAAAGTCACTTAAATTAACGCTTCAATCGGCTTCCAAACATTACGATTTGTAACATCTTCACACCATACGGTATTGGAAAGATAAAGCTGCGGTCCGATAGCTCGCACAAATCCCCACTTAATTTCCGGATGTTCTTCTCCATACTCTTTTAACGCTTCAAATTTACGGTTTGCATAGCTATCCACATTGTTTGAACTACCGTCATCGGTAATTCCGCCTTTGGCTTCAATAATCCATACATCTCCGTTTTCCAAGCCGATAATGTAGTCGGGATAAAAATGAGCACGACGAAATGCTTTTCTGTAAACAAGGCTGAAATATTCATCGCCTTTATCACCGTTCTTATAAATCCACTTTACAGAATCATAGGTTTCACACCAACGCTCAAATTCTATCTCAGATACTGTTCTATTCGGATGTATAAGAATGTTGTTGCCGTAATTTTCAAAGACATTTTTATTGAGAATAGCTGTGCTTTGGATTTTCTTATGTTGTTTATAGTATTGATAAGATGGGATGCCCCATTCGCTTTCGATAACATCTGTTTCTTCAATATCGGCAATATCATTTGCACTGATTTGACTGAAGAGTTCAACAAGTCTATCTCGGTTATTTACCAAAAAGGCATTATATTCTCTTAGCGAAAGGTTATCAATCAGCTTATTATTTTTTTCAAATTCGCGTTCTTCTTCCGATTCGAGCGACATTTGCATATCCATCGGACCAAAAAGAACACGCAAAGCATTGTTGGAAATATTTTCGTCAATACCGATGGCACGAGCAATGCGCCTTTTTGCATCACGAATAATAAAACCATCATCGTGGTTGTTTATTTGATGTTCGCCGCCGAAAATGGGATTTAGCTTCATCATATCGTGCGTTGTTCTTGCAATACCTTCAATAGCTGCCGTTTTCAACTTTGTTCCGAAAACATATCCTTTAGAAACACTCATTTCGTGTTTATCAAGTTTTCCGCTACCGTCAAGGTCACATTCGGATAACATTTGATTACGAACAACCTCTACAACCGCTTCCGGATTAACAGCATATCTGTCTGTGCCGTTTAATGCTTTTTTCGTTAATTGCAATGCAGGCGCAGTAAACTTTCTTTTATACTGATAGGTATAGAACGAATCGCTAAGCCCGCTTGTAAGTCCCTCTTGAAATTTACTATCAAGCGTATACAAATAGCAATTATCGATTAAATCAATATCATAATGTTCTCTAAGCGGCATACGGCGTATTCTGCCTACTGTCTGAATATTAAATCTTTCCGTTCCGCCTTCACGCAGTTTTACAAGAATTTTTGCTCTCGGGCAGTCCCAGCCGGTTGCAATAGCTTGTTTGAAAAGCAGGAAAGAATACTGTCCGTTCAACTTCTTTATTTCTTCAGGATTATCAGGATGGTCGCCGCTGAACCAAGAAGCAACTAAACCGGAGTTTTCGGAATACCCCATATCATCAAGAGTATCTTTTACTCTCTTAATCCATTCATCAGAGCCGTTGGGAAACTGAATCAATACCAAAGGTCTGATTTTCAAATTAAGGTCATCATACTGCTTTTGTATTTCCTTACGTTTTTTATCGGCAAGTTCCAAAAGCATTAAATCATCATCTAAATTGTTGTTTTCCTGAATCGCAGCAGAAACACCTTCGTTAATCGAAATTCCCGTTGCAATCAAGCCGGCAGAGATTACTTCATCATCTTTAATGATTTCCGTATGGTCACCTTTGCTGACCGGCGTTGCAGAAATTCTCAAAACGTGAACAGGCTGAATATTTGATACATACTCATTGGCAGTATCACGATATTTGTGTTCTTCGTCAATGAGCATAAAAATATCAATATTATTGTTGTGGCAAGAAAGAACCTTGCTCATCAAGTCCTTATGTTCACCCTCACGGAGAACAACATTAGACTTTTTATTGATTTTATCCCAGTTAATGAAGAAAACTTGTCCTCGCGGGTCCGGCTCGGTAATGAAAGAGTACACATCGCCAAAAGGAATCCCCGATGTCACTTCTTCAAAACTGTCCTGCGATTGTTTGGCAAGACCGCCAGCACCGGGGCAAAGCCATAAAAATACGGTGTTCGGATTTTCATCAAGATAATCATCTATAAATTTACACACCATAACTGTTTTGCCTGAACCCGTCGGTGCATAAAGTACGATTTCCTCGTGGTCGGCACACTTTGCCAATAGATTTTCTTCGTGTTTCGTTTGAAAAGGATATAGCGTTGCATTAAACATTATTCAGCCGCCTCCCTTAATTCCTGACCGAAGAACTCTCGTGGAATGTATTTGAATCCTTTTGCTTTCAACAATTTCAGTTCTTCGGAATTAAGAATAATATTTTGATTTACCCATACATTTTCGATTTTATCATAAATATCGGGATTCAAAATGATGTTTTTAAAATCATTCTTATTAAGTAAAAGCACATTCTTAACATTGTCCACTTCAATTGCGTTTTGAAGCTCTATCATTTCTTTGATATGTAAACAAAGTGCATTGCTCAGCAAATAGTGTTCCGGCTTTCTCGGTGTCCAACCACATTTGAAATATTTCACATTAGCATTAAAGCCTTTTGACATAGGGATAGGATTACCGTCGGTATCCTTAGCAAGATAATCGCCTTTCAGCGGATTGCCGTTTATATCATGGCCTTCAATACTGCATACTGTACGGGGCCAAGTAACATATTTTGCAATACCGAGCGCTTCCCATTCATCATCGCCCTTTTTGTATCCCTCTTTTGTTAAACGCTTTTCTTCTTCTGCGGATATTTCGTTATTTGTAACCATAATGCAGCGGCGATGACCGCCATCTTCTGCGTTGAGAAGATTTACGGCGTGTTGCGTGGTACCAGAACCTGAGAAAAAGTCAACAATTGTTGCATTTGGCTTATCAGCTACAAAGAATCGTATTGTATCGTGAACAGCATACAAGGATTTTGGAAATGAGAACCTAGATTCACCAATAATTTTATTCAATAGTTGTGAACCTTGGTATGTTGCGTTGTGGGAAGGCAAATCCCACTGAGAACCAGGGATGAATTTTCGTTCTTCAGTCATTTCACCTTCTATGATAGAACCGTCATCACGATGCCCTATAATCGGGAAAATACCAGCTTCAACCTTTTCTTGTTCTCCTACTGCTAAATAAGTAATAGCCATACCTTTATCAGTAAAAGCACCTAATCGAACATAACCTTTGGTGATAATATATTCGAGATTTTCTCGACCAATTCTCCAACGACCTTCTTCTCCATTTGAACGTATTGGCCATACTATCTTGGTTCCCTCCATTGGCAATACAGATTCTCTGGGCGTATCCAATGGAATTGATTCACCTACTTTTATTATCTTTGTACCAGCGAGATTTATAAATAACGGATAAAACATATTAGGTCTATCACTTCGCTTTACACCAGTACCCGAACGCATCAATTGGTTCCAAACCAATTTTTTCTTTTTCTCAGTTTTTGTGTTTCCTCTCCACTCAGCTGATAGTGAAAGAGGAATTGGCGCAGCTTGCCCAAACTTTACAAAGAAAATGAATTCGTTTGAACGAGAAAAAGAATCCCCAATAGTAACACCTGCGTGATTGATAACACTACTAACCATTTGTATTCTTGCTTCAGGAAATAATTCTTCAAGCAAACAACCGAGGTGTAAATACTCTTTTTCATCAATAGTACAAATTAATACCGAATTATTTGGATTGAGTAATCTTTTTGCAATCAACAGCCTTGTTTTCATCATTGAAAGCCATTTACTATGCCTATACAAATCGTTACCATCCACATAATCGTTATTATATTTCCAATCTTTTGCGCCAGTATTGTATGGTGGATCAATATAGATACAATCCACCTTGCCTCTGTGTGTCTTTTCAAGAAGGTAAAGTGCTTGTAGGTTGTCCCCCTCGATTATGAAATTCCAAGGCAATGTTTCATCTTTGCAAATCCTTCTTGTTTCATCAGCGCAGAAAACCGGAATATTATTTTGCAGCAATTCATCTACTTCTTCAGTATGTTCTTCAAAGACAAGACCGAATTTCTTTTCAGTCAAATGATTTTCTATTTCATTAAAGGCTTTTATAGATGCGTCGTCGTTATGCTGCTGTTTTAATTCATTCAAAAAAGCAAGCATTTCATCTCTTTTAGCCTTAGTTAAATTCGCCATTCTATTTTACCTCTCTTAACATTTCGCTATATTCAACAAGCCTTACATTGCCCAATTTTTCAGCTTTACTGATACATTCTTTAGTAAATCCTGTTTTAGCAAACAGATAGTAATGCTTGTTTTTGTAGTTAAACAGATTACTGCGCTCAATCAGCTTTTCAAGAACAGCGAGGTCAACTTTTTCATTTGTCCATTTACATTCGCCGAAAAGGGCGGTGTTTTTGTCCTGCACGCCCATAATGTCGATTTCTTCCTGCTGTCTTGTTTTCTTATTTGTGCCCCACCAGCGACCGATATCGGTGAAATTAACCGGGCAATTATCATTAAGAAGCTCATTCCAAAGATACTGCTTTGAAATATCCTCAAAAACAGCGCCCATATAATCGGATAAATACGGCTCAATTCGCTTATAGGCAAGCTCGTCTGCACCTCGTGAAATGACAGACGTGTTTTCCGCTACGAAGCGATACCAAAAACGGAACATATTATCTTCAATTGAATAAATTGTTTTTCTGCCGGAGCTTTCGCCGTACGGTGCTTCTTTCTTCACAATTCCAAGAGAAATAAGGTTGCGGATATATGTTGCACAAACACTTGTGTCCTCACCGACCTTGGTAGAAATCTCGGACAGCTTCGTACCACCGGTTGCAATAGCCGTAATAATTGCATTATAAATCGCTGGCTCACGCACTTCTTGTTTGAGCAGATTTGTCGGCTCTTCAAAAAGGAATGACGACGGATTCAAAAATATCTTTTTGATATTCTCTTTTATAGATAAGCTATCGTCAAGCTGAAGAAGATATTGCGGAGTTCCACCGACAATTCCGTAAGCAAGAGCTTTATCATCTGCTGAGAATTTCAAAAAACGCTTGCACGCTTCTATAAATTCAAAAGGCTGCACTTTAAGCTGTGCAGTTCTTCTGCCGTAAAGCGGAGCCTTATATGCAAGCACGTGGTCTTCCATATAGGACATTGATGAACCGCAGAGAATCAAAAATAATTTTGAAGTATCTTTATGCTTATCAATCATAAGTTGCAGGGTAGAGGCGAGGCTCTTTGAAGCCTTTGCAACATACGGGTATTCGTCGATTACAAGGACGATTCGTTTCTCCTGTGCTAATTTAAAAACAAATTCCAAAGCGTCCTGAAAGGATGTGAATTCGCTACCCTGCGGTAAATCTGATTTGTAGCTCATTATACTTTGGCTGAAGTTTTCGAGATTTTGTTTTGCATTGCTCTCAACGCCTGTAAAATAAATTACATCCTTATCTTTCACAAATTCATTTATGATAGCGGTCTTGCCGACACGACGGCGACCGTAGATTACTGTGAACTCAAATTTACCGCTGTTATATTGATTTTGTAATGCAGTAAGCTCTCGCTGTCTTCCGATAAACATACGCATACCTCCATTAAGTAAATTACGATTTACTATATTATACTCTCCCGAAAAGCAAATGTCAATATATAATGCGCAATTTACTAAACTATGATTTAGCAAATCAGAATTAAATATTTTTTTCTTAACAGGTATTAGGTTGTCCCTAACGAGATTTGTACCGTTTTACGACTTTGGGAGTACAAATGGTCTGCTCGCTAAGATTAAACAGCATTTAAGAGTTCTTACAAAACAAGGCACAACCAACGGATTCTTTTCTCCGAAGGCTGTGCCTTTTCGCTATACTATGTATAAATTACTTTGACCTTGTTCTTCTTTGCTTGCAGAATTTTGAGCAGGACATCATCAACGCAGCCCGTATATTTGCCCGCCGAGATAAGAGTGGTTTTCTCTGAAATAAGGCTTTCGATTATCAGTTTTTGTTCTTCCGGTGTGAGATAAATATGATACTTTCTCATACAAATATCACTTCCGTGTTAACGATTTCAGTTGCTCGATTTCGGATGTTATTCATCTTCTGAACCCATAACATCATATCGTCAGCTTTCAGACTTTCCGTAACATTTTCTTTCTCGGCAAGTGATTTTACAATCTGCTGAAACATTTCTTCAGCTCGTGTATCTAACTCTGTGAGGTGTTTGTTGAGGGTGCCTTTGGTCAAATAGTTGTAGTAAATAATGCGATGATTTTCTTTCAAATGTCTGCGGTATCGCTGTCCCCACACACCAATTTCAAACGGTTCTTCCTTTGGTAGTACAAGTGTGGGCAGACTGTAATCGCCGTTTGCTTTATAAGTTCCGCCAAGATTTTCGTAAATAGATTTCATTGAAAAATCCTCCTTTGTTTTTGTGCAATTACATTTTACAAAAGATTTTTCAATAAAACCAATGTGCCGATTGCAGAAAAATAGGCACCAACCAATTTGGTCAGTGCCTACTTTTCCCTTGCAATGCCGATTTTACTGTGTTTTTAGAATACTTCCTTATAAACACTCAGCATTCCCAGCTTCTTTTTGCTTTTTTCTTTTGCCATTTTCCTACCCCCTCAATTCCTGAATATAATCCCGCATCGCATCTTTCCAGTCAGGCATCTGGTAAATTCCGGTTACCTTCATCATCAGATTCTGAAGATCTGTCCTTCTCGGGCTGTTCTTGCCTGCTTCGGCAGATATTTCCTCAATTCTGCCTGTCGGATCCTGCCCCATGCATCGAAGGATCTCTTCTGCTGCTTCTACGCGGCTGCAGCACCCCTCACAGGAAGCATGATAAATACCATATTCATTGGCATCAATCATCTTCATAACAAAATCAGCAAGCACTTTGGCACTTGTCGGACTGCTGTACTGTTCAGCTGCCACCTGAATGACACCGCCTTCTTTTGCCTGACGAATCACAGAATTTACAAAGCAGCTGCCCTCTTTGGCATAAACCCATGAACTACGAACAATCAGATGCTTCGGGTTCAATTCACGCACAAAATTTTCTCCCGCCAGCTTGGATTTACCAAAAATTGTATCCGGAGTTGCTGTATCAAATTCATTCAGTGGTTCATTCCCCTGTCCGTCAAATACGTCATCTGTTGACATGTGAATGAGTTTTGCGCCCACTTTACGGGATGCAGAAGCAACATTTCTCGCACCAATAGCATTGACTCTAAACCCCTTCACCATATCCTCTTCCAGCCAGTTATGGGTATTATAACCTGCGCAATTAATGACGACTGCCGGATGGCTCATGTCCATAAATGCCGTCACACTATCCATGTCGGTAATATCCACATCCATATCTGATGTCAGTACATTGTATGCCATACGGTCAAGGGCATCACTAATGGTACTGCCAAGTCTTCCTTTGGCACCAATAATCCAGACTTTTGTTTTACTCATATTGTTCCTCCTTGTTGGCCTAAAAAAACAGGGCTTGTCGCCCTGTTTCACAACTCACTTTGTTCTAGTATAGCATATATTATTTGCAGCAGACAAGATTTCAGACAAAAAAATTTGATTATGTCTATGATTTATCCTGCCCATCTTATACATTGTCGAATTCCAGTACATCGTTTCGTAAATAACTATACCAATCGCGTAGGATGCGAATGGTGTAGTTATTTCGAAAACGATGTACTAGCTTCTGTAAGTATCCAGAAATTCCTGATACATACTCTGTCCTTCAGCCTTCTGTCTGTGATAAATACCATTCAGTGAATAGGACACCAGTTCATCTCCCACATACTCCAGCCGCAGTGAAAAGAATGGTGCATCATGCTGCATCAACCAGAAAAAGATCTTATCTCCCTCCCAGACTTTCAGATTAAATACTTCTTTCTTGTCCAGCCACTCCAGATTGCCTTCATTGCACTCAATCATCTCACCTTCCCAGTCATCCGCTGTATAAAGGTGCATAAATTCTGTCTCATAACGGTCTGTCACAAAAGTGATGATGCCCCGGAACTTCCATGACGTCAAAGTCAGTCCGGTTTCTTCACGTACTTCCCGAAACAGACAATCCTCCGGACTTTCCTTGTCCTCAAACTTGCCGCCAACACCGATCCACTTATCCTTGTTGATATCATGCTCTTTTTTGACACGATGCAACATCAGATACTGATCACCCTTTTCTATATAACATAATGTTGTTAAAAGCATACGTTTCATAATTTATATCCATTCCCTTCAGTCATTCATAAACCTTATCATACACCGTTTAAACAAAAAAGTGTACTTCCAAAAGAAAGAAAAGAACGCTTTCTTTCATATTCATACCAACCTTCTTCAGCAGCTCTACGATCTGTTCATCAATATCGCTTTTTGATGCGTTGGTATAAAGGGACATCGGTTCACGGATAATCTCCTCCACATTGTGATGCGGATCCAGAGCTGAATACGGATCCTGGAAAATAATCTGCATGCGCTTATGATAAGGCTGCAGTTTGGCGCCTTCAAGCTTTGTGATATCTTCGCCGTCAAAAATAATCTGTCCGCCTGTCGGCTTTTCCCTCCTTATCCATTGCATTTAATTCTTCTCCCGTAAATACGCACATGGCACGCTGTGTCCTGGTATACTGACGATACGCCGGCATCTCGGATTCGCACTTCTATTTTAGCCATTTCCTACTATCTCGATCAGCTTTTATTTTAATCAACCTTAACCTGATCGATCATAATGTTCAGGATCTGCTTGTCTGTATCTTTCATACCGACACGGCCAATATAGCCCATGCTCTTGATAGTACCTTCCACATCCTTCTGAACAATGCCTTCCCCAGGCTGGAACCAGAGATGCTTTCTTCCGAGAAAATGCCCCAGGATCGCCGCATCTACCGCAGATGCGATCTTTGCCGCACAGGAAGATTTCGCTCCATCACAGACAATACCGCCGACATTACCAATCGTATTCACAATCGTTGCGGAAATGTCCTCATAACTGCCGCCGTAAAGATAAGTGATGGCGGCACCGCTTCCGCATGCTGCACTGACAGCGCCGCAGTATGCGGACAGGCTGCCGATATACTTCTTCTGATGGATTGCCACCAGATTGCTCACAACCAACGCACGATACAGCTGTTCTTCTGTACAGAATAAAGACTTGGCAAATTCAATAACCGGCAAAGACACCGTCATTCCCTGATTGCCGCTGCCGGAATTAATAACGACAGGCAAGGAACAGCCGCCCATTCGTGCATCGGAACCGGCTGCTGCTCTTGCCTTCGCACGAATCTTCACATCATCTCCATATACCTGCAGAAGTGTACGGCCGATCTGTGCACCGTAAGGATGCATCAGCCCTTCATCCGCAATGGCCGAGTTCATATCGATCTGTCTCTTTAATACGGCTCTGACATCATCGATATCCACTGTATTGGCAAACTCAAGAATATCTTTCACATTTAATAAAGACTTATCCACATAATTGCTGGATTCTTCACTGACTGCCGCTTCAAAAAGAATCGCATCATCCTTTACAATCTTCGTAATATATGTATGGCGGTTAATAATGGTTACCTCCGCATAGTGACTGCCTTTACACACTTTAGCCACAATATAAAGATTCGCCACATCCTCCTGCAGTGTGCATGTACAATATCCTGCCGCCGCCAGTTCTCTTGTCTTCTCCACGTCCTCAGGCTTCACAGATTCCAGCACTTCCAGCTCTCTGGATGCATCGCCGCCTACGATACCAAGAATCGCTGCCACATCAATACCTTTCTGCCCGTCAGAATTCGGTACCGTCACACCCTTGACATTCTTGATAATATTGCCGCTGCATCGCATTTCCACATGATCCGGAAATTCTCCCAGAATTTCTCTGGCCTTGGCTGCAGCATAGGCAATGGCAATGGGTTCCGTACATCCCAATGCCGGCACCAGTTCATTCTCCAGTATCTTCACGTAATTGTCATATAATTTCTTATCCAAAATCATTTTCTCCCCATTTGCATTCATATTATTAATATATAACATTACTGTTTTAAATAATCAATAGTCCAATCATATCTTTCTCAACAATATCCCGGCAGACACAAAAAAGCCGTTTCTCACAAGAAGTTCTCTCCCAGGAAAC
>ENA-ORUI01001506-ORUI01001506.1-human-gut-metagenome-genome-assembly--contig:-NODE-1506-length-23206-cov-2.772105_pt1 | contig 23206 bp, 14 predicted proteins | sample MGYA00242078_ERZ509205 | MGnify/ENA primary metagenome ERZ509205 (study PRJEB26280, sample SAMEA2338828) | human gut metagenome | biome: human gut; feature: human-associated habitat; material: faeces... | reverse complement strand
CACAAGCCCCCAAGTACTTCCACTCGCCATCCACCCAGACCTCAATCCACGCGTGATTATCATCACAATGCGCCCAGCGAGGCGTGTATATCTGACGTGCCGGAATCCCCACGGCCCGCAAAGCTGCCAGCGTGAAAATAGACTCTTCACCACAGCGACCGTAAGCCGTGAGCATCGTGGCTAGCGGTGAACGGGTCCGGGCATTGGTCGGTTTATAGATCACGTGTTCATGACACCAGTGATTCACTTCCAGTACGGCATCGTACAACGAGAGACCCTTCACCCGGTCTTTCAACTCATCAAAGAAAACCATGCGGCTTTCATCCAGATTCTCATTGTTGATTCGTACCGGCAATACGAAATGGCGGAAGATATCCTCTGGGATGCTATCGCCCCAAGGCATCTCATTCCGTGCTTGGAAAGAGGAACGGATGTTTTTCAAATAGAAATCGCCACTATAGTCCGTGATGTCTCCAATCGGCATATAGGCGTACATGAAGGTTAACGCCTCCCTCTCTTCGGGAGTCATTTGATCGTTAAATACTGCGAAAAGGTCTCCGTTAGGCAGGGCGGCCTGTTTCGCTTGGAAATCGTTCTCAACCTCAGCTCGGTAAGCGGCGTCGGTAATAAAATGTTGTTGGTTGTTACAGCTCGTCCATACGAGTAATGTGAACAACAGCGTAAATAGATGTTTTTTGTTCATAAAGCGGATATGTATGTTTGCCAAAAGTAATGATTCTATGCGAGATAGAAAAATTCTCGAACAATTTGTAAGAAAGATTTGTTTTTCTATAGAAAGAATAAATCTGGTCTTCCTGTAAATTTGGGACCGGATTTCTTCTTTTTGTGTGATTATAATTACAAAAAGTTTACGAACTTTGTGACAAAGTATCAAATCACTAATCATAAAACCCGTTTTGCGTATGTTTCAAAATCCTGAGCAAGTGCTATTAATAGCTTCTGTGATCCTGTTTTTAAGTATATTCGCCGGTAAGGCCGGTTATCGTTTCGGCTTACCCGCTTTGTTGTTGTTCCTTGGTGTGGGAATGTTGTTTGGCAGCGATGGTCTGGGCATCCAGTTCAGCGATCCGAATGTGGCCCAGTTTATCGGCATGTTGGCGTTGAGTATCATCTTGTTCTCGGGTGGTATGGATACGAAAGTTGCGGAGGTCAAACCTATCGCCTCGCAAGGTGTGGTATTGGCTACGCTCGGGGTGCTGGCCACGACTTTTATCACGGGCGGGTTTATCTATTGGTTATTTGGTTTATTTGGCAAATATGTTACGTTGACTTTCCCGGAATCTTTATTGCTGGCGGCGGTCATGTCCTCTACGGACTCAGCCTCGGTTTTCTCCATCTTGCGCAGTAAAGGGGTTTATTTGAAAGAGCGTCTGCGTCCTACCTTGGAACTGGAGAGTGGTAGTAATGACCCGATGGCTTATATGCTTACCTTGCTTCTGATCGCTTACATACAAAGCGGAGGTATGAATATTTGGGAGGCCGGGCTATCCTTGGTCATTCAATTATCGGTGGGAGCTATCGCCGGTTTCTTATTGGGGAGACTGGCTGTGTTGATTATCAATAAGATCGATATAGATAACGAGTCTTTGTATCCGATCCTTTTATTGGCTACGGCTTTCTTCACCTTCGCCGCTACGACCTTATGTAAGGGTAATGGCTATTTAGCGGTTTATATCGCTGGTTTGGTGGTTGGTAACGCTAAGATTGTTCACAAGAAAAGTATGGGGACGTTCTTTGACGGTTTCGCTTGGTTGTGGCAGATCGTGATGTTCCTTACGTTAGGCTTGCTAGTGAACCCGCATGAGTTATTACCGGTGACGGGTGTAGGTGTTATGGTGGGAGTCTTTATGATCTTGATCGCCCGTCCGATTAGCGTGTTCCTTTGCTTGATACCTTATAAGAATTTCTCTTTCAAAGGTAAACTGTATATCTCATGGGTGGGATTACGCGGGGCGGTTCCTATTATTTTCGCTACTTACCCGATGATCGCCGGGATCGAGCATGCCGGTATGTTCTTTAATATCGTATTCTTTATCACGATTCTTTCTTTGCTGATTCAAGGAACCACGGTTATTCAAGCCGCAAAATGGCTGGATATGGTGGATGAGCCGGAACGAAAGGATGAGTTTGGCATCGAGCTTCCCGAGGAGATCAAGAGCGCTATGAGCGAGATCGATATTACCCCGGCGGTATTATCCCATGGAAATAAATTGATGCAGCTGACTTTACCCGATCATACCTTGGCGGTAATGGTGAAACGGGAAGGCCGCTATTTCATCCCGAAAGGAAATACGGAATTAAAGGAGAACGACAAGTTGTTAATGATCTCCGATAATGACGAGGCGCTTTTGCAGGCGTATGATTCCTTGGGGGTGAAGGATTATACGATGAAGAAGAATTGAAATAATGTGCCAATGTAGGCAATGTGCCAATGCGAATACTCTTTGTGTAGAATAAGCATTGGCACATTATTTTATCGTACCGGGAACTCGGTTATACGTAAAGTGGTACAGCCATAAGGAATTAACTCGATCGTCTCTTCATCACCCATCGGTTCGTTGGCTTGCATGAAGAAATTTACGGGGCCGGCGGAACCTTTGAACATTTTCCATGAAGGTAAGATCCGTCCCTTTGTTTTGATCGTGATAGGGGCATTCTCTAGGTTCCATGGGTAAGGGGCTATGTTCTCTGCCTTTCTAACGACGAAATTTTTCTCTAGTTCTTCTTCTTTCAGATATTTGCGAATCAGGGAATAATTCCATGCTGAAGTAGAGGTGACCTCATAATACCATTCTCCTTTATGTGAAGACTCCGGGCGTTGATCAACCTTGCGTTCCCATTTCTCATCCATCTTTAGGGAATACAATAATGGGCCTCGTTCGATGACAACCGCATCGTCATACCAATTGCTTGTGGATATACGCATGGGTAGCTCTAGCTGGATATGATCGCCATCTTTCCATTCCCGGTTGATTCGTACGATTTCGCCAGAGTGAGCTGCGATAGAGACAGCCTCGCCATTTATCGTAATCACGGGATTATTACACCAAGCAGGAATACGCAAGTGAAAAGGGAAAAAGGCTTTCTTGTCTTTCTTGCTAGGGAACGATAAATTGAAATCGATCTTTTCTTCAAAGGGATAATCGGTCTTCTCTGCGATTTTAACCGTGATGTCGTTTCCCACTTGGGCAGTCACTTCCGATGGTGCGTAGATAAGTGAAGCGATGCCATTATCGGCGGTGGCAAACCATAGATGTCGTGTGAATTTAGGCCAGCCTTGATGTAGATTGGAGGTACAACAAGGATAACCGCTCAATTCTCCGAAAATAATGTCTGTGTCTTCGTGTGGTGAGACAAAGTTACGTCCTTCGCAAGTGATCGCTATTTGATTGACTTGCTGATAATATTGTCGTGCGGAAAAGTCATCCTTGATCTGCGTTGGCAGTACATTGTATGCGACTTTCTCTAAATGATCAGCCCACTGGACATCTCCGGTTATCTCTAACATTTTCTCGAGAGAGAACATCATCTCGACAGCGGTACAGAGTTCTGATCCTTGTGTCGGGTTACCGAAACGTAAAAGTTCATCTCCCGCCCATAATCCTGTAGGAAAACCAATCGTATGGCGCATTTTCCGTACAGCTTCCTTAACCGCTTCCAGATTTTGAGGATTATGGCTCTGTTGGTAATAAATGACAGGTTCCTTGAATCCTTGGGCGAGATTTACACAATGCAGGCTGTTTTGCCGGGCTAAATGATCTTGGTTCAAGAACACGTCGGTCCAATTGAAGGTTTGCTTATGGATTAACTCTCCTAACTCCAGAAGGAAAGGATCGCCCGTGATATTATAAAGCCAATATACGACCATCAGATTATCCCCTCCTCGTTGTTCAGCCCAGAAAGTCCATTTTCCCAGAGGACTTTTAGGTAGTTCAGAAAGCTGGTATTTGAAATAATTAGTGAGGAACGAGATAACTCTTTGATCGTTGGTAGCGGAATAATATTGTTGCAGAACTTTGAGCATAACCATTTTGGGCCACCAATCTTGTGCGTTATCCCGTTGTAAGCCGGGTTCATAGTCTCTGTCTGTATCTGGCCCGAAATATCCGTTAGGCTTTTGAGAGGCCAATGTCCATTCAACCCAAGGCTTTACTTTTTGGATCAGGGCCTCATCATTCATGATGTAAGCCAAAGGTAGTAAGCCATCTATCCAGTATGGGCCTCGCTCCCATACGTCTCCATCTCCGCCTAACCAACCGTTACGCGGTCCCATTACTTTCGTATAGATAGAATCCAGATGGCCGGTCATTCCCGTACACATTCGTTCCATTTGGATTTTTAGCCAACCTGCAGGTTTAACATCCCCAATAGGCAACTCTATATAAGGCTTAGAGGCTAATGGATAACGATTGTTCGGGTAATTAATGTTGATAGAACCTTCATTTCCCAGCAAAGTGGCAGAAAAGGAGGTAATTGAGATTAGGCTTGATAATGTTATCGTTAATAAATACTTCATTTTGATGCTTTTTTAGTTATTCGTTATAGGGGATCCATACCCTCATTTTTCCTGCTTTACGGTTATCCCACGCGTAATAGGGAATAAAGGTAGCAGATTGTGCCCTACCGTTTGTTTTAATTGTTTTTATCCCATTCAATATATCGGAAGCGAAGGCTGTCTGGAATGTTGTACTTGGGCTCAACTGTATTTGATCGAAATATACCGGGTTGTCTATTTCTTCCATGCAGTATACAAGTGGCCCTCGTTGAATCGCCCGTTTGCCGAAATTTTCCTTGACATGCGGATCTGCCGCGACAATTTCCACGGGCATATCCATATCTAGAGCGATTACATCTTGTGATTTCCAATCCTTGATTACCGCATAGCCTTTTTCCTCAGACACGTTTATTCTCTTACCATTGATACTTAAATCATAGGTTTTGCACCAATTCGGAATGCGGAGGCGTATCTCTTTCTCCAAAGGCAGAGAAGTAGAAATTGTTAGTTTTACCGATCCATCCCACGGATAGTCCGTTTCTTGTGTTAATAGGATATCCGTCTCTCCTATCCGTATTTGCCCGTATTTCCGATATATAGATTTACCCATAACGCATCATCGGAGGAGGCGTAGATATAATTTCCGATAGAAGGCAAGAAGCGTGAAAGCTGACTTGGGCAACAAGCACAACCATACCATTCTTGTCTATGGTGATCACCCTTAGATTCCAGCGGATTGACATAGAAGAAACGGTCTCCACCCAAGGAGATACCGGCAAGCGCACCGTTATATAAAGAACGTTCCAGTACGTCGATGTATTTAGAGTCTCCGGTAAGTTGGTTCATACGTTGGTTCCAAAGCACCATTCCGACAGAAGCGCAAGTCTCGCAATAAGCATCTAGGTTCGGTAAATCGTAATCCTCCGTAAACCCTTCGTTATCATGGGATGAACCGATTCCCCCGGTGATATACATATTGCGGTGTACCACATCATCCCATAGACGATCCATTGCGGCTATATATCCCGTATCATTCTTCAAGGCAGCCACATCGGCCATACCGCAATACAAATACATACATCGTACCGCATGCCCGGAGATATCGGTAAGTTGCCGGACGGGAACGATATCTTGATAGTAAACCGGGTTCCATTTACCTTCATCACCCATAGTGCCGTGACCGTGTCCACGTTCCTCCAGCAGCCAATAAGCGAAATCCAGATATTTCTGCTCTTGGGTGGTTTGATAAAGCTTGACAAGCGCCAGTTCTATTTCCTCGTGTCCCGGTACCCAATGTCTTTTTCCCGGACCGAATTGGCTCATCATATGATCTGTCATGCGTATACATACGTCTAATAACTTGCGCTTTCCTGTAGCTTGATAATACGCTACTCCTGCCTCAATCATATGTCCGGCGCAGTACATCTCATGCTTGTCCATATTGGTCCACCGTTTATCCAATCCGGTGAGTGTATAGAAGGTATTGATGTAGCCATCCGGTTGTTGGGCGGCAGCGAATTTATCAATCCATTCGTCCGCTTTCTTTTCCAGCTCGGGATCCGGATTGTTGATCAGGCTATAAGCCATACCTTCTAACGCTTTATATACATCGGAATCATCAAAGAAAATGCCGGAATGCTCTCCTTCCCCTTTCGCTGCATTCTCGAAATTACGGATACGCCCGGTTTGATTCTCTATTTGATCGATACAGACAGGCAAGGTCGCCGAGACATGTTTACTGAGTCTGGGTGACCAAAAGTTATCATTGATTTTCACATGAGAGAAATCGATCTGCTCGATCATTTTCAAAGGCTGTTCCTTTATATCTTCTTTAGAGGTCTGGCACCCTTGCAAAAGAAAGGCAGACGCAGCGAGTAAAAGGTATTGCTTCATATAGCTTTAGAATTTGAGATTGAAGGAGGGTATGTCAATATAGAGACATACCCTCTATGTTATTATTGATAATTCGGATTTTGTTCCAGATTCGGATTGGTATCTACAACTTTTTGAGGTAAGGGAAATACCGTTTTATAATCTCCATTCGGCTCATGAGATAACCATTTAGCTTTTGTGAAATGACCGAAACGTATCATATCTCTCCGGCGATAAGATTCTCCAGCGAATTCCCAACCTAGTTCATCATAGAAACGTCCGAATTTTTCTGGATAAACTTGATTTTGCGAAGTTAATACATAGTTTTCTACCGTACCGTATTTGTAACAGGATTTTTCTTGTAATTGCGCTCCTGAGACAATTGCTTTTTCAGGATGTTCTTTAAAAGCTCTTTTTCTGACCATACTTACAATAGACGCTGCTTGATCTGCTTTCCCAGTACGTAAAAGGCATTCTGCTTTCATCATATGGACTTGCGTAAGTCTGAATAAGACCAAATCATTATTTAGTTCACTTCTGGCTCCCATCTCAACCTCATATTTTAACCAGCGATATCCTTCTGCCTCACCAGTGAAAATTCCGTTGGGCATTTTGTTGACGAAGATAAGCGGTTGTCCCATTAAGTCATAAGAGCCTGTGAGAGGTGTCCGGTCAGATGCGTATTGGGGACCTCCTAGCCAAGTCGCATTTAAACGTTCGTCATCTGGATCATAGGTGTCGATGAATTGAGGTATTCCTTTATAGGCCCCAGCTCCCCAAGGGCTTCCAACTAGATCATACGTTTTTTGGTTTGCTCCGTGTAAGGCGGCTAAATGATAGTTAAATCCTGTGGCAAATATTTCATCATAAGGAATGACTAATATATTTTCTAATGAGTTTTCATTGTGTGCCTTAAATGGATCGCTATAATTAATGTCTAAACTGTATTTTCCTGAATTAATAATATCATCACACTCTTGAATACAAGCATTCCATTGGGGATCACCTGTATATACTTCTGCGTTCAAATATACGTTAGCGAGGAGGGCTTTAGCTCCCCATAATGTGAATCTTCCATAATTAGATTCATTTTTCTCTGTTGGGAGATCGCTGAAAGACTCTTTTAGTTCTTTGACTATAAAATCATAAAGATCCTTCCGGGATGTTTTTACAGGTAATTCTGAGGTGGGTTCCGTTACTAAAGGAGCATCTCCGAAATTATCCATGATGTACCAGTAATAGAAAGCACGTAATGCTCGAGATTCAGCGATCATGGCAGCCTTGTTTTCATTTGCGGCAAAAGGAAAATCATCTTGGTTGATAATGCTGATAGCCCGGTTTGCCAAGATAATTCCGGAATAGCAAACTTCCCATAAACGATTCACTTGTAATTGTTCGGAGTTCCATGAATGTTGATGCATTCTACGAAATACACCTCCATCATCCCAACCGGAACCATTAGCGGGGAACACTGCGGCATCGGTACATATTTCTTGACTCAGCATTGGAGCTTGTCCGGAACCGCAATATCCCCAATCTTGAAGATTGGTATAAGCGGCACCAACCACTTTAGTTGCGTCTCCAGCTTCATATTTATAACTATCTTCAGTAATGTCAGAGAAGATTTCTTCGGTTAGGTCTGTGCAGGAAATAAAATTCAATGAACAGCAACCTAATAATAAGATATTTATATGTTTTTTAATTGTATTCATGAGTTTATTTATTTTAAAAAGTAAACATTGCGCCTAAAGTAAAGGAACGTGTAGAAGGGTAACGGCCTAATTCATCACATCCGGGATTAAGTCCTTGCGTATTAACCTCAGGGTCTAATCCACTGTATCCTGTAAATGTGAATAGGTTATTACCGGTTGCGTATATACGTATCCTTTTTAAATAATCATTCTTAAGTTTTAAGGTATAACCAATGGTGATATTATCAATTTTCCAAAAGTTTCCTCTTTCGATGAAATAGCTAACATATTGAAGTTCCTGTTGGTCGTTTAGTACAGTCTTTCCGTACTTCGGTTCATAAGCTGTGGCAAGCAAATTTCCCCGGGTCAAGTTTACAGGACATTCATAAAACATGCGGGGGTAGTTGAGGATGTCATAGTCGAATGCACCTCGCATAGTTATACCTAAGTCGAAATTTTTGAAGGTAAAACTGTTATCCCAGCTTAATAGGTGTTTGGGCAGGCCATTTCCAATAATTTTTTTATCTTCTGCTTGTTGCTCTGAGATCGGTTTTGGATTACCGTTTTTATCTTCAATAATCCAACGTCCTTCGCTATCTATATCAATAGTTTTAAAACCGTAGAAATTACCAACCTCACCCCCTTCAAATATTCGATGGGTATATTGTTGGATAGGTTCGCCAGTCCAGCCATCTTCTATATAACCGGATTTTAATTGGAATTCCTCGTTGGATAAGGCAACCAACTTATTTTTGTTAGTCGAATAATTAAAGCTAGTTGTCCATGAGAATTCTTTTGTTTGTACTGGGATTGCATTGAGGTGTATCTCTAGTCCTTTATTTTGCATAGTTCCTGCGTTTGCGAGGATTTCCTGATATAAATAAGGAGGAGTGGCTACTTGATAGTTCCATAGCATATCTTTTGTCGTGCGTTTATAAAGGTCTATAGATCCACTGATACGGTTATCAAGGACACCGAAGTCTACTCCTAAGTTCCACTCTTCTTTTTTTTCCCAACGCAGGTTTGGATTTGCGTTACTTGAAGGTTTTAATGAAGGGAGCCAGCCAGAACCAGTATAGAGATTCTTATCGCTGGTCAAGCGGCTTAATGACATATATGGATCTTCAGGAATGGAACCCGTTACACCAAAACCTAAACGAGCTTTCAAGCTACTGATAAAACGTAAGGAGCTCATGAATTCCTCATTATGTATATTCCAACCTACGGATACGGCCGGAAAATTTCCCCATTTATAATTAGCTCCGAATTGTGTAGCTCCTTCATGACGGATACTGACAGATGCTAAATAACGATCATTGAAACTATAGTTGATACGAGCAAATACACCGATTAACTTAGACTTGTTTTTTTCAGACTTTTCCTCAACTTCTCCTCTTTTTAAGGCAGCTCCAGCCCCCATATTATTATAGCTATATTGATCGGATGGAAAATCCCAGTTTTGCATCCAATAATTTTCATAAGTATTGTCTTGATAAGAATAACCCGCTAAACCAGTAAGATTATGAGCACCAAAATTATTTTTGTATTGGGCTGTGATCTCTAACAGATTATCGATAGAAGCAGTTGTTCCGCGAGAAGCAAACCCGTTTTTGCCATTGCGGACAGTTGATATGTGTTTTTTAGTTTCAGCATATCCGCGGGTTTGATTATAAGAGGTTCTCGACACTAATGCTTTTACGAAAAATTCATCCATGGGAGTCAATGTAACGGTTCCGAATGTACGTAATTGGGTACTTTTATTCTCGCCATTACTTTCATATAGCGCAGCTACCGGATTCATATATCCGTTCATTGTCGGATGTTCAATCCAGTTTCCGTTATCGTCTTTCGGACGTTCAGTTGGAATATTGATTAACGCATTTCGGTAAATTTCCCCATTGAAGCTTTTGCCATCTCCTAAGGCTGTATATTTTTGTTCTTTACCCATGATGTTTAAATTAAACTTTAATAAGTTATCCCACATAGAGTGGTTGATTTCCAATCGTGTGGTTAATACTCTATTGTCTGAGCGTTTGATAATGCCTTGGCCAGACTTATAGTTTATGTTTGCGATATAATTAGAGTTGCGATTACCTCCGCGTAGACTGGCATTAGTTACGTAAGAAATAGGAGTCCTTAATATCTGGTCTAGCCAATCTGTGTCGTAACCATAATCAATAGCGCCGGGTTTCCCTTGTTTTACTAATTGACGGTATTGATCGGCATCCATCATATCTAATCTTTTTTTGATTTGCTGGGTAGTGACATAAGCTTGAATATCAATAGTTACAGGTATCTCTCCTTTCACTTTTTTTGTGGTGATGAAAATAACACCATTATTTCCTCTAGTTCCATAAATAGCGGCGGCTGAGCCGTCTTTTATAACATCTATACTTTCGATATCTTCTGGTGCAACAGTGCTCATATCACCCGGAACTCCATCGACAATAACTAATGGAACTCGGTCTCCTTTTAGTGAGCCGATACCACGCAATACAATTTGGGATGAAGACGTCGGATCACCATTAGGCATGACAATGCCAAGTCCCGCAACCTTTCCTTGAAGCAACTGGGCTGCGTCTTGTACTGAACCTTGAATGAATGTTTCGCTTTTTATGCTGGAAATAGATGAAGTTAATTCCCCTTTTTTCTGTGTACCGTAGCCAACCACTACCACCTCGTCTAATTGTTGCGTATCTTCTACTAAACGAATATTGATTTGTTGTTTCCCATTTACAGGAACATCTTGTGTCAAATATCCGATATAGGAAATCTGCAAGATGGCAGAAACAGGAACATCTAACGTATAATTACCATCTATATCTGTAATAGTTCCGTTAGTTGTTCCTTTTATAACGACGTTAGCACCGATAATAGGTTCTCCGGATTTATCTGTAATTGTTCCTGAGACCTTATTGTTATCCTGTTGTTGTTCTGCTTTTTCATCTTTCTTCATCAACATGATATTACTGCCTTCAATCGCATATCCAATATTCGTGTTTCTGAAAATTTGTGACAAAACATCCATTACCGTTTGGTCTTGAGCGTGTACGGATGCTTTACGGTTTAAGTCGATTTCATTTGTATTATAAATGAATAAATAATCAGTTTGCTGTTCTATCTGTTCTAAAATTGAATGCGTAGATTCATTATTAGCATTGATATTGATGCGCATCGTTTGTGAATGTACGGATGCGAGTAAGCTGAAACTGAATACAAATAATGCAATGAATGTTAATCTCATTATTCGAAATGTTTTGTCTTCTGTGTTAAAAGGGGACATAAAATGCCCGTTACAAATTTTTTTCATACATTTGTAATGTCTTATTTGTTAGTACTAAATGAATTTATTTTCGCAAGTCTGGTACTGACTTACGGAAGGGGGATGTTGCAGCATCTCCCTTTTTGTGTAATTTGTGCTGTTAATTGTTTGTTATGTTTTCATTCTCTATATTCTGTATTTAAAAGGTTAACGACTAAATATTTATTTTATCACGATTAGATTCGTCTCTTCATTTTTTGTATAAGTGAATTTATGTTTTAATTGTAATACTTTCAATACATGGTCAATTCCGTCTTTGATACGGAATTTGCCGGAATAACGGTATTGAAGTAAGGATGGTCGTTGAACATCAATTTTAATATCATAATAAAGCTGTAACTTTTCTATTAAACTTTGGATCGACTCGTCTTCGAAACAGAATAATCCCTCTTTCCATTTAAAGTAGTTGTAGTCAGGAATATGGGATGTATTTAATCCTTCCTGACTTGCGATCGCCATCTCGTTCGGCTTTAGGCGTAATCTTTTCGGCATAGTTAAGGAAGATATTTCTACGCTGCCATTTAATAATGCTGTCTCAAATAAAGGACTGTTGTGATATGCCTTAACATTAAATTCGGTACCCAATACATGAATTGCGTATTTTTCGGTTTGTACGGTAAAAGGACGTTTTTTGTCATGATGTACAGAAAAATACCCTTCTCCGTTAAGTTCTACGTTCCGTTTATTTGTGCCGAATTTATTAGGAAATTTCAATGTCGAGCGAGAGTTGAGCCAAACATGTGTCCCGTCCGCTAAAGTTAACTCAGCTCGCTGACCTGTGGGTACATGGATGGTTTGTATTTGTATATCCTCTACCTTTTGTTCTACGAATTGTTTAGTAACAAAGATTCCAATTAAAAAGATCGCTGCTATTTTTAGTGTTTCGATTGCGATACGTCGAATTGTTGGAATGAATTTTTTATGAAGTGTTTTTTGCTCTGTATCCGTATGCCAAAGTGAAATATCATATAATTTACGTAAAGCCAGAAATTCACGCATGTTATCAGGACTTTCGTCCAGCCATGACACTACTTTCAGTCTCTCTTCTTCGGAAACCTTACCTCTTATGTACCGTTGTAGTAATTGCTCCATGAATGTCTGTTAATTTATTTTCTATTATAAAAACAACGCTGTGCGCTAAATCCCTAGTGGAAAAATGAAAAAAATTAAGAAAAAAGAAAATAAAATAAGGGTAGATAGTCTTTCAAGTTGATACGCAAAGCTTTTAAAGCCTTGGTTATGTGGTATTCTACACCTTTTATGGTGAGGTTTGTCTCATCCGCTATTTCTTTTACGGTTTTATTCTCGAAGCGGCTCATCTCGAATATTCGATGAGTTTGTTCTGGTAAGTTTTTTAAAGTTTTGTGGATGATCCTATTGACCTCATCAGAGAAGATCTCTTTCGGATCGCAAGCCTCGAGTGTGGAAATTCTAATGCTTAGTTCTCTATTTTTTATTTCCTCTAAATTTTCAATAGCGGCATCATGTATGGCTTTATGGCGTAAATAGTTAAGGGCTTTATTTTTCAAAATCGTGAGCAATAAGGCTTCTGTTATCTCGTTTTCTCCAGCAGAGACCAGTCGCCAATATTTTACAAGCGATTCAGCTACGATATCCTCAGCCACCATGTCATCATGTACATATGATTTGGTGAACAGGAATGACCGTCGGTAATTCCGTTCATAAATGATATTAAAATCGTCTCCTTTCATCTTCAATACAGATTTAGCGGTAAAAGTAGGAATTTTTGATAGAAAAATAGTTAAAGTAATCATACTTTCATTTTCCCCGCTTTCCGGTTATCTCAAGTATAATATGGGATGAAAGAAATTGATTGTTGTCCATTTATCGCATTGATAGTAAAAGGTTAGAGTGGAAAGAGGTCTTGAATACGGAATTCAGACTAAGTTCTATTTACTCAAAATAGTTGGGGTTATCTGTTTTAATTTTAGATCATTATGAGGCGGTGTCTATATGTGGAGACGGGGCATGCCCCGTCTCTCTCTAAATCCGTTGTTCCTTACCATTCACGATAAATCGCTTGATAGGTTGTTTTACCGGTCTTAATAGGTAACTCCAATCCTTTTCAGTTGTATCTAACGTGATTTCCAATCCATCTTCCAGTTGTTTTACTTTTTAATTAATCTTATTATTTCCAACAGGAAGATCTTTCATTTCAATAAAGTCCCAATCTGATGGTAAATTAGGACTTAGGGTCAAGGTCTTTTTATAGGCTTCTGGTTGTATGCCATATATATAACGAATCAAAGGTGTTGCTATACCATAGATGGTCCATGCTTGAACAGGGCAGCCATAATCAGGCATCATCTCATTAATTGATCCCGGAAGTGTACGGCCAAATGTATCGACGATGCGATTGATATACCATAAAGCCTCATCTACACGTCCGTAAGCGCATTCGGCCATCGCTTGTACGCCTGTTGCGATAGTCATCATGCGATCTCTTTCGACTGCGGATAAATAAGGACCATATTCGCCGCAATGCTCTTTTCGTACTTTATCCAATTGCCGAATAGCTCTGTCTTCTGAGGCAATATGAGTTTCTATTGGAGTGCTTATTACCCAATTCTTGTTAGTTAACCATCCTTTCATAATACCAGTTGGATACGCTTCAAATTGTTTATACATATCCTCATACATTGCGATATGCTTTTTCTTGCTATCCTCATATTCCTGTAAGGAAACCTCGGCAACATCCCACCTGTATTCTGTATTACGAACCTGTTCGATAGCACCTTTAGTCGTTTCTAAGGCTTGCTCTCTCGTTCCATAAAAATCACAATAAATTTCTAAATCCTTATCCCAAAATAGGTCGTTTATCCTTTCTTTCAAATCGATTGCTTGCGAGGCGCACTCAGTGGCAAATGCTTCTTCTCCCATTATTAAGGCAATCTGCGACATAACTTCCAGTGCTTGCTGGGTATAAACAGAGACATCAATCAATTCCGCATTTAATCCTCTAACTTCCATGATTCCATACCCTTCGGGGAACATATTCTTATTTGTATCCATATCTTTCAAAAGGAAGTTCAGACCTTTTTGCATATAAGGATACATATCTGCAAGGAATTTGTTATCACCAGTCCATTTATAAACATTCCATACAGCGATGACAAAATGAGCAGTCTCTTGAGTATTTCCTTTGTGGCTGACGAATGCGTTGAATGCCATTTCATGCAAAATACGGCCATTCCTATTGGCTTTCTCTGACATCTCTTTGATAACTCTCAATGTCTCTTTTGCTAATTTTTGGTCACCTGTAGCGACAAGGCCTTGTAATGAATAAGAATTATCACAACCGAATAACCATGGATATTCAATTGCGCCCGCTCCCAGAAAGCGTCCTGCACTTTCCATATCTGCCGCAAGCCATTCCGTATTGATTTTGCACCAGTTATAAACCTCTTGTAACTTTTTATCTGGAATGTTAATCCGTCCTCTCTCTAATAGTTGGGTGTAATACATTTTTTTATCTTCCAACATTTCGGAATGGTTCGCTAAGATGTCTTTGTAACTTTTTAGGGCATCCTCCTCACTGTCTTTTGATCCTGCGATGACGAAAGAAAGTTTTTTCTCCTGATTCTTAGGAAGTGTAATCGTATAAGTAGAAGAGGCACTTTTACCCGTTCCTTGCGTATTTATATAAGTAGGAGTATCTAGTTGATAAATACTCGTATGTTGATCCGCTCCCCAAATCACGTTCCAGTTATTACCTAAATCTTTCGCTTTAAAAATGGCATCTTGGGCATCCCAGTTCACGACATCATTTGCGTCTTTTAACCCGATTGTCCCGGATGACCATACAGGCAACAAATCTGTTTTTGCGACAAAATCAAAAAGGACCGTTTGCTCTGAATCCGATACATTTTCGATGGTATAGGTAATAACAACACCATTTTTTCCTTGTGGGCAAAATTGGAAACGATTGACACGGATACTATTATTAAATAAAGGAGCGTACTCAAATTTACTTCCAAAAGGATAATTCGTATATTGTATTGCGTTTTCCAACCAACAAGAATTACCTTTATTATCTGTCATTTTTACCCAAAAGCCATCTAATAGCTTGATCAAATGATTCCAAACTCCTCCCATCTCTCCGGGAGTATGTCCACCAAGATCAGGGAAGTTTCCATCTTGCGTACCTATTATGTAGGTTTTATCTCCTGCTGTCAGATAAGGATTTTTTTCTTGACCCGCTTGATTCGAGATTCCTTCCATGATTGTTTGTATCTCCTCATCTTGAGTGATACTTTCATTTGTTTGACAAGATATAAATCCCCCCAGTAAACAAATGCATAGATAAAGTGACTTTAGATATTGCGTCATATTCAAATCTTTTGTAGATAAAAGTGGAGGGGATATTATGATACCCCCTCACACTTACTATAATTAATATCCCGGATTCTGTGTCAATGTTGGTTTACCATCGACATAGCTTCTATCTATTTCAGTTAGAGGAATAGCGTAATAGCGATGGTTCTTATCAAAAACGGCTCCATTTAAATATTGGATATGTCTTTTTTCTCTTTCGACATATTTATTTAAAAAATCCTCAGCGATATCCCAACGTACCAAATCGAAGAAGAAATGACCTTCTAACGCAAGTTCCAAGCGTTCTTCAAATCGTACACGTTTTCGTAATACATCTTTACTTAGTCCTGCCCATGAATCCTTATAGATATCCACTTTATAATTGGCGGCAGCTGGACCATTGCCAAAAGGTGCTTCATCTCCTAATCTCACGTAAGATCCGTCTTTTGCCCTTTGACGAATCATATTGACATATTCTTTTGCTTTCTCAGGGTTACCAACCTCTACCTCACATTCCGCAGCCCACAATAATACTTGGGCGTATCGAATAATATTGAAATTCATTGCGTTAAATTTTGCTGTATTGTCATAAGCGTATGTAGCAAGTTGGTTTTCTAATATAATCCATTTTTTTTGGTTATAAGGACCTGCGCTGACTTGATCCCTGATCCAAGCTTTTCCCGGGTGCAATCCCCAATCATGATATGGAACGCCTCTACGACCAACGACCCAGTCTAATCTCGGATCTACAGGGGTTTCCATATCCGGTTCCCATGCCTCGCTAGATTCGATATCTTGGTCGTTTTTGAATTCATGGTCAGCGTAAGTGTCAATCATGGGTAGGCCATTTTCGTCTACTTGATAGGCATTTACTAAGTCGAAAGTAGGTTGTTGGAATCCGGCTCCACTTAAGTTTGGTTGATCTGGAGCATTGGGATAAGATAAGTCGAAACCACGTTGGCTACGATCGTAACCAGCTCCCGCTACATTTACCGCTACCTGGTTAGACCATACCACTTCTGCGTTATTGTTTTGCTCCGCATTGAAGTTATCAAAATAATTGTCAAGTAACTTATATTTTCCGCTAGTGATGACTTCGTCTAATAAAACTTTTGCCTCGCTGTATTTTTGCTGGAATAAATAAGCCTTGGCCAAGAACGCTTTAGCGGCGTTTTTCGTAGGTCTTCCAGGCTCACTCTGATTATCCGGTAAAATTCCGGTAGCAAAAGAGAAGTCTTCTTCAATATTAGGCCAAATATCTTTGTCATTGGGAACCCTTCTTTGCGGATCTTCTACGTATTCATCAATATAAGGGACCATGTTCCAGATTTTTTTCGCTTCAAAATGATAATATCCTCTTAGGAAACGGGCTTCTGCTCTAATTTCCATTTCACTTTCTTCTGATAAGCCATCAATTTTATTATCATTCAGCATACGAAGTACGTCGTTGCAACGCTCAATAGCTCCATATACCAGTATCCATTTATCCCGGATACGACCATTTTCAGCAGTAGCGACATAACGCTCCATCTGTAGCAGTTCGCCTTGATCGCCGGTAGTACTTCCTTTATGGATATTTCCAGCGCACATATCTCCATAGAAGACATTATCCGGCCCACTTGTTATTCCCCAAACTCCGTTGATAAATCCGTTTAATGGACTATAGCAGGCAATAAGGAGTTTATTCACGGTACTTTCATCTGTTAATACAGACTCATTCAATTTGCCTAATGGTTGTTTATCCAAAAAATCAGAACAACCATTAAACAGGCTAACAGCCATCGTGACGGTTACCCATGTGAACGTTTTTTTCGCTATATGAAATAGATTTTTCATGTTTGTTTAATTTTAAGTATTAGAATGATAAATTGAAACCAATGGAGAATACGCGTGCTAGTGGCATATTATTCATATAATCGACACCCATATTCTTGTCATCGCCGTTCTTAACCTCGGGATCAATGTTGTTATACTTTGTCAATGTCAATAAGTTTTCCGCATTCAAATAAACACGACATTGCTGGAGTCCAATTTTCGAAAGCGTTTGTTTTGGAAGGGTATATCCTAATTCTAATTGTTTCAAACGAATATAAGAACCATCTTCAATTAAGTATGAAGAAACCTTACCTGCCTCATCATTTGGATTCAAGATATTGATCTCCGGCAGTTCCGCATTTCTGTTTTCAGGAGTCCAAGTATTCAATATACGGGTACTTTTATTGAAATAATCTCCCCAGAAATCAAGGCCATCCCTACCGCCTTTCGATGCGAAACAAATATCATTTCCTTGACTGCCTTGGATATAAAGAGACAAATCGAAGTTCTTGTAATAGAAGCGTGAACTCAAAGAGTACTCGAAATCAGGGTGAGGATTACCGATATAGGCCCTATCTTGGCTGTCTATTTTTCCGTCATTATTCACATCTCTATATTTCCAACGGCCGATTGCTTTGTCTGACTGTTCTACATGCGAGTCGACCTCGCCTTGTGTTTGGAAAATACCATCGATCACATAGCCATAGAAAGAGGAAATCGGATGACCTACTTCTGTTCTTGTATATGTGTTCGATATGAATTGATTTGAAGCTAATTTCTTTACCTCATTACGATATCCGGACAAAATGAGCCCTAATTCGTACCGGAAACCATAGTCTGTCGTATTCTGGAAATTGATATTCAATTCATATCCGTTATTTTGCATTTCACCGATATTCATAAATGGGGCACTTGCCACTCCTCCGGTAGAAGGATAAGTAATTCTTTGCAAGATGTCGGTAGTATATTTATGGTAGAAATCGAATGACAAATTCAGTTTATTATTAAAAAGACCTGCGTCGATACCAATGTTTGTTTGTGTAGTCGTCTCCCATTTAAGATCCGGATTACCAATGCTCTCCTTACTGATACCTTGAGTGACAGAGTTTGGATCTCCCGCTATAGGATAGCTGCTAGTTGAGATATTCGTATAATACATGGACGCAAATGCGTAGTTATCGATATCCTGATTTCCTGTCAAACCGTAACTGGCTCTGATTTTCAAATCACTAAGAATATCTTGCCCTTTCATGAAGTTTTCTTCCGTAAGTCTCCATGCGGCGTTTACCCCTGGGAAGTAGCCATATCTATGATTCGCACCAAAACGTGAGGACCCATCTCGACGAATAATAGCCCCTAAATAATATTTGTCTTTATATTGATAATTGACACGTGCGAACAGAGAGAACAAAGCGTATTCATTTGCGTTGCCTGTATTGTCCTTGTTGGATTCGCCAGCGTCAAGGTATCTATAATCGGGATCCTCGATAATAAAATTACTTCTATAAGCAGAGAGATTCTCTATTTTAGAACTAATGGCTTCTGTACCTAGCAAAACATTCAGATTATGTGTTTCACGAAATTTTTTCGTGAAGGTCAAAGTATTGTTCCAAACCAATTCTGATTTACGGCCTCTTGCTTCCTTTAAAGAATTCACTAGCGTATTTGCGTCTCCTTTGTTCCAATAAGTTTTTGGATTGAACTCTTTGGAGCCGCTATCCTCAACGTTTACGCCGACATTTGTCTTGAATTGGAAGTATTTCAAGAAATTGATATCCAAATACAAATTACCTAACAAGTTGAGGTTGTCATTGTAATTCTCTCTTTGATTATAAAGTTGGGCTACCGGATTCTTGGAATCACCTAAACCATTAGCTTTTGTTCCGGCCCAATTACCTTCTACGTCGTAAACCGGAATAAGCGGAGCCATACGTACGGCCTCATGGTCTGATTTGCTTCCTTTGTATTTAGAGTAAGTTGCGCTTAGGTTTGATCCTAATGTGGCGAAGCTCAAAATCTTAAATTGAGAATTGGCTCGTAAAGAGAAGCGATCATAGCCCGCCCATTTTACAAGAGCTTCTTGTTTATAATAGTTTGCGCTCAAGAAATATTTAGACCCATTGCCACCTCCTTGTGCGCTGATATCAATGTTTGTAGTCGGTGCGGGGCGATAAACTTCATCAGCCCAATTAGTTCCGATCTTATTAGCGCGCATAAATTGATTTTCCGCAGTATTATAAGTGCTGAGATCTACCTGGCCTTCCATGGCTCCTGCCGGTAGAATATAATCAGGAATGACGGGTGTAGCTCCGTTGCCATATTGGTCATGCTGTGGTGTTAACCCGGCGTTTCTCATTGCGTTCCACAAGACTTCTCCATATTGTTGGGAGTTTAGCATTTCCGGCAAGTTGGTGGGAAGTTGCACGCCTACGTTTACTTTTACGTCAACGGTAGGTTTTCCTTCTTTACCTTGCTTTGTCGTGATTAAGATAACCCCGTTAGCTGCTTGGGAACCATAGATAGAGGCGGAGGAAGCATCCTTCAATACTTGTACAGACTCTATACTTGAAGGATTTATTTGGGATGCGATCTCGCTTTTTGTAGGAAAACCATCAATGACATACAACGGGCTGTTATTATTCAGTGTTCCGACACCTCGAATACGGATAGCAGGAGCATCGCCAGCTACGCCGGAAGTTGTTACGGACACACCGGATAACCTACCTTGAAGAAGGTTCTGTATATTCCCGGATGATTGAATAGATAAATCCTTCGTAGATATGGAAGAGATAGATCCGGCTACGTCTTTCTTGCGTTGCGTACCATAACCGATAACAACGACATCATCCAATGCTTGTGCGTCATCCTTCATGGTAATTTGGATGTTCGTCTGCCCTTTGGTAGGGATTTCTTGTGTCTGATATCCGATATAGGAAATTTGCAAGATGGCGTTCTCGGAGACCATAAGGCTGAAATTTCCGTTAATGTCGGTGATTATACCGTTTGTGGTTCCCTTCACCACGATATTTGCTCCAATGATAGGTTCACCAATTGCGTCTTTCACAACACCGGTAATTCTCCGGTTACTCTGTTGTGTAACAGAAGTGTTTTTTCGCATTAACATGATGTTATTACCCTCCATCGCATATGAGATGTCTGTTTGGGTAAAGACAGATGATAACACATCTGCTACGGTTTTATTTTGCGCCTCTACGGAAACCTTACGATTTAGATCTATTTCTTTGGTGTCGTACACAAAGAGATAGTCTGTTTGTTTTTCGATTTCGTTTAAGACAATTTGAGTGTTTGCATTGTTCACATGGATATTGACCCGTGTATTTTGCGAATTAACAGATGCAAACATTCCTGTGGTTGATAGAAATAGTGTTATAAAAGTTAACTTCATAACTCTTTTTGTTTGATTTTTCATACATTTGTAACTCTTGAATTTGATACTGATGATTTAAGTGCATGTGGTATTGATTCTTTCCGGGGAGTGTTGCCGCATTTCCCGGTTTTTATATACCGTTTCTTTTTTGATATTTTTTATCTCATAGGCATACATGATTTATAAGGTTAACATTCTGTTCTTACTTTATGATTATTAGATTCTTATCGTCATCTTTGATGTATGTGAATTTATGTTTTAACTGAAGTACTTTTAATACATGCTCTATTCCATCTTGAATACGAAATTTGCCGGAATAGTGATGTTTCAACAATGAGGGACGTTGGATCTCAATCGTAGTATCATAATAAAGTTCTAGTTTCTTTATTAGATCTTGGATTGATTCATTCTCAAAACAGAACAGGCCTTCTTTCCATTTAAAATAGTCGCTATTATTAATTGTAGATTTCTTGAGCATCCTATTCTCTATACTAACGATTTCATTAGGCTTGAGTTGTAATCCATTTCTTAAATTAGGGGAACTGATTTTTACACTACCCTTTAAAAGGGCGGTTTCGAACAAGGATGTGTTATGGTAAGCTTTTACATTGAACTCTGTACCTAATACTTGAACATCATGATTTTGGGTATGTACGGTAAATGGACTATTTTCATTGTGCTGGACAGAGAAGTAACCTTCGCCGTCTAATTCCACGTTTCGGGTGTTTGCGCTGAATTGTTCAGGAAATTTTAGGGTTGAGCGAGAGTTTAGCCATACATGCGTACCATCGGCTAAGGTGACCTCTGCCCGTTGTCCGGCAGGGACATGAATGGTTTGCATTTGTTTCTTGTTCGATTGTTGTATCTGCAGTTGTTTGCTTCCCCAAAAGCCGATTAGAAAGATGGCTGCGATTTTTAAGATCTCGGCCATTATCTTCCGTATGGAATAATGTACTTTCTTTACGGAATTTGTCTTATCTGTATTGGCTTGCCAAAGTGAAATGTCATATAATTTGCGTAAAACCAGAAATTCACGCATGTTTTCAGGGCTTTCGTCTAACCATGATGCTATTTTCAGTCTTTCTTTCTCTGAAACCTCTCCTTTTATGTATCGTTGTAGTAATTCCTTCATGGTATCTATTAATTTCGCTTTATAAATAATAAACGATGCTGCAAGATAGATCCCTAGTGGAAAAACGAGAAAAGTCAAGAAAAAAGAAAATAGAATAAGGGAAGATAATCTTTTAGATTGATACGTAATACTTTTAAAGTCTTGGTAATGTGGTATTCTACTCCTTTTACGGTGAGGTTGGTTTCTATAGCGATTTCTTTCACTGTTTTGTTTTCGAAACGACTCATCTCGAATATCCTGCGAGTTTGTTCGGGCAATGATTGTAGGGTGCGCTGAAGGATTGTGCGTATCTCTTCCCGGAAAATTTCTTCTGGATCGCAAGCCTCTAAAGTGGATATGCGGATGCTTAGTTCTCGCTTTTTTATTTCTTCTAGATTTTCGATCGCAGCATCATGTACAGCTTTATGGCGTAAGTAGTCGAGAGCTTTATTTCTCAAGATCGAAAGTAAAAGAGCTTCTGTTGCTTCTCCTTTTTGGGTGGAGATCAGTCTCCAATACTTCACAAGAGAATCGGATACGATATCTTCTGCTATCATATCATCATGTACGTATGATTTAGCGAACATGAACGATCGTTGATAGTTTCGTTCGTAAATAATGTTAAAATTGTCTTTTGCCATTATAAGCTGAGTAATAAAAATAAGATTACATGACTTCTGGAGTAAAACTAAGTTCTTCAAAGTTCCCTAGGAACTATATTCGGTATTTACAAACTACGCTTCTTCCTAATTCACATATTGTATCTACAGAGCGTAAATAGACTAACCGGTGGGACTTTTATGCCCTGAAATCATATAGTTATGTCAATAAAATATAAGACAATATTGATTTAGAATAGAAAAGATTGTGTTTTGCTAAAAGAAATCAATATATTTGCCTTATCTTTTGGAGTTTTAACATAAAAGGCATTTGGCACTAAATAGTCATGAACATAGTTCCTAGGGAACTATTTTCTTCATTCCTACAGAAGACAAAAGTTTCGTGCCGAAGAAACCTTAGTTTCCCTATATAGAAACAAAAGTTTCCTAAGCGGAAAACAAAGGTTTTAGCGGTATAAAACTTTAGTTTTTCATGGATAAATGTCTTTTCCTGATTTATCTAGACACTTTTTTTGTTTATAAACGTAATCAGTAGA
>ENA-ORUI01001503-ORUI01001503.1-human-gut-metagenome-genome-assembly--contig:-NODE-1503-length-23252-cov-28.880243_pt1 | contig 23252 bp, 15 predicted proteins | sample MGYA00242078_ERZ509205 | MGnify/ENA primary metagenome ERZ509205 (study PRJEB26280, sample SAMEA2338828) | human gut metagenome | biome: human gut; feature: human-associated habitat; material: faeces... | reverse complement strand
ATGAGGTGGAGGCTTCTGTATGCGCTATTTTCGCAACTCGTTCTTGAATTGGCGCCCTACTCCCTGCGCAAATTAAAAAAGCCATATCCTCAGGTTCATCGGAATTTTTCGTATCTTTGCAAGGTGAAGTTCATCTATGTCATATTGATGATATTGCTCGGCCTTTCAGCCTCTTCTGCCGAGTTCTCGAAAGGGGATATGGAAAGGGCTCTGACGCAGCTCGACCGCGAAATCGAGAAGCGCGACAGCTACGTAGCCGTCCGTCAGGCATATCTCGACTCGCTGCGCCGACGCCTTACGGTTTCGCCGCCCCCGACCGGCGAGACCGCACGGCTAATGCTTGAGCTCGGCAACGGCTACACAGCTTTCAACAACGATTCGGCCCTGTGGATGTTTGAGCACGGCGCCAAAATTGCCCGCGACCTCGGCGAAGACAGTCTGGCAACGGTCTTAAAACTCCGATATGCCACTTTTCTGCCGCTTGCCGGATTCATGGCTCAGGCTGAAGAAACCTTCAACAACATCGACACCACAGATATGTCGCCGGCGATAGCACGCCTTCGTCTGGCAGCCGGCCGCCAGATGTTCAGCTACATATCGACATGCACACGGAGCTATCCGACTATTTCCGAAAAATATTCGAAACTGTCGAACGATATGGGTCACCGGCTTGCCATGATGCCCGACGACGGTTCACTCGACTGGCGCCTGAACCTCGGCGAATATTATTACAACCACCAGAACTATCAGAAAGCCGAACAGATTCTGCGCAGTGTGGCCGAAAGCGCCGGTGAAACCGACAACCACTTCGCCCGTGCCGCCCACATGCTATCGGGAATTGCCCGCGCCCGCGGCGACAACAATGCCGTAATAACATATCTCGCAAAATCAGCCATAGCCGATCTGAAGACGGCCACCCTCGAGATAACATCGCTCCAGCAGCTCGGAATGATGATGTATGAGAACGACGATATCTCACGCGCAAACGAATATCTCGCGGTTGCTCTCAAAAACGCCGTCGACTGTCACGCCTCGATGCGCGTTGTCGAAACAGGCGAGGTAATGCCGCTCATAACCAGCGCCCACGAAATCGCCCAGGCACGAAACCGGCATATGCTCGTCGGCATTCTTATCGCCATGGCCGTTCTGTTGGCCGGACTCGCATCACTACTGCTGGTGATTCGCCGCGAGATGCACCATCTGAGCATAATGAAGGAGCGGCTGTCGGCGGCAAACCGCGTCAAAGAAATATATCTGACGCAGTTCCTCAACCTGTGCTCGGTCTACATGGACAAGCTCAGCAGCTTCTCAAAGACAGTCCACCGAAAACTATCGACAGGTAAAGCCGACGACCTTCTTAAACTCACCAAAAGCGGAAAATTCGTCGAAGAACACAGCCGCGAATTCTATGAGATGTTCGATGACGCTTTTCTCCACATCTACCCGACATTCGTTGACGACGTAAACGCCCTGCTGCGGCCCGAAGAACAGATCGAGCTGCGCGACGGCGAGCGCCTCAACACCGATCTGAGAATTCTCGCCTTCATGCGCCTCGGAATAGAGGAAAGCACGCGCATAGCCCGTATTCTGAACTACAGCGTCTACACCATCTACACCTACCGCAACAAACTGCGCAACAGGGCTATCAAGCGCGACAGCTTCGAGCACGACATACTCTCGATCGGGGCAATCTGACACCCCTTTAAGTCGAAAAATCATAAAATTTCGCAGCAAGCCTTGCAAAGCTCCGCCAAAACCCCTACCTTTGTTCCCCACAAAAGGAATGATGCTCGAGTGGCTGAAGAGGCACGCCTGGAAAGCGTGTAAACGTCAAAAGCGTTTCCCGAGTTCGAATCTCGGTCATTCCGCAAAAACGGACGTAGTCCTTTTTAAGGACTGACGAGATGAGAACGAACCGAGTTCGGCATCGCCCGCAGGGCGCTTGCATGGCAAGAATCTCGGTCATTCCGCAAAAAACGGACGAAGATTGCAGAATTTCGATTCTGTATGGTTTTCCGCACCTTGAATGTGGTCGCGTGCCTTTGGCCATAGTACGAACCTGACATTTTCTTACAGACTAACCCCATCAAACAGACCATTCACCGTCAAGCGCTGGAAGCGCGATATCTCTTCAACCCACCGCGATAGCCGTGGGTCGGAGAACCAGCGAGATCAGCGTGCAAGCCGCGGTAGCGTGCGCAGTCACGCTGACGGCGATAGCCAAGGCCCGCGACCAGTGCTATCGCGTTTCGCGGCAGCGCGCACTGCTGTGGCTTGCCGCGAATTTGTGGGGTGAGCGGTGGTTGCCGCCAGCTATCGCAGGCGTTGTAGAGATTTCGCGCGTCCCGCGCTTGACAACAGAATCAGTAATGATTTGTTAATTGTCAGGCATTGTATGTATTTTTATCTCCGGGAACGGCAATAACTCATTGTCGCACACCACTGCCCAATAAAGCCAATAATAATCAAAACGAGCAAACTGGCGGGAAAATAAATCAGCAAGTCAAGATTAAACAGAAAAATGACAAATCCACCATAGCTTTCAATAACAAATGCCAATAAAGTTATCACTATAGAAACGGCTGACAATACAATCAACATAATAAGGGAAAGACTATACCAATTTTTGCCTTTCCATATTTTCCAGGAGATAGCCGATGAGACTGAAAATATAATTGATGGATAAATCGAGAATACGGCGGCAGCTTTTAAGATTTCATTCCTTAAAACAAATGATGGCGGATATATTATATGAGATAGAGCCATGACAATAAAGGTTACAATCGGAATTGTAATCTGAAAAATCAAATAATTCTTGCTTTTCAGTGTCATTGTCAATCCTGATTAATATCCTTTGAAAATCTATTTACAAAATATTTTCCGATCAAGCCTATTGCTACGGCATTTACTAAATTGGCTGGAGCACCCAGAATATAGTGTATTATCCCTATCCACGCAATAACGAATGCTGCATCACCAACTACCATATTAGACAGGATAAATAAAACCGCGGCAACGATTGTTATTGCGCAAAAAAACAATAATGAAAGCGATAACCAGGACTTACCGTGCCACAATTTCCAGACAGGAAATAAAGTAATCGCAAAAGCTATAACCGAACAGATGCTAAAAAGCAGACCGGCAAACAGATCCGTTGGTTCAGAAATTATGAATCCTGTTACATACCAGAAAATACTCTGAATGACAGCTGAAACAAACGCCACTGCAAGTTGAAAAGTCCAAAAGGCTTTTGTCTGTATCTTCATTTGGCAAAGATACAGATAATAGACGACATATCCATATCGAATTTAGCGTTCAAGATTTGTTAATTAAGGAGCTACGTCTCTGTATGTCAGCGAAAATGTATAACTTTGCGCATAAGCATATAAGCCATATCTGAAACATGACTAAAATTATCGTTCAAAATACACCAATCACCGTCCTCTCGGTAGAAGAACAGGATTATATCTCCCTTACTGATATGGCAACTGCCAAAGAGGGCGATAATCGTTCTGCCGACATTATAAAAAACTGGTTGCGGAACCGTTACACCATTGAATTTCTCGGCACTTGGGAGGTGATTCATAACCCTGATTTCAAAGTGGTCGAATTTGACCACTTTAGAATGAGCGCAGGTTTGCCATCGTTTGTGTTAAGCGCATCGGAATGGATAGAGCGCACGAACGCAATCGGCATAATCGTGAAGAAAGGACGTTATGGAGGTACATACGCGCATAAGGACATAGCCTTTGAATTTGGGTCCGCGATAAGTGTCCCGTTCAAACTATATCTTATTGAGGAATTTCAGCGGTTGAAGACTGAGGAACAGCGGCTGTTGGGTTGGTCGGCGAAGCGCGAACTGTCGAAAATAAATTACCGCATCCACACCGACGCTATAAAGCATAACCTTATCCCGACGGAGGTTACTCCGGCACAGGCAAGTATCATCTACGCCAACGAAGCCGATGTGCTCAACGTGGCGATGTTCGGTGCAACGGCAAAGCAATGGCGCGATGCTAACCCCGACCTGAAAGGCAACATACGCGACTATGCCACAATCAACGAACTTATCTGCCTGTCGAATATGGAGAACCTCAATGCTGTTTTCATCGAGCAGGGCATGACTCAGAGCGAGCGGCTTGTCAAGCTGAACCAGATAGCCATTCATCAGATGAGCGTATTGGAAAACAGTGACAATGATAGAAAGTTGTTGAGATGAAAAAGTGGCAGAAAATATTGTGTCGTATAATGGTTAAGTTGATAAAGCCGAGAAATTCGAAGGATCCTAAAACGCAACGAGCGTGTGGGATTTATCGAACAACCAAACAATATATTTTCCTAACAGGATATGGTAAGACTGGGTTCGGATACTCTATGAGCTATCCCATAAAATTCGTTCCAATAGATTGTGATGATGTCGAATTCAATAATGCTTTTGGTGAAGTTTTTATTGCCAGTAATCACAACAAATACGAGGAACTAACTTCCGCGCAGCTGATTAAAGCGATGAAACAGCGTTCATGGCGACAACTTCATAATCAATCGACGTATGTGCACGTCCGACAAAACGATGCCGAAATCACGGTTCTTCCAACCCTATACAAAAAGAATGAGTGGGATTACGAACATTCTTTAACTTTTGACATTGGGAAAGATTCCATCTACGACATTGCAAGCGAAGCAAGGAAACTCCTTGACAGCATTGAAATTGACTGACAAAAAATCCAAATTATTTGAGCAACTATTGGGGGAATGAGCGGCCGTAGAAGGCGTTCCGAAGGAACCGCCGGAAGCACGGGATAATAAAAGCATCACGTAGAAACGTGCTTAAAACGACTAAACCCCGAGGTTTGTCTGAATACAGGGACACTCGGGGGATTCCGTTGCAAATTTAGGAATATTTCTATAACTTTGCAAAACACAAAACGTTAAAAAATCACGAAGTGAAATACTCTGAGTATGAAAGGAGGTAAGCGATGATGGCGGTCGACAAGAGATTCTGGACGATATGGATAATCACCGAGGTTCTGATATTGTCTTTCTGTGGTCATGACGTGATATTGTGTAGTCATTGGGATGACGCCATATTGGTGTTCGGCTTATGTCAGCCTTTAATGTTTGTTCTGACTTTATTCCGAAAAAGTCATAGTAGCGGAGCAATAATAAATCTTATTATTGTTTTGGCATATTCAATTTTTGCAGGATATTTGAAGATTAATCTGGGCTTTGGCGGCGGTCTGTATTGGATATTATTCATGACGGCATTGCCTAATATCCAGCTCTTGCTTCTCTCGATTTATTGGGGCATCGAAAGAATATTGAAGCATATAGCCGATAACATTGTTTGAACAGCAGATTCAAAATATATACTATATTGCCGTTTGGGGAAGTTTTGGAAATTTTTTCAATAGATTATTCGATAGATATAGGCAGTCAAGCGATAGATTTTGCCGTAAAATCTCTACTTTTGATATGCAATTTATAAATGTAGAGATGATCCGATTTTATCTGATGTTCATTCTGGCAACCGCGCTGGCCTCTTGTTCAGGCAACGGCGCGGGCCATCATACAGACCAATTACCTGTCGATCCGGTCGAGGCACTTCCTCCGTCAAAGGCCTACTCTGAATATCTTTCGCGCCTGCGTTCTTCACCGGCCTCCGACGGCTATATCTACCACAAGGCATTCTATTCTGCGGTCGACGCCGACTCGCTCAGGCACTTTGCCTCTTTCCTTGATTCCATGCTGTCTCTGAATGCGAGCAAAATCAACACAAATTATATAGTATCCCACCGGCTGCTCTGTTCCTATATGTTGTCGCTGCCCGACATTGACGCGCTCAAAGACAGCGCCACCTCGATGAAGCCATCTTCCGACCCCACACAAGAGGAAGTGTCGTCACACGTGACGGCCAAGACCATGGTAGCGAGCGATCCGCGGCGCGCGTTCGACATGCAGTTCAGGGCGGTAGAGGCAATGCGCCACGGCGGCACTTACCGTCCGGCTGAAGTACTCGCCCAGGCTGCTCTGATATGCACCAATCTGGGCCGCTACCAGATGGCCATGGATTATATCAACGAGGCTACCGACACCCTGATTGCCCATGACTGGCCCAAGCGCGAGACTATATTTGTTCTGGGAAACAAAGCAAATCTCTATCAGACGCTTGAGATGATCGACTCGGCGCTCAGCGTAAACAGCCACGCCCTCGAAGTGGCTGCCGACAGCCCCAGTATGCTCGCCGATCTTCTCGGCTGGCGCGCCGAAACCTTTGCTCAGGCGGGCGAACGCGATTCAGCATATTTCTATATCGACTCGGCTCTACAGGTAGTATCGAGCCTCGACCTCTCCTATAAGGCCATGTTTGCCCGACATCTGCGTGCACGCCGCGGAATACTGACCGTAGGCGACTCGTCGGCCTCGAACCGACAGATAAGCGAAGCCGTCAGTGACATTCGCGAGGCTCTGAACGACTGGCTTATACCCTGGGAAGAGCGGTTTGCCATAGCTTTGGGGGAGTTCCGGCTTGGCGACCACGAGGCCATCTCGCGCATGGAAGAGGCCCACGACAGCCTTGCGCGGCATATCGACCCGCGGGAGCAGCTCTGGATCAAACGGGCTCTCATCGACGCTTACACCGCCACCGGGCGCACCGCCGACGCCTCGCGCGAATATGCCGCCACCTTCAGGCTGATGGACACGATAGACACCCGCTATGCCCGCTACCTGTCTATAGCCAACGACATACAGTATCATGCGCGCGAGCGTCTACAGGAAAACGTCAGGCTGCGGAGCCTCCACCAGCGCGACAGCGCTCGTGTCTCATGGCTCACAATGATCTGCGGTATGATATTGCTCCTGCTTGGCGGAGCGACATGGCTCATCATACACTCTCACCGCCGTCACCGCCGCAGCATCGAGGCCCATAACGGGGAAATCGACACCCTGCGCCGCAACAACGGCGAACTGAGCGAGCACATCGAAGAGCTGAAAGCTGCCGGAAAGGAGCGCGAAGCCTCGGAAGAATGGGACAAACTGACACCTCCGTCAATGACATCGGAAGACAATGCCCGTTTCAGACACGCGTTCAGAAACCACCTTCCCGACTTCCTTGACAGGCTCAACTCACGCTGTGAGGGCCTGACACCCGGCGACGAAACTCTCTGTATGCTTATCCGCATCGGCCGCGACACCGACGACATATCGGTTGCCCTCGGCATATCGCGTGCGAGCGTCAACTCCGCACGCTACCGCATCCGACGCAAAATGAACCTCGCCAAAGAAGAGTCGCTCGACGATCTGATCAACTCGCTCTAATAGATTTTTGCGTCGATTTGATAGATTATCGCACGCAATCATTGCAGAATCTAATGCAATCTATCTATTACAGCCTATATTTGCACATCATCGTTTTTCACCAACAATTCTCAAAACCTTTCCAAACATTACGTTATGAAGAAGATGCTACTATGCCTTGTGACAGCTCTGGCGGTATCTCCGGCGATGAACGGACAGCTTCTGGCTCCATCGCGCCCCGGGAATGCCTCCACTGCCTACAACAGTCCTCTGGGCGTCACGGCCAAAACCAATCCGCCGGGCCACAAAGCCCGGGTCAGTGTCGACAGCCGCACGACAGCCGACCCTTCCAGGATCATGCGCCGGGCGACGGACGCCGTTCCCGAACCGGGCCTTCAGCTATGGGGCGTTGTCGGCTACAGCGACCACAATGAGGAAGGCACCATGAATGCCCACCGCGGATTCTATCTCATCAGCGGCGAAGGGCGGTTCACAAAACTCGACGCCATCGACATCCCGTATGCCCGCAGTTCAAATTATGGAACAACGCTGATCGGACGCGACTACTATCTCTATTACACTCCCAAATTCGAAATATGGTCGACAAAATCATGGACAAACACAGGCACGATCGCCGTCGGCAAGGGCTTCAGCAGCTTTGCCACCGCCTACTGGGCTCCTGACGGACTCGTCTATGCCTCGAAAAAAGACGGCACGACCTTCAAGCTCGTCACCCAGAACTATGAATTAGGCACCGAGACCGAGATTGCCACACTCGAGACTCTATGGTTCGCAATGGCTTTCGACAAAGACGGGACTCTCTGGGGACTCGACAGCTCATGCTCGATCTGGAAAGCAACTCGCGAGGGCACTGTAACGAAGGTTCACGACAAGGTCATTCCCTGCGAGATGCCCGACTACTTCAATTCGATAAGCTCGGCTGTCATCGACAACAGCAATAACACGATGATCGCCAGCATCCGCGGCAACAACACCGACCTTGAGGCAGCCGACGACAACGGTCTCACCGGAGGTCTCTACCGAATAGACCTCGCCACCGGCAAAGCCACACTGCTCGTCCACTGGACCTACAACGACGAGGTCCTCGGTCTGGCATTCCCACTCGGCACCACCCCCGGTATTCCTGCCGACATGGCCGCGCCCGAACTTGACTTCGGATCCGGCTCGCTGACCGGAAACGTGAGCTTCACCTTGCCCTCGGAAACGACCGACGGCTCGGCCGGAGATGGCGAGCTGACATATACGGTCTATGTCGCCGGCAAAAAAGCCGCCTCGGGCACCGGCGCCTGGGGTTCTTCGCAGAATGTCAGCGTAACCGCCCCCACCTCGGGCTATAACTATTTCTATGTCGAATGCTCGTCGACAGCCGGAAAAGGCATCGGTGCAGGAAAGTGGATGTTTACCGGCAAGGATGCTCCTGTGGCCCCGTCGAGCGTCAACGCCCACTTTATGGCAGGGGGCAGCATGGTCATGGTGACATGGAGCAAAGTGACCGAGTCGGTCAACGGCGGCTATATCAACCCCGACGAAGTCACCTACACTCTTCGCCGCTACACCGGCCCTGACGACACCGAAGGAGAAATCTGGAAAGAAAATATCTCTATCACAAGTGAGGCCCGTCCTATGGCCGAGCCTGATCAGATCACCGACTATACATGGGGTGTGACCGCTACCTACGACGGCAAGACATCGGCCGAGACACGTTCGAACGCACTGCGCTCGGGATACGTCACTCCGCCCTGGACCTACGACTTCAGCAATGAGGCCGACATCTTCAACACCTTCACGCGAATAAACAACAACAGCGACACCGAGTCCTGGAAATACTATTCCAGCGGCTGGGGAGCAAACAAGAACGGAATGGTGTCGGTGCGCCTCAACAAATCTCAGGCTACGGGAGAAGACTGGGACAAATGGCTCGTCTCGCCCAACGTCAAGCTGATACCGGGCAAAGCCTACCGTTTCAACGTCAAGGTCAAAGACCAGAGCAACAGCACCACGAGTCCCCACCGCGTCGAGGTGAAACTCGGCACCTCGTCGAGCGACATGGAAACCATGACACTTGACATCGTGCCTCAGCAGGATGTTACCGGAACGACATGGAAAACCCTCGAGGGTTATATCCGCGTCGACACCGAGAACAAATATTTTGTCGGAATCCACGTCTGCACTCCCGCCAACAACGGCGTCGCCGTTTCACGCACCATCTACTTCGACGACTTCACGATAGGACTTCCGCAGGAAAGCAGCACTCCCGGCCAGGTAGCCGATTTCTCGGTGACACCGGCCGCCGACGGCTCTCATTCAGCTACAATCAGCTTCAAAGCTCCGTCGACCGACTTCGCCGGGCAGAATCCTCTCGCATCGCTTGACAAAGTCGACATCTACCGGGGCGAAGAACTGATAAAGACCTTCGAACACCCCTTGTTCGGGCAGCAGCTCGAATATATCGACAACACCCCCTCATTCGGCGAATACACCTACCGCGTCGTCGGCTCGAACGAGAACGGCGAAGGAAATGCCATGTCAGCCACGGTGTTCGTCGGTGTCAAGCTTGCCGCATCGCCTGAAAACGTCACTGTTTTCCAGACGTCAAATCCGGGCGAAGTGACCCTGTCATGGACACCCCCGACAAAAGACATCGACGGCGGCCTTCTTCCCGCAGGAGGTGTAACAGGCTATTCGGTTGTCGAGCTTCTCGGAAGCGCACAGAACTGGCTTCAGGATGTCGACGCCTCAGTCAACAGCGTAACCTTCAGAGCGATCGAAGCCGATGCGGCTCAGGACTTCAAACGCTACGCGGTATTCCCGATAACCGAGAGCGGCACAGGCCGCGGCCGGGCCAGCGAAATCATCGTGGTCGGCAATCCCGACCAGCTTCCCTGGAGCGAATCGTTCAACGACGCGGAGTTCCACCACAACTATATGATCGAAGGCACCGGCGGCAACTGGTTCCTGTTTAAAGACGAAGATCTGTCGGGCCTCTCCGACTGCGACGGCAACAACGGATTCATCGGCATGCAGGCCGAATTTATCGACGACTGGTCAGCTCTGGTTACAGGCCGCATATCGCTCGCCGGCACAACCAATCCCTATCTGACTTTCAATACCTACAATATCGTCAACTCACTCGGCACACCCGATCAGAACAAACTCGAAGTTTTCGTAGTTGCTCCGGGAGAAGAGGTCAAATGCGTCAAGACAATCGTCATGGCCGACGACTGTGCCCAGCAGGGCTGGAACCGCTTCCTCGTCGACCTCTCGGAATGGGCAGGCCGCGACATACAGCTCAAATTCCAGGCCACCGCAGTAAATCTGCAATACACCTTCATCGACGCCGTCAAGGTCAATGAGGCCCGCGCCCACGACCTCACCGCCCTCTCAATCACAGCTCCCGAGAAAATCCGCGCCAACGAAGAATTCAAAGTGCGCGTCAAACTTGAGAACTCCGGTTCATCGACCGAGGGAGACTACTCGATCAACCTTATGCGAAACGGTCAGCCCGAGGTTACGGCTCAGGGGCGCACCGTCCATCCCACCGAAACAATGTGGGTCGACATTCCTGTCACAGTCGGCGTTATTAACGAAGGCCCCCAGGAATTCAAGGCCGAAATCGTGCTCGCCACCGATGAATATACCGACGACAATATGACCGGCACAGCTATCTCCAAGCTGGTGCTTCCGAAGCTTCCCGTAGTCAACAATCCCGTGGCTACGACTGACGGCAACGGCTCAGTTGAGCTTCAATGGGAAAAGCCGACCATCGACCGCACTCCGCGACGCATCACCGACACAATGGAAGCCTACGAAGGCGGCACAAGCGAATGCGACGAATGGATAATCATCGACGGCGACGAGATGCCTGTGCTCGGTTTCGAAGACTTCAGGATGCCCGGAGTACCCTCCGGTTCAAAACGCTCATGGTTTGTCATTGACGAGAGCGACCCGGCCTTCGGCGACATCGACTCGTTCTATGCCCATTCAGGCAACAAGAGCCTCGGATTCTTCGGCGTCGACGGCACCTGTGCCGACTGGATCATCTCTCCGCAGCTCTCCGGTCAGGCCCAGCAGGTATCGTTGTGGCTGCGCGCCTATCATCCCTATGTCAGCGAAACAGTCGAATTCCTCATCTCTGGTGAGAGCAACAACCCGTGGAACTTCACCCGAGTTGCCACCTACGATCTCATCGGAGCCGACTGGACCGAATATATCATCAATCTGCCTGCCGGAGCCCGCTACTTCGCCATCAAGGGCGCTACAGCCTCCGGGCTGCTCGGAATGCTCGACGACGTCTCGTATATTCCTCTGGGCAACAGCGCTGTCAATCATCGCGGCTACAATATCTACCGCGACGGCGTGCGGCTCAATGAGTCACCTCTCCGGAAGCCTGCATTCAGCCACGCTGTCAGCGGCGATGCCGTAGGCTCAGTCTACCGTCTTACCGCAGTGTATGACGAAGGTGAATCAATTCCTGTCGATGTAACCGTGACACAGGCAGCTGCTCTCGGCATGACATCAGCCCCGTCGGTAGCCATCGCCGGAGGCCGCGGAAAAATCACCGTCACCGGTGCCGAAGGCCTTGAGGTCATCATCGTGTCGCCCGACGGAAAGATTGTCTACAGCGGCATAGCCTCCGACAACAACCTTTCGGTATCGATCGCCAACCCGGGCATCTACATCGCCAAAGCCGGCACAACAGCCGCTAAAGTGACCGTCAGATAACCGTTCCCTACCCGTATAATCGACCGCGTTCCGCAAGCCTTGCAAAGGGCTATACGGAACGCGGTTTTCTATGTCGTCACCCGGACGTCAGACTCCGAAAAGAAACATTAGCGGCTTTGAATCGCGCATCTCGCCCGCGGCGTCGCCCGAATATATCCCGCCATTTGTCAGAGTGAGTTTCATGACCTTGTTGCCGGCATTGTATTGCGTCCAGATACTCAGCCCCATGACAGGCCGGTTGTCGTCGGGGCCCAGATAAACGGCCCGTGTGCAGGCATCCGACAATTCCGGCAAAACTGCCGACCCTGCAATAACACACGCCATAGCGGCGATTCTCAAATTCCGCCCGATGAAATTTTCAGCTACCCGACAATGATTTCTGATGAATAAGTTGTATTTTTGCGCGATTAAATATTTATCACAGATGTCAAGGAAATTCTTTATGACGGTGATTCTGGGCTGCGCGCTTGTTCTGGCGGCCTGCAATCATCTGAGCGATGAGGCAAAAGAGATTGCCGGCAATTACTATATCAGCGAGATTTCTCAGGACGAGCCTCTTATGGAGCTCAACAAAAACGGCAAATGCAAGATCAGAGCCATCAATCCCGGGGTCCTGACAATGACTGTCGAGGGCAAATGGAATGTCGAGGGCAACAAGCTGATTCTTGATCTCGACCCGTCGACTCTGCTCACCGAAGGCGATTCGACCCTCGTCGGAAAAATTGTCGGCCATCAGGAGAAACCGATTGTTGACTTCAACGGAATCACACTGACGGTCAACGACCACGGCAGCAACTTCATGTATCATCGCCGGAATGATGTCAAATAATCGTCAGGGAATGGACTGGCGCGATTCTCTGCGTCAGCTGCTCGACCCCGAGCAACAGTCCGACGTAGACGGAGCCGATGAGCCTGTCCAGGCTCCCGCTGAGCCCGTTTTCGGAGGCAGGAAGCTCGACATCGTGCTCGACAAAAAAGGACGGCGAGGCAAACAGGCCACTATCATCGCAGGCTTCGACACCGACAACGACACCGAGGCTCTGGCTGTTGCCGCTCGCCTCAAACAATCTCTCGGCACAGGAGGCTCAGCCCGCGGCGGAGAGATTCTGATTCAGGGCGACCGCAGAAAAGATGTAGCGTCGCTGCTGACAGGGATGGGCTATAAAACGCGCATAATCTGACCGCGGATGCTCGACGTCTACAAAGCTTCGGCAGGCTCGGGAAAAACCTACACTCTGGCCAAACGCTACATTCGGATGCTCCTTGGCTATACCGACACCGACGGACGCCGGCATCTTTACCGCCATGCTCCGATGGCCCATCGTTCTCTTCTGGCAATCACGTTCACCAACAAAGCCACTGAAGAGATGAAAAACCGAATTGTCCATGAATTGTCACTGCTGGCTCTCAATCCGGCGACAATGGCGGTTCTCGATCCGACGGAGCGAAGCCCCTACCTCAAAGAATTCATGGCCAACTTCAACGCCTCGGAGGAAGAGATCGCTGCCGCGGCCTCTGAAGCACTGAAGCAGCTGCTCTACGATTACGGAATGTTCAGCGTTTCGACCATCGATTCTTTTTTCCAGACAATTCTCCGCGCGTTCGCCCGTGAGGCCGAACTCGACGGCAACTACGAGGTCGATCTCGACGAATCGACAGCTATCTTCAACGGCGTCAATGACCTTCTCAACAGCCTCGACCACAATACCGACGCGGAGACACGCCAGCTGATGGGATGGGTAACTGAATACGCTCTGACGCGCTTAAACGAAGGGAAAGCCTTCAATGTTTTCGACCGTGGTTCGAACACTTTTTCTGAATTCCTGGCGTTTTTCAAGACTCTGTTCAACGAGACTTTCGAAGAGAATATCGACAAGATGCTCCGATGGCTTTCTGACCCGGCGCGAATAAAACGATTCCGCGATGGCCTGACCTCCCGGGCCGACAACCTTGTCGAAGTGGTCCGGTCAGCTTCGCAGAAGGCTCTTCGGACTGCGTCGGGACACGAACAATTAATCTCGGCCAACGCGTTCAAGCTTCTCAACTCATGGGCTGCGGCGACACCGTCGAATTTGCCGGGACTTAAACTCAATCAGACCGAACAGAATCCGGCCAAAGCATTCAAAGGCAAAACAGAACCGCCGGCAATACTTGTAGCCGACGTCAGCGAAGCCTTCAGTGCGATCGTAGAGGCAAAAAAGATGTGGGAACTGCTCAACAAAATGAGTGTCAACGTCTATGCCATGGGGCTGATCGGCAACGTGACCGACTCTATCCACAAGATTCTCGAGCAGAACAACTCGCTCCTTCTCAAAGACACCAACTCGGTTCTCCACCGCATAATCGCCGACAACGATTCGCCTTTCATATTCGAGCGACTGAACCAGTATTACCGCCATTTCCTTATCGATGAGTTTCAGGACACCTCGCGCCTCCAATGGGAAAATCTAAGCAAGCTCATTGCGGAGAGCGTCAGTTTCGGCAACGAAAGCCTCGTCATCGGCGACGAAAAACAATGTATCTACCGTTTCCGTAACAGCGACCCTACCCTGCTGACAAACATTGCCGGTGACTTTCCGGGGAACACTGCCATTACAGGCAACGACGTGGCAGGAAACACAAACTGGCGCAGTGCCGCCGACATTGTCAGATTCAACAATGTTCTTTTCAAGTCGATGGCCGAAGCCGCAGGCCTTGGAGATATCTATGCCAATGTCGTTCAGAGTGTGGCGCCGAAACGCCGTGAGCTTCAGGGATATGTGCGGATTTCCGATCTGAGGTTCACTCTCGGGACGAAAGCTACCTCCGAGGAATTCATAACCCGATCATTCGAGACAACCATCGGAGAAATCAGGCGCCAGCTGCGTGCCGGTTATCGCGGAGGTGAGATCGCAGTGCTTTTCCGCACAAACGACACAGCCCGCAGCTTTATCGAGACATTGCTGCCGGTGCTGTCGTCAGATCCCGATTTCAAGGGTGTAAAAATCTCCAGCGACGAAGCCCTCGCGCTGAAGAACTCTCCGGCGGTCAGAGTTGTGATGAGCATTCTGAAAACCATGACAGCGTCGGATTTCGTCACCTCCGACCGGAATGTGTCGATGCGTGAGATCGCCATTCTGAACAAAGACTATGAAGAAGAATGTGCCGCCGGCCATCCTGTCAGCGAGGCCTTTGCCCGTGCTGTCGGAAATTATATGCGCCGCCGGCGTGAACGTGCCGAAAATCCCGAAACGGCAATCGATCCGGCGCCGGTGAATCTCGGCAAAGGAAACTCGCTTCCGTCGGTTGTCAGAAACATTATAGCGTCGCTCTCCGAAGAGCAGCGCGTCAACCAGAACGCATATCTCACATCCCTTCTCGATCTGGCGATCGACCACAGCGAGAAAACCGGCGAAGGCGACATCGCGTCGTTTGTCAGCTGGTGGGAAAACTATGGGAACAGAACGGCAATGGTCGATACCGACGCCGACCCCGACGCAATCTGCGTCATGACTATCCATAAATCGAAGGGGCTTGAATTCCCCTGTGTCCATATTCCATATATCGACAAAAAGAACCGCGAACGACTCCGTTGGTTCAGGACTCCCCAGATCGAAGGCATCAACGATGACGACCGCCCCGAACTGGTGCCGCTTATCCCGTCGAAAGCAATGCTCGGCACCCCCTTTGACGAACAATACCGCAAATATGACCGGGAGGTATTGTCGGACATGATCAACGTTCTCTACGTTGCTTTCACAAGAGCCGGACGCGAGCTATGCGTCAATATCGGAGCAAAAGGTGGGAACGGTACTTCGCTCGTCGAGAATGCGCTCGAACTCGGAGGCTTCGTCGCCGATGCCGCCACAGGAAATATCATAGCAGGAGCGCCGACCTCGCCGGTTCGCGAAAAAAGCAAGCGCAGCGTTCTCGAGCCCGTCGAGTCGTTTTTCATTGATCCGATAGGCGCAGCCACGGAAAATCGCGATATATGGGCCGGCGTCACCCTCGACGACGACGAATCGCCTTCAGAGAGCTACACCGAGCGCTTTATCGCCCTTCTGCGAAACCGGCGCAGCGCTTCGGCAATCGGCAAGGAGATCAGACGGCTTGCCGCACAGCATTTCATCGACATCGCCACCGCCGACAGGCTCTCGGCCGATATTTCCTCGGCACTGGCTGACACTACCGTGGCCCGATGGTACGACTCAGACTCTTCTGTGACATGCCATGCGGCCGTCAACTTCGAGAATGGCGGTTCATGGCTCATCGACAGGCTTGTTGTTCTGCCGGGAGGCGACATCCATGCTGTTGAGATTGTCGACGATCCCGACCGCTATCCCGACATTCCGTCGAAACGCCAACGCCTCCACCGACTGACAGCAGCCGTGCGCTCGGCTCTCGACGCTACCGAAGCAAAGCGCGTCACGGCGTGGCTTTGGACTCCGGGCCATCCTCCTGTCCGGCTGTAGAGGCGGCTTTGTCGGCTCCGGCAAACAGCTTCGAAAGATAGCGTTCTAGAAGGCGTTCCATCAGTTCCCAGAAATTCGGCACGAAAAGCGTTCCGACAATGGCGTTGACCGCCATACCGAACACGACCGCCGTTCCGAGCGACACACGGCTCGCTGCTCCGGCGCCGTTTGCGAACAACATCGGCATGACGCCGAACACGAAAGCGAGAGCGGTCATCATGATCGGCCGGAAGCGGATCTTGCCGGCATCGAGCGCCGCCTGCCTTATGTCATTGCCCGCCGAACGGAAATCGCGGGCATATTCAACAATCAGAATAGCGTTTTTGGCTGCGAGACCCAACAGAAGGATAATACCGATCTGGGTGTAGATACTGATGCTTTGACTGAGGAATATGCAGCCCATGACCGTTCCAAGAAGTGCCGTCGGCATTGCCATAATCACGGCCACCGGATCTGTCCAGCTCTCATATTGTGCGGCCAGCACAAGCAGAGTCATCACTATGGCGAAGATCAGCACAAGCGAGATCGTTGTTCCGCTCTGCGTCTCCTGATATGCTTCGCCGGTCCAGGCGTAGTTATAGTTTTCGCCGGCGACCTCTCTGACAAGATTCTCCATCTCTTCGATTCCTTCGCTCGAACTGACGCCGTGGGCCGGAATTGAGCGTCGCCCCGAAACCTTTCTCAAACCAGCGGTAGATGAAGAATTTAGCCTGTTTCTTCTTGCGCAGAAACAGGGCACACATCGCCGGCGTGAAAGTCAGGGCGTTGAATCCCGAGAAAGCTGTCGACACAGCGATTGTGAGCGCGAACTGTTTATAGAGCTGACCGGTTATGCCGCTGATGAAAGCCGTAGGGATGAAAACCGACAGCAACACGAGCACCTCGCCAATGACCGGTCTCTGAAGTTCCTGCATAGCCTTCTCGGCGCCCTGACGCGGCGTCAGTTTCCCCTCATCGACCAGTCGGGAACAGTCTTCGACAACCACTATCGCGTCGTCGACCACTATCGCGATGGCGAGAACAAGACCGAAAAGCGTCAGGGTGTTCAGAGTGAATCCCAACAGCTTCATGACGGCGAAAGTCGCAATCAACGAAACCGGAATAGTTATCATCGGTATGATTACTGCGCGCCAGTTCTGGAGGAACAGCAGAATGACGATCATGACAATCAGCGTTGTCTCGACAAAGGTGACCAGTACCTCGTCGATAGAAGCAGTGACAAACTCCGTAGTGTCGAGCACGACATCATATTTGACTCCGGGCGGAAAATTCTGAGCGAGCTGCTCGAGCCGGTCGCGCACCGCATTGGCAACACTGAGGGCATTGGCTCCGGGCAACTGATAGATTCCCATGAGCGCACATTCATGGCCCGACACTTTCGAGACAGTGCCGTACTGCTGGCTGCCGAGATCTATCCGCGCAACATCCTTAACATATTTCAAATACGTTTTAATAACTTAACCAGTTTTGCCACTCGATTGTTTAAGAAATCTCAGAAATCGGCCCTGCTCTGCCGAGATTCTATAGCGAATATAAAACGCCACTATCGAATATAAATTTACGCAATAATCAATATGAAATTTGCAAATACAACGGAAATATCATCTCTTTGTGAGAGATCATCACAATTATTATTGATTATGAAAATTTCATTTCTTGCTCTGTTAGCAGCCGCCACTGTCGCGCCACTGTCGGCCGCACCGCCGACACCGCTTGTCGACGCCGTTGCCGGAACACCGGCAATAACGAACCGCCATGCCACTCCGGCATCAATGAGAGTAGCCTCTAACCGCCAGCTCGGCCCGTCGGCAAGGCTCTAGATTCTGCGCGACGCCAACGGCAACTCCGTCAAAAAATTTGTAAAAGGTTCCATGGCTATCACTCCCCGGCTGCGCAACCTGCCGGCGGCAGCTCCCGACGCTAATGGAAACGTCCTCAGCGAAAACTTCGAACACGACGGAGCGACTCCCGACGGATGGACCGTCGATTCCAAAAACAATCTCTAAAGCGATCTGACCTGGCACGCCGACAATCCGGCATTGCTGTTCATGACCGGATTCGAGGGCGATTATGCCTTCTACTGCCCCTTCAACGGCGACGTCGACCTTAACGAATGGCTCGTCACTCCCGAGATAGAGCTGCCCGAAGGATGGGACTTGACTTCCTTCTATATGCCGACGCCGTCTTCTTTTTCAGCATGGATAATGTTAATTGGGACACCTATGAATATATCGGCGACCCGGTCGTTATCGGCGATTTTAAGGTTAAAGTATCGGCCGACGGCGGAACGACATGGAACGATCTATACAGCACCGTCGAATCGAGCAAAGACAAATCTTTCGAAGAACTGCTCAATGAGTCGGGCCAGCCGGCTAAACAGATTTCCGTCAGCCTCGCCGAATATGCCGGCAAGAAGGTTAAGATCGCTTTCGTCAGCTCGGGAAAAGACACCAATTCTGTCTTCGTCGACGCTGTGCGCGTAGGCTATCCCAGACTTTCGGCGTCATACGCCCACCCGGGGGGCACTCTCTTCTTCGGCTATGACAAAGAAATGACCGGACTGACCATGCCTGTGGCCGTGAACGGAGTAAACATCCCTCTGACATGGACAGCCACGAGCGACGACAGCGGCGTCGACTTCGTCTGGTCATACATGAATAACGAGGGGGAGACAATGTCGGCCGACGGCGAAGAGCTGACCGTCACCTATCATCCCGACTACACGTCGGAATTCACCACCCGCAACAACCTGTTCCCCGTGCCGGAGGTTACAGCAACCCGCGACGGCGCCGCTCCCGGCTCGTTCAGCCACGCATCTTATATCCAGGTCGGCGGACGCCCTCAATTCGAGGCAAAAGTCGATGGAACTCCGACTCTGCTTGAGCTCGGGCTTATGTCATTCCCATATACCGACGGATTATACAATCAGCTTGGCGGCGACGACATGACAATTCCCGTTCTGGGTCACAGCCCCGGAACCGATGCCTTCTGGACCGACTACACCTTCAACGGCGATCCCGAAGACGGCGACTACTCCAAACTCATCTCTCTCATCAATATGTATACGACAACGGAAGCGCCCACGGTTGTGCGCGGGCTGCACTTCGGTGCTTACGCCGACTTTGCCGACGGTGCCGAACTGACAGCTGAGATTCATCTCGCCGATATTGACAAGGAAACGGGCGGCTACATCATCCGACCGACTGCCCTCGCCTCGGCAAAGAGCGTTGTCAACACCGTTATGGAGGAATCGACAGGCAAAGACCTCGTAACAATCATGTTCACGTTCGACAAGCCCGTTGTGCTTTCCTCTGACGTTGCTCCCGGATATGTCGTTAAAATCATAGGGTTCAACAGTCCCGACGTCAATTACTTCTCGCCGTTCGTCGGCATGGCCGACGACTATCGGGGCCTCGCCTACGGATGGATCGAGAAAGAGATATGCTACTCCGGCAACGAACCGCGCACGACTCTCAGTCCTATCGCATACATGACCGGGCTGATGAACTCATTCGCATTCGTGCTCGACGCCGAACTGCCATGGCTGACCGGGCCCGAAGAAATCGGAGTTATTCCCGCTGCGCCGACACGCCTCGTTCTCGACAGCTTTTACGATGCCCCGGAGCTGACCGTCGAAGGGCTTCCAGACGGGGTCAGCTGCGCCATCGAAGGACGTTACGACAAATGCACGGCTACACTGACAACAACGCGCACCGACAAAGCCACTGCCGACATAACCTTCAGGGCTCCGGGCGTAGAACTGCCCGTCAGACTTCTGATCGGAACGGCCGCGATAGACAATATCGAGGCCGGAACCTCAGCAACGGTCGCCTTCTACGACCTCTGCGGACGCCGCATCTCAACCCCGACAACTCCGGGAATATATATCGAAAAACGCGCCGACGGCTCGACCGTCAAGCAGATTCTCCGCTGACAGCTCCGCTCTCCCTTAACAGACCCTGTCCGCCTCACAGCGGCCGGGGTCTGTTGCATTTGACAATATGTTAGTCATATTTAACAACATAGGGCGGGAAGTTCGATATTATTTGTATCCATTTGCAATCAAATTAAATATCTTTAACTACAACCAGTCTTTCACAATGAGATTCAGACATCTGCTTTTCGGCGCGACCGCGCTGATAGCCCTCGCAGCGGGAGCCGTCGATCTGTCCGCCGACATCTCACTGCGCTATCCCGAGTCCGAAGCCTCGGCCCGCTCCTACAATCTTATCAACAGCGATGCCCTTCTGTTCAAACAGCCGGGCTTGGGCATGACCGTCAGCTCCGACAGCCGCAACGAACGTCAGGCAATACGCCCGCCGATGGCACCGCCGGCCCCCGGCTATAATGTTAAGCTCCGCGGCTGTAACCTCAGGCCCGCCAATACCAATAACACGGCAATCGTCACCTTCCGGGCCAACCCCGACTACGGAATGACTACCCTCGTGACCGGCGACCAGTTCCGCGCCAACGGCGGCGGATGCTATAACGGCAACGACTATTACTATATCGGCTACACCCAGCTTTTCGGCTCAAGCATTGCCCAATACTACCATTACAATGCATCGACCTGGGAGATGCTGACCGTCAGAGATGCCCCGGAGGGATGTATAGGCTACGATATGACCTACGACTCGACCGACGGAAAAATCTACGGCATTTTCTACACCGATGACATGACGGGCTATGTGTTCGGAACATTTGACCCCGAAACGGTAACCCGAACCGCTATTGCCACTCTCCCCTGTGAATACTTCGCCATCGCCGCGTCGCCTCAGGGCGTCATTTACGCGATCGACGAAGACGGCGACCTCAACACTCTCGACAAGACTTCGGGAAAGGCAACACTCGTCGGTTCCACCGGCGTTAAGCCGCGGTTCAAACAGTCGGCCGACTTCGACGACACAACCGGCCGCCTCTACTGGGTTGCCGCGAAAGCCGACAACACTTCGGCATTCTACGAAGTCGCGCCGCAACGAAAATCTTCGATCTGCCCGACGAAGACCAGATCGTGGCCCTCGACGTCATGACGCCCGAAGCCCTTCAAGGCGCTCCCAACACCGCCGATGCCCTGAAAATCGACATTACCGACGGATCTCTGAAAGGAAAACTGACTTTCACCGCGCCCGACTACACCTTCGGCGGTTCTCCGCTGACCGGCAATCTCAGCTATGAGGTGACCGTCGACGGAACTGTGTCAGAGACAGGAACCATAGCCGCAGGCGCTACAAAGACTGTCGAAGTCGAAGCCACCACTGCAGGCTTCCACACTCTCGGGGTCACCACCTCGAACTCCACCGGAAAATCTCCCGTGCGCGAGCTCAAAGCCTGGTTCGGCAAAGACACCCCCTCGGCAGTGACGAATATGCGGCTGACCTCCGACAACACCGGCCTCACGCTCAGCTGGGACGCCCCGACGCAGGGTGTCAACGGCGGATATATCGACGCGGCAGCCCTGCGATATACTATAGTGCGACAGCCCGACAATGTCATCGTTGCCACTTCGCAGACTGCCACAACTTTCTCAGAGCCATTCACGGCTTCGGGCACAGGAGTCTGGTATGACGTCACCCCTGAAGCCGACGGCCTCACAGGTCCGACAACCTCATCGCCGAAAGCTCTGACAGGGGGAGCCATGTCGGTTCCCTACAGCGAGAATTTCGACAATTCCTCGGCCAACGACTTCTTCACTGTCATCGACGTCAGGAAAGACGGCAAGACATGGGAGTTCGTATACGACGAAGACTACAACGAAGGCGACATGCAATGCAAATATTCGTCGGAGAATGCTAAAGACGACTGGCTGATAAGTCCGCCCATACGTCTCGAAAGCGGACGTCTCTACAATATCTCGCTCGATGTCAGGGCCCGCTCCGGCTCGCTCTATCCCGAGACGATGGCGATAATGATGGCCACCGCCGCCACGGCCGAAGCCATGAAAGCCGACAACGCCGTCACGGTCATGGAGGAACAGACATTCCGCTCGTCGAGATTCACTACCGTGACCAATCTCGTTCAGGTTCCGGCCGACGGAATATATTATATCGGAATCCATGCGACAACCAAGGCCGACAGTGACGTGCTCGCTATCGACAATCTCAAAGTGACGCAGGAAGCCGGCTCGAACGCCCCGGCCGCAGTGACCGACATTAAGATTGTTCCCAATCCCGACGGCTCGGAAGGCCTGACACTGACTTTCACGACGCCCTCACTCTCGATTGCCGGAAACAACCTCAGGTCGCTTTCGAAAGTCGAGATCTACCGCGGCGAAACTGTTGTCCACACCGTTGCGCCCGTCGAGCCGGGCAAAACCTACACATGGTATGACGCCACTCCGGCGAAGGGCCTCAACACCTACGACCTCCGCGCCTTCGACGGTGATCTGCGCGGTCTTGCCGGAACAGCCTCGGGGTTCTCGGGATTCGACGTGCCGGGTCGTCCGAGAAACGTGCGCGTGACCGAGAAAGACGGATTCGTCGGACTGTCGTGGGAAGCCCCGACCGAAGGCGAACAGGGAGGCGTATTCGACAAGAACGATCTCTCATACATAGTGCTCGACTCGGAAAGCAACATAATAACGCGAGTTCGGGATAACGATATCCAACTCAGCGACATTACAGTTAGGCATGAATTATCAGGCGGCCGGTCATTGGGCGCCTGATTTTTCAACCGGTGCAGTTTATTGCCAGAGGACGAGCTGCCCGTTGGACTCAGGCACCTCGTAATCGAAATTGACTTCCGGCTTTGTGGAGAAGAAGCAAT
>ENA-ORUI01001491-ORUI01001491.1-human-gut-metagenome-genome-assembly--contig:-NODE-1491-length-23365-cov-3.567825_pt1 | contig 23365 bp, 20 predicted proteins | sample MGYA00242078_ERZ509205 | MGnify/ENA primary metagenome ERZ509205 (study PRJEB26280, sample SAMEA2338828) | human gut metagenome | biome: human gut; feature: human-associated habitat; material: faeces... | reverse complement strand
CAGAGCCGATAATATGCAGTTTGAAATACTGCTGTTATCGGCTCTTTTTTGATTTAATTTGTGCCCCCAATAACCATATTGGAGCAAAATCAGAACTGTTGCTTGTCGTTCTTTGATTTCCGCAGCAGCTTTGAAAAACCAAAGCCGCCGTTTCTTTTTATCTTCTAATGAAATGACGCGGTATCACTGTTAAAAGCGGCGGCTAAAAGGAGGTAGCCGCCATGAAGCACATACCATATCGACAAAATCCGACGGTCATTGACACATCAAAAAAAGCCCGACCACCGCCGGGGAAAACTACGTCTATCAATATGAACTGTCTAATCATCTGAATACCGCTTACAATACCTATACGTCTGTCCGGGCTTTTCGGACAGGCGTATTTTGCTGCTCAAAAAATTTTTTGAAAAAAATCCGAAAATCTTCGGCGTTTTTTTCAAAAGGCAGTATTGCCCCGCGAAAAGGGGGAAGCACCACCAACTTTCCAACGAGAAAGGGGGTGAGAATGTGGAACCTAATCGCAGGGAGTCGATTAAAAGAATAAGTATTCTTTACGCCATTCTTCAGGCATGGCTATTGCAATCGCTTTGATGCTGTTTGACATGGCCTCAGCAAGCATATGACACATGGGATATTCGGATGAGTCGTCCCGAACATGCCAAAGTGCTTGCTGAACTCCTACAAGGTGAAACAAATTGATGTCGAGAGAGTCTTGAAGGCATAGTTCTTCTTCTGGTGTCACGTCTGTCTCCTTTGCTATTTATAGGCATTACGCCATAAATGCTCCAGCTAGCTGTCCCAAACAAAAGCTCTTTCTCACTCCCAATGACCACCCACAACCTTGGTCTCCCAATGTCCCTCTTCCTTATGATTCACAGTGTTGTAGCCGGTGATTTTCTGACGGGTTTCACTATGATGCCCAGATCCTTCACCGGCCTTCATGTGTTCTTTTGCATGGGCGGAGGTATTGCCGGTGATGTCGGTTCCGCAGATGTTGCAGACGGAGACCTCTACCGTGCCGTAGATGGGAACGTTCTCAGTCCAAGCCTCTTTGTCGATGACCCAGACGCGCTCCGTTTCCTCCACCCAGGTCTTCTGTGAGGTGTTCTGGGACGGAGCTGTGGAGTTGTCTTTTGATTTGGCCGTAGATCCTCGACGTTGCGAATCCTCGGCAGAACCCTGGGAATATGCAGCTTCATCATGGCCTGCTGCTTCGTCGCTGGGTACACTCTCGGCCTTTTCCACCTCTGCGCCGTCATCCACCTCCTGGCCAATAGGTTCTGTTTCGGGTTCTAGCAAGCCAACGTCCTCAACCACACCACCAGCCGCATCAGCGACTGCCTGGTTCGCACCTATTCCCCCAACGCTGGCGATGCCTGAACAGGATACGAGTCCGATGCCCAGAACAAGCGCTAACCCGATTACGGCGCAGATTATCGCGAGCTTTCCACTTTTACTCACAGCCATTTCTCTGATTGCCATCTGCCTCACCTTCCTACATGAAGCGGAATACCGCTTTGATAAGCCAACGCACGAAGCTACCAACCAACTTCATCAACGTCGCCCCAATCCATCTCGTCTCCTCTGTCTCTTTCGGCTTGTGCCTTCGCGTGTGCCCTCACGCACGCGGCGACCGTCTCCCTGTCCACACCCGGAATATCCGGGGACTCTTCCCCGCTTATTGCCTGCATGTATTCGTAGAGCTCTGCTATCCGCGCATGCAGTCCGGCAGAGGATGTCCCCATGCATTCGTAAGCTGCCTCGTCAAAGCTCTGGAGGTCTATCAGGTGGCCGAGTACCCGCTTGATGATCGCCTCGCCATCGACCACCACGAGCTCCACATGCTCAAGCTCCTCGGCCGAGGATAGGAGGAAGCGCCATCCCTTCGTTCGCCTTGCGACCGGGATTTCGCCGTCTTCATCCTCGTGTTCGCCGCATGCCTGATAGCTGTGGGCGGCAAGCCAGAGTCCTCCCTCTCCCATGGTGTCAAAGCGGACCTCGAAATTCGTGAGCATGTTGGCCTTGCCAAGGGGGAGGCCTGCCGTGAATGTGGATGTGTCGAACACGTCGAGCCGCTGGTCGTCATAGGTGATCTTCACTATCATCTGTCACCTCTTTCTCTCGCCCTTGCGCGCTCTGCTTCCTGTTCGCGAACTCGCTGGCTAGAACCCTGGTTTCCGCGCATTCTCGTCGCTGCGGCAGGCGTACCGCCATCGTGCTGCATAAGGCCTTTCTCCGTTGCGTAGGATCGAGCCTCAATAAGCCTCCTGTAGCCCTCGCTACCCTCGTTTCCGCGACGCTGCAGGGTCGAGAGCCTCCGATCGAAATCGTCTAGGCTCCTCACATTGAACTTCGCGCATGTTTCCAACACGGCGGAGAGCCTTGAGAGGTCGGCGAGGTCGTTCAGCGCCACAGCGCTTGCGGCCCTCTGGCGGATCTGGGCGGCGGTGCGAGCTTCGGGGATGTACGCCCCTTGGCGCGCGAAGCGGTTGCGCAGCATCTGCTTCCCGTAGGTGAAGCCGAGGCGCTCTCCCGACACGCGCCTGGTCGGATCATCGGCCAGCGCGAATATCCAATCGTCGCGGCGTGCCTTCTCGGAGTTATCCTCAACCGAGATGCCGAGCTTAGCAAGGGCGGTCCTGAACTCGCCCTCGGTTCTGGAGGTGTTCTTCGCAAGGGCGACCCGCGCCCTGATGTCGCCAACCCACGAGTAGCCGCCCGAGCGTATGATCTCCCTCTCTGCGCGTCCGAAGTAGACTGCCTGGCGGCTTCTCGGCCCAGACTCCCGCTCCTTGCTACCCCGCTTCGGCATGACGTTGGAAAGACCCGACAGGCCCATCTCCCGCGCCATGTCTTGAAGCTCTTGGTTAAGAGACTCCGGTTTGCTTATGTGGCAGCGGTAGCCGGTCTTGAGATTCGCGTTGTTGACGACGACGTGTGCATGCGGGATTCCCCTCTCATTGTCATCGTGGTAGACGATAGCCACCTCGAAGTCCTTGAAGTGCCTTTCCGCCCAAGCACGGGAAAGACGGCGCAGCGCATCCAAATCGATGCCGTCTCCAGGGTCGGGCGAGATTACGAAATGCTCGAACGTCCTGGCATCCAGGCCGCGCCATGGGGCGTTCGTCCCGTAGGCTTCGCGCGTCCTGTCCATCTCGACGTCCCAATCGACGAAGATCGAATGCTCGCCAGGCGCTTCGCCGACCCATTCCTCCATGGGGAGGTTCATCACGTCCCGCGCAAGCGCCCGGTTTCCCTTCTCAAGGTATCGGCGTATGCCAGCCGTTCCCCCGTGCCCCGCTATGGCCTTCAGGATCGGCATCACCGCGCCTCGACGATCATCTTGTCCTGGAGCTTCGCGATCTCGTAGACGATGCGCTCCGCATTGCGGTTCACAGCGGCGAGCTCAACTTCGATGCATTCCGCCTTTGCGTCCAGAAGCCGAGAATCGTTCTTTCCATGCGCGATGTAGTAGTTGATGGAGTTCATCGCATGCACCGCTTGGTTATAGTGGTAGCCCCAGCGGGTGAGCTCGCGCGAGATGTCACGGATCGACCTCTTGTCCAGGACGACGCATGGCGCGGATTCCCCGGTTGCCTCATCGCAGACAATCGGGATGCGGATGAGGTAGCGAAGGTACATTGACTTGGAGAGCTCGGCCTTGCGGCAGCGCTCCACCAGCTTCTGGTAATCGTTTTCGGCAAGCCGAAAGCTCAGTGTCCGAACTTTGTTGGTTTTGCTCATCGTTTCCTCCTGACGTGTTTGTCTTTTCCTAGGGGCGCGGGGGATCCCCCGCCAGCTTGTGCCCATTCGGCTCTGAGCCGGATGTCGACAAGCTGCGCTCCCCGGGATTCATCGGAGCCGAGCCCGCAAATTGCTCGGCGACATAACTGCTCGAACGCATCCCGGGGACAAGTTGCATGGCGCGATGAATCGAAGATGTAATACGCCATGCGATACTTGCTGGATTCGGCGTCTAAGCGCCGATAAGTCCCAAGGCGGTCACTTAGTGCACATCTTCGAGATTCGGGCGCTTATCCGCCTTATCTCTGCGACTGCCTCGCAGTCGGCCTTCGAGGGCTTTCCCTCCATCGAGGACATGTACGAGCGGAGGTCGTCGAGGATGCGGACGAGCCTCCTGTCGCACGGGCTCTCAAGTTCGAGCTTGCGCTTGAGGTACTCGGTCGTCTCCTTCTTGGAGAGCCCTGCGGGGCGGCTCACGTAGAGGCGCGTCTGCTTCTCCCTCGGAAGCCCTTTGAGTATCTCGACGCTCGATGCGGAGAGCCTGCCCTCGTTGGCCTCGATCGCCCAGTTCCTGGAAAGGTCGCTCTGGATGGTCTTGGCCATCTTCTCGTCGCGGAGTATCGTCCTTCCGGAGACGGTCTTGCCGGTCTGTTGCTCGATCATCTCCGCCTTGATGTCCTCGGTTCGCTTCCCCTTGAGAGACGGGTCTTCTGCGCGGAGCCGCTCCGCCTCGATGCCGAGCGCCTCCGTCGCGAATGCCCTCTCTGTCACCGTGAGCGAGCGCACGAAGTAGTTCGCCGTGTGGAGGAGCGTTATCGCCTGGGCGTCCGTGATTCCCTCGACGATCCGGCAGGGAATGCGCGAGAACGCGTCGTCGTCTTCGGCGAGGAGGCGGAAAGCCTCAAGGCGGCGGTGCCCCGATATCATCTGGTAGCCGCCGTCGGCGAGCCGCCTCACGAGCGGGAGGTCGGTGAGTCCGTCGCGCTTGATGGAGCTCGCGAGCTGCCTTATGGCGGAGGCGTCCATCGAGTAGGCGACGTTCGCGGGGTGCGCCGCGATGTCGTTTACATCGATCTCAAGGACGGGGAAGCGCTCGCGCGTCTTGGACTTCTCGTCCAGGAGCCCGGAGATCGAGAACGCCTTGGCGACGTCGCTAGCCGAGCTCATCGAGGACCTCCTCCGCCAATGCCGCGTAGTCGCGCGCTGGTCTGCTTCCGGGCTCGAAGGATGCCACGGGCGTCCACTGCCAGCTTCCCTCGCAGACCTTGGCCGAGGCGTGGATCACGCTTTCGAACTGCGTATCGGGGAAGAAGCGGTCGAGCACCTCGGCTCCCGTCCTCTCGGCCTTGGTCATGCGCCCGGGGACGCAGGTGCGAAGAATGCGGTACTTGGGGCAGGGCAGGCGAAGCGCCTCTGCGATGGATTTCGTGGCCTCCACCGTGAGCGCCGTGCCCCGCATCACCGTCGAGTCGAGCTTAACCGGGATGACGACGATGCCGCCGTCCGCAGCCGCGAGGTAGGCGTTGAAGGCCAGGCGCTTGAGCACGGGCGAGCAGTCGATGATCGCGATGTCGTAGGTGTCTGCCGCGTCGTCTAGCGCGAACTTGAGCCTCTGCTCGCGCAGCAGCAGCTCGTTCTGGTCGACGAGCTCGATGGTGGACGGGATCACGGAGAGGTTCTCCGTTCCGGTCTCGAAGGCGAGGTCGGCGACTGATGCCTGCCCGTAGAGTAGCTCGATGGAGCTTCGACCCTCCGATTTCGCCCTGTCGTAGAGCCCGTAGTAGTCGGTCGCGGAGGCCTGGGGGTCGAGGTCGATCAGGAGCACCCGCCTGCCCGCATCTGCGTAGATGCTGGCGAGGTTCACGGCGCTCGTCGTCTTGCCCACACCTCCCTTGTAGTTGGAGATGGCTATGGTGCGCATGCTTGTCCTTTCTCCCTTGCATCTCGCGCCCGCAGGTTGGAGGTTGGGCGCTTCAGGTGGATTTGTATTACATTCGGTATTGTACCCTAAAACAGTTCACTTGTGAACTGTTTTAGGGTACTTTGCGGTTGCTACCACCAGGCGTGGTAGAAGAGCTCCTCGTCATCGCCGGTCTCCTCAAGCACGTGTTCCAGCATGCCGATCGTCTGGTCGATGCAGTCGGTGTAGTACTCGTCGCCGTAGCCGAATGCTCCGAAGAAGAAGCCTTCCTGCACCGGGAGGAGCTTGGGTGCCAGGAAGCGGTCGTTCTTCACGAGCCTGCAGTCGTCCATGAGGCATACGAGGTCTTGCCTGCAGACCGGGTAGTACTCGCAGTTCTCGATGTATCCGTCTGTCGTGTTGCGCTCGAACCAGCCGTGGATGTGGTTCGCCTTGCGCCAGTAGGCCAGAAGCTCGTGCTCGGCGTTTCCGCCCTTGGCTTTTCGGGTGAGGTACATGTCGAGTCCCATTTTCGTGCGTCCTTTCAATCGCTGTTGGATGTCCCCGGGATCCCGACCGGGCCTTGCGACCCGGACGGGAGCGGGTTTCCTCATCTGGAGGAACGGAGGTCGTTTATTCCTCCGAGAGGCCGCAGCTCATCGCGTTGACGTGGTGGCGGATCATCGCCCTGTCCTCGCCGACTACCGTGATGGCGACGACGTCGAGGCGGACCGCGCAGTTGCAGATGTCCGGGTTCTCGGCGAGGTAGCTCATCGACATGCGCTCGAAGTCATCGCGCTCCATGGTGGCCTCATCGAAGCCGAACCCCTCGACCCTTCCGTCGCGCCCCTTCACCTGGACGAATGCGATGGAGCCCTCGTCCTCGGCGATGATGTCGAACTTGCCGTCGCCGTCCGGGCATTCCCAGTTCGCATCGAGGATGTCGTAGCCCCGGCGCTTGAGGAACATCTCTGCCGCGTCCTGTACGTGCTTGCTGAATTCCTTCATTCGAATCGACCTCCAATTCGTCTTCGGCTCGGCCCCTTTGGCCTGCCTTGTGAGGCGCATGGCGCACGGCGTCGCGGCCGCGCAAGGGAGGAAGCGAAGCGGCGGATCGAGGAAGCATCTTCGCCGTGCTGGTTTTCCTATTTGTTTTCGGGGTCATGGGAAATGGAGTCCCCCTGAAAAGAAATCGGAAAAGCATCGCGGCCCTTGCGCGGCAACGAGCGGCGCTGTGCGAGGGTGCGACGTTCAAGGAAGGCGAAGGGGCATGTGCGAGATGCGGAGGTTGCTTCGGTGAGGGAAACAGCGCGTCTGCGTGGGCAGATGCTCCGCCCGGGCGGAGAAGTTATGCGAAAAAGGGACACCCGGAACGGAGGTTCGACTTCATCGCTTAGAATGAGTAATTGACGTATGTAATACAGATGGGGCGCGAGAGAAGGGACAGGGATCATGGCGAACAACAGCAAGTCCAAGCTGAAGCTGCTGTACCTGAAGCGCATCCTCGAAGAGGAGACCGACGAGAGCCATGGGCTGTCCATGACACAGCTCATCGATCGTTTGCACGCCTACGAGATACCGGCGGAGCGCAAGGGCGTCTACCGCGACCTTGAGACGCTCAAGGAATTCGGCCTCGACATCCGCACCTACCAGAGGAACCCGGTGCAGTACGCGGTCGTGAGGCGGGACTTCACGCTGTCCGAGCTGATGCTTTTGGTGGACGCGGTTGAATCGTGCAAGTTCCTCACGAAGAGCCAGTCGAGATCGCTCACCACGAACCTGAAGCTGCTCGCGAGCGACCATGAGCGGGCGCTGCTCGACAGGCGGATACACGTGCAGGGAAGGATCACGTCCAAGAAGGACGGGGTGTTCGGATGCATCGACACACTGCACGATGCTATGCGACAGCACAAGAAGGTCTCCTTCATGTACTACAAGTTCAACCTCAAAGGAGAGCGCAAGGCGACACATGACGGCAAGCCGCACGAGGTGACGCCTGTGGGGATCACCTACTGGGGAGGCTACTACTACCTGACCGCTTGGAATGACGAACACGAGTGCATGACCGAGTTCAGGATCGACCGCATGGAGAGATTGCGGGTGTCCCAAAACGCGGCAACGCGCAACGAGGAGATCACGCATCATACATTCGATGGAGACGACCACGAGAGCTTCGGGCGATTCGGTGGCGAGCCGGTAACGGCAACGCTCCTCGTCGACGGTGACAAGGTCGAGATCATCATGGATCGCTTCGGCGATGCCGCCGAGATGTACGAGCATGATGACGAGACTGCGAAGGCGATCGTGAAGATCCGCAAATCTGAGCCGTTCTTCGGCTGGATAGCGGGGCTCGGAGGAACCGTGAGGATACATGGACCGAAGAGCTTGAAGGACGAATACAACGAATACCTGCTGAGTTTGGTGGAGAAGTAGATGGAACCCAAGTTCTTCGACAACAGGCTGAACATCGTGAAGGACGATCTGGTCAAGACGATCAGGGAGGGTGATTCTGTCTCCATTGCGGCAGCGTCATTTTCCATGTATGCATACCAGGAGCTGCAAGAGCAGCTGGATTCCATCGACGAGTTCAGGTTCATCTTCACCTCGCAGACATTCACTAAGAAAAGAGCCCCGAAAGAGAAGCGCGAGTTCTACATACCCAGGCTCTCGCGCGAACGCAATCTGTTTGGGACGGATCTGGAGATCAGGCTCCGAAACGAGCTGACCCAGAAGGCAATCGCTCAGGAATGCGCAAATTGGATACGCGAGAAGGCGAAATTCAAATCGTTCGAGGGCGACGAGAACATGGGCATGACCGCGCTCACGGTATCGAAGCACGACGACACAGTGTCCTACATGCCCTTTCCCGAGTTCACAACATCGGAACTGGGTGTGGAGCGCAGCCATTCAAATTACGGAGTGGTCACTAGGCCAGAGACAGCGACATCGAAGATGCTGCTTGAGACCTTCGACAAAGCCTGGGAGGACCCCTCGCTGGTCGATGTGACCGATGCCGTGATAGACAGCATCCAGACGATGTATCAGGAGAACGCGCCTGAGCTCATATATTACATGGCGCTCTTCCGCATCTTCAACGAGTTCCTCGACGACATCTCGCAGGACGTGCTCCCCAACGAGCGCACCGGCTTCAGGGAAAGCCTCATCTGGGGAAAGCTCTATGACTTCCAGCGTGACGCGGCTCTTGCCATCATAAACAAGCTTGAGACCTATCAGGGCTGCATACTCGCCGACAGCGTCGGTCTCGGCAAGACGTTCACGGCGCTGGCCGTCATCAAGTACTACGAGAGCAGGAACCGCAACGTGCTCGTCCTTTGCCCGAAGAAGCTGAAGGACAACTGGCTCACGTACCGCTCCAACCTCGTAAACAATCCTATCGCGGGCGATAAGCTCCGCTACGACGTCCTCTATCACACCGACCTCTCCCGCACGCGGGGAATGAGCGACACCGGTCTTCCCATAGGCCAGATCAACTGGGGAAACTACGATCTCGTGGTGATTGACGAGTCCCATAACTTCAGGAACGGCGGAGACACGGCCAGCAAGAACGAGGACAAGGAGAACCGCTACCAGAAGCTCATGGAGCGCGTCATCAAGGATGGCGTCCAAACGAAGGTTCTCATGCTCTCTGCCACGCCGGTGAACAACCGGTTCCGCGACCTCAGAAACCAACTTGCGCTCGCCTACGGAGGCGATGAGAGCGCATGGGAAGGAAAGCTCCGTATAGATGGCACCATCGAGGATGTCTTCAGGAACGCGCAGAGGGTCTTCACCCAATGGACGAAGCTTCCACCTGATCTGCGCACCACCAATGCTCTTACGCGCATGCTCGACTTCGACTTCTTCGAGGTGCTCGACCAGGTGACGGGGGCGCGCAGTCGAAAGCACATTCAGCGCTACTACGACATGTCGGCCATCGGTCCATTCCCCAAGAGGAATCGTCCCATCTCGAAGCGGCCGAGCCTCTCGACGAAGCCGGGTTCGATCAACTATAAGGAGATATACGAGCAACTTGAGAGCCTGAATCTATCGATCTACATCCCCTCGCAGTACGTGCACGCGAGCCGGATGGCGAAGTACGCCGACGGCGAAACGAATCTCACCATGGCAGGTCGAGAGATCGGCGTGCGCAAGCTCATGACAGCAAACCTCTTGAAGCGCCTTGAGAGCAGCGTGCACTCCTTCAAGCTCACTCTGGAACGCGTGCGCAAAAACATGGAGGAAACGCTCGCGCGCATAGACGACTACAAGCTCCAGAAGACGGAGGGTTTCAAGGTCTCGGACATGGAGGGGTTCGATGGGTACGACTTCGACATCGAGGACGACGAGGAGATGTCCTTCGAGGTCGGAAACGCCACCAAGTTCGACCTCGCCGACATGGACTGGCTCTCCTGGGAGCGCGACATACTGTCGGATGTCGACAATATCGACATCCTGCTCTCGATGGTCGATGACATCGGCCCCGAGCATGACGCGAAGCTCATTGAGTTGAGAGAGCAGATTAGGGAGAAGGTCGAGAATCCCCTGAACCCTGACAACAAGAAGGTCATCGTATTCACGGCATTCGCCGATACGGCGGAGTACCTCTACGAGCACGTCTCGTCCTTCGCGCGGCGAGAGCTCGGGCTTGAAACGGCGATGATCACTGGCACGGGCGCAGGCAGGAGCACCGTCGAGAAGCTGCCTACGGACATGACCACGCTGCTCGCATGCTTCAGCCCCATCTCCAAGGAGAGGAGTGCGGTGGCGGCTGCATACGACGACGCCGACATCGACATCCTCATCGCCACGGACTGCATCTCGGAGGGCCAAAACCTCCAGGACTGCGACTACCTCATCAACTACGACATTCATTGGAATCCTGTGCGCATTGTGCAGCGTTTCGGACGCATCGATCGCATCGGCTCTAGAAACGACGTGATTCAGCTTGTGAACTACTGGCCGGACGTGGAGCTGGACGAGTACATCCGCCTGAAAGAGCGCGTCGAAGAGCGCATGCGCATCACGGTTATGACTTCGACGGGAGACGATGACTACATCAACGAGGAGGAGAAGGGCGACCTGGAGTACAGGGAGCGTCAACTGCGCCAGATGCAAACGGAGGTGGTGGATCTCGAAGACGTCTCCGGCGGCGTGTCCATCACCGACCTCGGACTGAACGACTTCAGGATGGATCTCGTCGGATACTACAACGAGAACCCCGACATAGAGCAGCTGCCGAGTGGGCTCCATGGTGTCGTTCGAGGCGACACTCCCGGAATCATCTTCGTGCTGCGCAACGTGAACCAGGATGTGAATATCCTGGGCCGTAACCAGCTCCATCCCTTCTACCTGGTCTACGTCGGTCAGGATGGAACCATCGTCGAAGGCCATCTTTCTCCGAAGGACGTGCTGGACACCATGCGTGTCCTCTGCCGAGGCAACTCCGAGCCAGACCAGGCGCTCTGCCGCGCCTTCAACAAGAGGACCAAGAACGGTCGCGACATGAGATGGGCATCCGGCCTCTTGGGAGACGCCATCGCCTCGATCATAGATGCCAAGGAACAGAGCGACATCGAGAGCTTCTTCTCGGCGGGCGTGTCCTCGTTTCTGGAGAACGATGTGAGCGGCTTGGACGACTTCGAGCTCATATGCTTTCTGGTGGTGAGCGAATGATAGATCTCCCATCCACCACAAGGGTCGGGCGCAGGATGCCCAAGGAGCGCTTCTACGAGCAGTTGAAGCTCACGGGCAGGCAGCGCGAATCGTTCGTGCGCCTGATCGATTCGATCACCATAGGAAACTCCATCAAGCCGTCGACGATGAAGATCGCTGACGGACAGAACGTGCACGAGATATTTCTCTTGGAGATCGCCCTGAAGGAAGAAGCGCTGCCCTCCGTCGTTGTCGAGGCCATCGCGAAGGCCAACCCCCACAGGATCCTCTTTCTCTGCTCCTACGGCGATGCGGAAGAGTATGCCGTGTACCGACAGGGAAAAGTCTGGGCTACAGAATGGCTGAAGAGCGATGAAGCGAAGCTCGTCCCGCACGGCGACAACCTGGATTCGCTCTGGGACTCGTTGTGCTCTCAGGTGATATTCGGATCCGCCGACCTCCAAGACGTCGATGACGAGATCAAGAAGCGCCAGAAGGCGAAGGGGCTTGATGAGGAGATAGCCAAGCTGGAGCGCGCCCACGGTAAGGAGCGCCAGATCGGCAAGCGAAATGCGTTGTTCGAGAAACTACAGAGAGCGAGGCGCGAAAAGGACGCGCTCATGAAAGGATAGGGCATGGAGAAGATCGAGACTGCAACACCCGATATCACCGAGGAAAACATCGAGAGGATCATAGGGCTGTTCCCTCAGGTGGCGACTGAAGTCGAAAGCTCAGAAGGCGAGCTGGAACGTACAATAGACTTCGACGCCCTGCGCGATCTGCTCGGTGACGTTGCCGAAGGTCAGCGAGAGAGATATCAGTTCACTTGGCCGGGTAAGCGCGAGGCCAAAGCGGAGGCGCGACGTCCCATCAACAAGACCATGATCCCCTGCCCGGAGAAGAGCGTTGATTGGGACACCACCGAGAATCTTTACATCGAGGGGGACAACCTCGATGCCCTTAAGCTTCTTAAAGAAACCTATGCAGGTAAGATCAAGCTTATCTACATCGATCCTCCGTACAACACGGGCCACGAGTTCCTCTATGAGGATGACGCCTCAGTCGACGAATCAACGTTCATTGGAGAGAGCGGCGAATATGATGAGGATCGAAGGAGGCTCGTGGCCAATCCATCTACATCGGGAAGGTTCCACTCGCGATGGTGTTCGAATATGTACGAGCGCCTGCTTCTGGCCCGTGACCTTCTCTCCTCAGATGGGGCGATCTTCATCAGCATCGACGACAACGAATCGTACAATCTTCGGAAGATCTGCAACGAGGTGTTCGGTGAATCATGCTTTGTGGGGGATGTTGCTTGGCAAAGATCTTATTCCCCGAGAAATGACGCCAAGGGCATTCCCGCAGAGGTGGAGCATATGGTCGCGTATTCCAAGCAACCCGAGTGGAATCCCAAGAAGCTTCCCAGAACAGAGTCGATGAACGCAGGTTATGGGTCACCCGATGGCGACAGCAAGCTGTGGGCATCGGGTGACCCGGCCGCTCCGGGAGCAGTAACGCATCAAGGAATGGTCTATGGCATTCAGCATCCCATGACCGGCGAGATGATGTATCCGCCAACAAGTTCTTGTTGGCGGATCGGACAACCCGGCCTCTTAGAAATCCTCAATGAGTGGGCACCATACGAGCTCAGAGACCTCCACGATGCCGCCGAGAGAGCTAAGGTCTGCGGAATTTCGCCGGAAGAGGTAAGGGAAGGAGTAAAGGGGATAGTGCTGAGCGTTCCCTTTGCCGAGGCTGCCGAAAAGGCGCGAAAGCGATACGATCAGGGATCATGGCCTCTTCTATATTTCACAGGCAATGGCATGGGGGGCATGCGACGGAAAAGATATTTGGACGAATCATCGGGTCGCACTGTCACCAACCTGTGGACCTACGATGAAGTCGGGCATACAGACGAAGCTAAGAAGGAACTTAAGAAGCTCTTCGATGGCAACGCGCCTTTTGACACGCCCAAGCCGACTCGCCTCATGAAACGCGTTCTCGATATCGCCTCTGACGAGGATACCCTCGTCCTGGATTTTTTCTCTGGCTCCGCATCTATGGCAGACGCAGTGATGCAGAAAAACGCTGAAGATGGAGGTTATCGAAAGTTCATATTGGTGCAAATCAACGAGCCACAATCTGGCGACTACGCTGATCTTTGCGAGATCGGTGAAGAACGAATCCGACGTGCTGGCGAGAAAATCGTCGGAGAGGTTGAGTCTGAGAACCAACAGCTGAAACTTGGTGAGGATCCCAGATCTCTGCCGGATGTCGGGTTCCGCGTCCTGCGCATCGACACCTCGAACTTCAAGGGCACCTACGCGACACCCGATGCCACAGACCAGGGGTCGCTATTGGACTTGATAGACAACGTGAAGGAAGGCCGCTCTGCCGAGGATATCCTCTTCCAGGTGCTGCCCGCATTCCGCATTCCCTATTCGGCGCATGTCGAAACTTTAGACATTCATGGCAAGAAGGTCTTCGATGTAAATCACGGTCAACTGCTCGCCTGCTTCGACGCGGATGTGACGAACGATGTGATCGAGGAGATAGCGCGACGCAAGCCCTCTTACGCCGTCATGCGCGATCTGTCGTTCAAGGACGACTCAGCCTCTGCGAACTTCGAGGAACTCTTCAAGACTTTTAGCCCCGACACGATTCGCCGGGTGATCTAGCATGAGGTTCAAGTTCAAGATACAGCCCTACCAGACAGCGGCTGCGGATGCCGTTTCGTTTGTGTTCGAGGGACAGCCCAAGAGCGAGGCGTTCACCTACCTGCGAGATCTCGGAGTCACGAAATCGCACATGGGTATGCAGTCGATGTTCGGTGACGGCCAGCTTGAAGCGCAGGAGGGCTACGGCAATGCGCCGCTCGTCCTCAGCAGCCATGAGCTCTTGCGGAACATCAACTGCATCCAGTCAAAAAACCAGCTGGAGGAATCGCCTTCGCTCTCGGACGACATTGGTGCTTGCCAGCTGGATGTGGAGATGGAGACCGGAACTGGCAAGACCTACGTGTATACGAAGACGATGTTCGAACTGAACCGACTCTACGGCTGGTCAAAGTTCATCATCGTCGTGCCCTCCATCGCCATCCGGGAGGGCGTGAACAAGAGCTTAGAGAACACGGAGCAGCATTTCTTCGAGCAGTACGGGAAGGGCATCCGCTATTTCGTGTACAACTCCGACCGGCTGAACGAGTTGGACGCCTACTCCCAAAGCGACGACATCTCGGTCATGATCATAAACATGCAGGCATTCAACTCATCCATGAAAGAGGGCGCGAACAATAAGGCCGCGCGCATCATCTTCGACGAGCGTGACGACTTCGGCAGCCGCCGCCCCATCGACGTCATAGCTGCGAACAATCCCATCGTCATCGTCGACGAACCTCAGAAGATGGGCAAGAAGGGGTCCGCCACCTGGAAGGGCATCGAGCGGTTCAACCCGCTCTTCGTGCTCAACTACTCAGCCACCCATCGCGAGAAGCACAACCTAGTGTATGCGCTCGACGCGCTCGATGCCTTCAATGAGAAGCTGGTCAAGCGGATCGAGGTCAAAGGCTTCGAGCTCAAGAACATGCGCGGAACCGACGGGTATCTCTATCTCAAGGACATCATCGTATCGAAGAACAAGGCTCCCGAGGCTGTCATCGAGTTCAAGGCTATGACTGCGGGTGGCAAGGTCGTCAAGAAGACCATGCGCTTCAACGAGGGCGACAGTATCTACGATGCCACTGGCGATACGAGACTTGAGGCCTACCGAGACTATGTCATCGCCTCGGGAAACGATGGCATCGTGCCCGATCAGGACGGCCGTATCGGATACGTGCGCTTCCTCAACGGTGAGGTTCTCCAGCGCGGTGTCGTATACGGGGATTCGGCCGAGGATGATATGAGGCGCATCCAGATAAGGGAGACCATCGCCTCGCACTTGCAGAAGGAAGAGGCGCTCTTCTATCGCGGCATCAAGTGCCTATCGCTCTTCTTCATCGATGAGGTCGCAAAGTATCGCGACATTTCCGGTAACGGAGAGACCGTGGGCTACGGGAAGGTCTTCGAGGAAGAATACGAGCGTGCTGTAGAGGATAGACTAGCGCATCCGATGTTGAACGACGAGCGCGAGCAAGCCTACCTTGACTACCTCAGTCGCGATAGCGCCCATGTCGTCCATTCCGGCTATTTCAGCATCGACAAGAAGGGTAACTCCGTAGAGAGCAAGAAGGAGACCAAGGCAGAGATAGCCGACGGGTTGGGTGCTAACGATGAGAACGCCCAGCGTGCTTACGATCTGATTCTCAAGGACAAGGAACGCCTGTTGTCCTTTGAAGAGCCTGTGCGCTTCATTTTCAGCCACTCGGCCTTGCGCGAGGGCTGGGACAACCCCAACATCTTCCAGATATGCACGTTGAAGAGCTCAGGGTCTGAAACTGGGAAACGCCAGGAAGTGGGACGTGGACTCCGCCTTTGCGTAGATCAGGACGGAGAGCGCCAGGACGCGATGTACCTCGGAGCTCGCGATGTGCACAACGTGAACGTGTTGACGGTCGTTGCCTCGGAAAGCTACTCCTCTTTCGTGGACGCGCTGCAGAAGGACATCGAGGCCGAGCTGCGCGACCGCCCGACGAAGATCGAGGTCGACTTCTTTACCGGCCGCCAGGTGACCCTTCCGAACACCGGAGAGACCGTCACCTTCGATGATCGCGAATCCAAGGAGCTCTACAAGTGCCTCATCAAGGGCGATTTCCTCGACGAAAACGATCGCCCATCATTGAAGTTCAAGGAAGGCGAGTTCTTTGCATACGCCATCGCCTCACTGCCCGAGGATATGCGCGAGGAGACGAAGCTCGCCGCAGCCGAGCTGCTCGTGAGAAGCGTGTACGACCCGAGCGTGCTCTCGGCGATGATCAGCGACGGCAACGTCCCAAAGGTGACGCGCAACGCCCTGAACGACAACTACCGAAAGCGCGAGTTCCAGGAACTGTGGCGAAGGATAAACAAGAAGCACGCATACACTGTCTCATTCGACGACGAGGAACTCATTGCTAAGGCAGTCGCGGCCATAGATGCGAAGCTTGAGGTGAGCGAGCTCGCCTATACCCTCACCACGGGCACCCAGAAGGAAACAGCGAAAAGGGAGGATATCGAGGACAGGTCGCACTTCAAGGCTAAGAGTGCCGACACGAAAATACTGGAGATAGACGAGCGCATCGGAGTCACTTACGATCTAGTCGGGGAGATAGCGCAGGCGGCGAAGGTGACGAGGCGCACTGCGGCTACCATCCTCTCGCGCATCAGCCCCCTCAAGTTCTCGCTTTACAGGCAAAATCCCGAGGAGTTTATAAAGAAGGCGAGTTCCATCATCGTGGACGAGAAGGCGACGACTATCATCGACCATGTCACCTACCATCAGATCGACGAGGAATTCGATACCGACATATTCACAGAGCGCATGCCGGAGAACATCTCGAAGGCACTCAGGGCGGAGAAAAACATCCAGGACTACGTGTTCTTCGACAGCATTGTCGAGAAACAGTTCGCCGAGGCCATGGACTTGGCGTCCGAGGTCTGCGTTTATGCAAAGATGCCGCGTACTTTCAAGATACCCACTCCCGTCGGGGAATACGCACCCGACTGGGCGATCGCCTTCAGGGAGGGAAGCGTGCAGCACGTCTATTTCATTGCGGAGACGAAAGGCACGATGGACACCATGGAGCTAAGCACAGTTGAGCAAACCAAGATCGCTTGCGCGAAAAAGGTGTTCAACGAGCTCTCGACCTCGCAGGTGAAGTTTGAGGGACCAATATCAACATACGATGAACTGCTTTCCGTAGTACGGGGAATGGATTAGCAAGATGGCAAGCTCAATAGAAGTTAATAAAAAGAAAGTCTGTGACTTCCTCGCTGAAGGCAAGGAGCACAAATTTATAGTACCGGAATATCAGAGGCCTTATGAATGGACCGAGGAGCAGGTCGATACTCTCTTCGACGATCTGTGGGAGTTTTCTGCCAGTGAAAAGGACGACAGCGAAGACTACTTTCTCGGTTGCATAGTCTTCTTCGAAAACGATGGCGAGTACGAGATCATCGACGGCCAGCAGAGACTTACGTCCCTATTCCTGTTCCTTCGAGCGATTTATGTGTCACTGGAGAACGGCCAGGAGACACCGGAATCCAAGAACTTCATGTCGAAGATTGAGAAGTCGATATGGCCCGAGGATGAAATGACCGGCGAAGTGGTGAAGAACCAAACGCTTCTTGAATCCAGAGTCGTCGATTCGCAGTACGGTGATGTACTAACTGAGATCCTCACAAGCGGAGCAGCTAAAGACGATAACGAGGACCATTATTCCGTCAACTTCCGAAGATTTCAAAAGAGGTTTCAGCAGGCTTCGGCCGAGAACAGCTTGTCGATTTATAGGTTCCTGCTCGATATAACCAAACACGTAATTATCTTCCCGATCCAGGCCGACACCCAGGAGACGGCTCTGAGGATATTCTCCACGCTCAACGACAGGGGTTTGCCCTTATCGGACGCGGACATCTTCAAGGCAAAGATCTACGGCTTCCTGGACACTGACAAGGACAAGGAGGACTTCATCAAGGATTGGAAAGCTTTGGATGAGAGAGCCACGGAGGCCGAAGAAAGCATCCAGAAGCTATTCCAATACTACATGTTCTACCTAAGGGCGCTTGATGGAGATACGGCAACTACAACCCCAGGCATAAGGCGTTACTACGCAGAAGACAAGTTCAAGAGGCTTAAGAACCCGGGTCTAATGGACGATCTCAATGCACTCATGGATGTATGGGAAGTTGTGAACGCCCGAATGGAGTCGGCAGACCTGGCATGGACGAGCAATTCCGGAATCCGAAAGCAACTCAACCTTCTAAACATGTATCCCAACGAATTCTGGAAGTATCCTGTCGGGGTGTTCTATCTCACTCACAAGGATAACGACGACTTCGAAGAGAAGTTCCTCCGGTTTCTAAGCAAATTCGCGGCTGAAATGATAGCCAAGTTTCTGAAATCGCCGACGGTCAGCGCCGTCAAACCCGGTGTAATGAAGCTAAACACCGCAATCTTGGAAAGCGACACGCCTTCTTTCGAATTCGGTACCGTGGACTGGCAGGGTCTAAGAGATCAGATCAAGCTGCCGAACAAGCGCTCCTTCAGGATGCTGCTCGCCCTTCATGCCTACACACAGCAAGACGATCTTCTCCCTGCTAAATGGGAGATCGAACACATCTTTCCCAAGAAGTGGCAAGCAAGTCATTTCCCGACCTACGACGACTCCATCGTGAACGAGAAGATCGAGCACATTGGAAACAAGGTGCCGTTCGAGAAAAAACTCAACATAGTGGCCAGTAACGGTTACTTCGGAAAGAAGCAGAAAGAATATGCGCAATCTACCATTGCTGTGACCGAAACACTGGCCTCCAAAGATCCATCCACATGGGAGCTGGCGGACATTGACGAACGCGATGTTCGTGTGACCGATACTATTTTGGAGACTCTTAAGAAATGGTGCTCAGAATACGATGCGAGTGACAATTCCGCTTCACCGCAGATATCAGAAGAAGACGTCGAACTTGTCAGGGCTCTTAAAGAAAAGTACGGAGAGTCAATCCTGGGCATATGAGCTGCTCTGCACCAAAGAGTTCAGCAGGGCGCTACATACATTCGATGAACCCATCGACTCGCTATAGGTGCGATCATAGAGCCAGCATAGACAAGATTCTGCTCCTATGCTGGCCCTAATTGTATTTGGAATTGAGGTTTCTAGATCGGACTCGGCAACTGCTCCAACTTTGCATTTTAATGAGCCTTCTTCATGCCAGATAATGATGTCATCGGTTTCGAACCTAAAGATCATTACGAGGGGATCGTGCCATTCTCTGAGATCGCAATCCCAGAGCCTGAGTACGTCCGCAAGGTAGTCGTCGTCAAACCCCGTGAAGGCAATGCGCACATCATCGGGAATGGTTATCGCTGTTTCTTCGATCATCTTCACCTAGCAATCTCTCGTTTGGTGGCAAGCATACATTGCCTGCAGATGCGTGGGTGTCCTCAAATGGGACACCCGACGATTTCAACCGACTTTCATGATGTTCTTCGCGTCGTTGAGGGCATCGGCCATCGCTCCTTGCGAGTTGGGGAGCAGGTGAGCGTAGCGGAATGTGACGTCAGTTGTCTCGTGGCCCATGCGCTCGGCTATAGCGACCACGCTAAAGCCCATATGGATGAGCATGGAGACGTGGCTGTGCCTAAGGTCGTGCACCCTGATGCGTTTAACACCAGAGAGCCTGCAGCCGCGATCCATCTCGTTGCAGAGGAATGACTTCGTCATCCCCTCGAAGATCCTCTCGTCTGGCCCAATCTTCAGTATCAGTTCGACGTATTCCCTGATCTCCTCGCACAGGAACTCGGATATGGCGATCTTCCTGTACGACTTTTTCGTCTTCGGCGGGCCGACGATTGCCTCACCATCTTTTCTTGAGAGGCTCTTGTCTATGGTGAGGATGCGGTTCTCGAAATCGAAATCGGCGGGAGTAAGCGCAAGAAGCTCTCCTTCGCGTATGCCCGTCCAGAACAGGAGTTCGAAAGCGTAGTAGCTCTTCGCCTTGTCGCAGATCGCGTCCAGGAACCGGTTGAACTCGTCCTTGCTCCATATCTGCATCTCACCTGATCTCGTTTTGCCCGTCTTGGCAACCTTCTTCATCGGATTCGGTTTGAGCCCATAGTTACGCTCAGCGTGGTTGAGTAAGGACGCCAGATCGCTGTTGAGCTTCCTGACATAGGTCGGCGATAAGCGATTGCCATTTTTGAGCTTCTGCTCGTCGAGCCATCCCTGCCAATGCAGGATGTCGATGGGCTCGATATCTCCAAGCAGCTTCTCTCCGAAGTAGGGCTTGATCCATTTCTCGATGGACAGCTTCTTAGTATCGTAGGTCGTCCAGCGGATGCGTGGCTTCACATCACCCAAGTAGACATCTACGAAGGCTGAGAACGGGAAGCTGCACGGGTTCTCAGCACGTGCCCTGAACTCGTTTTCGTAGCGGAGCGCATCGTCCTCCGTGTCGAAGCTTCTCTTAAACTTCTGCTTGAGCGAGCCATCGGGCAGGCGGTAATAGAACGATGCGGACCATTTACCGTTATCCAACTTGTATGCGGGCATCGACTAGCACCTCCCCATGTTCTTAAGAATCTCGTCTTCGTCCTCAATCTCCGACCTAGTCTCGTCTCCGCGCAGCCCGAGCATGACATCGGCCAGAAGGTCGCATGTCTCCAACAAGTGCTCGCTGGGATTGTCGCCCTTACGGAGTCGGTTGAGCTGCTTGCAGACCTCGCGCATCTCATCACGCAGCGCTTTCAGCGCCCTGGGCGAGGGCACGACGGTGATCTCCATGTCGCATAGCTTGGACATTATGTAGTCCTGCTTGGTTAGCCCGCTCATGGCGGCCATGAGGTCTATCCTCTTGTTCATCTCCTTGGTGACTCTGAATGCGACGGTTATTGGCCTCGCTCTGTCTTCGTTTTTGCAAACCATGTCAGTCCTCTCTATACGATTGCAAGGTATCGGCCATCTTCTCCTGCGAGCCCGGGAACATGTGGCCGTAGCGGAACGTGATCTCTGCGGACTCGTGGCCCGTCCTGTCGCCGATGGCAACGGCCGAGAATCCCATCTCTATCAGTAGGGAAACATGGCTGTGGCGAAGGTCGTGCACCCTGATGACGGGAACGCCCGTCATGGCGCATCCCTTTGCGATGGCCGCCTTCAGCTTCGCCGAGCTGAGGTCGGCGAAGATGCGCTCGTCATGAGCCGTCGGGGACACGTTGTAGACGAAGTCCCGAAGCTCGTCGCGCAGGAACTCCGGGAGGGCTATCTGCCTGATCGACTTCTCAGTCTTGGGGTCGGTGATGAGGTCCTTTCGCTTAAGCCGCCGATAGGAATGCCTGACATACAAAGTCGATCCCACGAAGTCTATGTCGGCGGGAGTGAGCGCGAGGAGCTCTCCTGTTCGCACACCCGTCCAATAGAGAACCTCGAAGGCGATATAGAGCAGTTTGTCGTCGGTCTGAGACTCGGAGAACCTCAGGTACTGCTCCTTGGACCATATGTTTATGCCGCGAGCGTTCTTGGAGCCGATGCGCGGCGCTTTCTTTATCGGATTGGGATGGAGCCCGTAATATCGCTCGGCGTGGTTCATGATCGAGGCGAATGCGCTGTTGACCGTTCGCACGTACGTCTCCGAGTAGGGCTCGCCGTTTTCCTTCCTGAAGGCGAGAATCTCGTTCTGCCATTCGATGACGTCGAGCACGGTTATGTCCCTCATGCGCTTGGTGCCGAACTTCGGGATGATCTTGTCGTTGATGATGTACTCGCGAGTGGCCCAGGTATACTCCCGGATGGTCGGTTTCACATCTTCAGCGTATATGTCTACGAAGTCGGAAAGCCTCATGTCCATGGAGCCGCGCGCCCTGTTCGTGTAGTCAAGCTCGAACGCCTCAGCATCGGACTTCGTCTCAAACCCGCGTTTGCACTTGTGCTTGCGCTTCCCGTAGATATCCTTGTACCAGAACTGGCTCGTCCAGCTCCCGTTCTCCTCTCTCACCGCAGTCATCGGATACCGTCCTTCCAGCCGAAATAGCGCTGCTCGAAGTAGTCCTTACTCACCTTTCCCGTTACCGTCATGTAGCCTTTCTCGGCAAGCTCACGGTTCAGTTCCTTGATGACCGAGTAGGCGGAGGTTCGTGAGATTCCCAGCCTCTCCGCCACCTCCTCGGCTCTGATCATCTCTGGCTTGTGATGTACCATGTATGCTCCTTTCAGACAGTTCACTATTGAACTGTTTCATCCTGGGCATACTAACAGTTCAGTTACGTACGGTCAATACATTGCGTTCATTTGTGAACTGTTTTAGAATTCGTAGGACAACGCGCAAAGGAGCCTTATGAACACCGGAGAACTGATCCGCTTCTACAGGAAGCGCAAGCATATGACACAGGCCGGATTGGGCGAGGCCGCAGGCTTCTCCGAACCAGCCATCAGAAACTACGAGCTGGGCAACAGGACGCCCGACAGAGGCCAGCTGGAGAAGATATCGAAGGCTCTAGGAGTAACGCCCGACTCCCTTGTCAGGCACGAGATCACAAGCGCGAAGGACGCGCTTGGAGTCTTGTTCCAGCTGGAGGACGAGTTCGGGCTAGTTCCCCAGGAGGATGGATCGCTCAGGATCGATCCCAAGGCCGACAATGCCCAGAAGCTCGATGCAGCCATCAAGGCTTGGGTAAATGCGCGCGATGAGCTCGCGCGTGGTGACATGACAGAGGAGGACTACAGAGCCTGGCGCGCAGGCCTCCAGGTCTGACATAAGCATCAACTTGCATCGTTCTGGGGCGCTCAGTGAGCGCCTTTTCTTTTCCTCTTGCACATGCCGTTCGCAAAATATGCCATCTACCTCGTAGTATCGGTAATCGAATTTACTCCCTCATACATTTGCTCCAATTTTCACGTAGTTCCCGAGACGATTTGTACACGCACCGATACTGTAAATCGTAGGAAGATCTGGTCTAGAAATGTGCCCAAAATACCCTGATTCGTAGTATCGGACGCATTTTTTACACCCCTATCTTTCCTGGGGAAACGTCCATTTTGAGGCTCGATTTCGGGGGTGAGTACAAAACGATACTGTTCTCCACAATTGCCCACTTTTCCCGTTACCAGTAATGGTATCAAGCGGCTGGATTCAGTCCATTTCTCTCGACTACTTTTGAATGCTTTGGAAAACTAACGAACTCCCATGCCGATAAAGAATCGAAAGCTGCACAAAAACAGTATCGGAACTGGGAAAAGAAAGACCCGCCATGGTGTTGGAGGGTCTTTTCACTGAGAATCAAAAGTGAGAGGATAACCGAGTGGCTTGCAAAATTCATGTGGAGAATTACACAGTTTTACAAAGAATTAGAAAGTAATGGTGAAGCAAAATAGCGCCTCTGAACTGGTAAAACTCACTCCCACTCAATCGTAGTTTTTGCCGTCAGGCGTACAATACGTATCAAATC
>ENA-ORUI01001488-ORUI01001488.1-human-gut-metagenome-genome-assembly--contig:-NODE-1488-length-23451-cov-52.312618_pt1 | contig 23451 bp, 22 predicted proteins | sample MGYA00242078_ERZ509205 | MGnify/ENA primary metagenome ERZ509205 (study PRJEB26280, sample SAMEA2338828) | human gut metagenome | biome: human gut; feature: human-associated habitat; material: faeces... | reverse complement strand
GGGCGGGTGGTCTTCTCCCAGCGGATGACGGAGCACCACTGGTTGTACAGCATGGGCAGCTCACGGTAGCTGTGCAGCACGTGGCTCCAGTGGTCGCAGAACATAGTCTCGGACGTGGGGCGGAAGGCCAGACGCTCCTCCAGCTGTTCGCTGCCGCCATGGGTGACCCAGGCCACCTCCGGCGCGAAGCCGGCCACCAGCTCGCCCTCCTTCTTCAGCAGGCTCTCGGGGATGAGTACCGGCATGGCCACATTCACATGGCCGGTCTTCTTGAACTCCGCGTCCATGTACTTCTGGATATTCTCCCAAATGGCATAGCCGTAAGGTCGAAGGATCAGAAAGCCCTTGACGCTGGCGTAGTCCACCAGCTCCGCCTTCAGGCAGATATCCGTATACCACTTGGCGAAATCCTCCTCCATGGGGGTGATCGCCTCTACATTTCTCTGATCCTTAGCCATAGCTTTATACCATTCCTTTGTTAGTATATAGGGTGTGTGCCAACTTCACATTTTACCCGCCGCCATGTGACTTGTCAAGTTGCCGCCGCAAAAAGGCCGCAAAAAAGCGCCCCGCAGGGCGCTTTTTCAGCAATCCCGGCCCAGCCGCCTGTCGCGGCGCCGGCCAACGATGACATACACGAACACATAGGCGATGGCGCCGGTCAGCAGTCCGGCCAGCACATCGATGGCCGCGTGCTGCTTGACGAACACGGTGGCCGCCATGATGAGGATAGCGTACAGCGTTACGCCCCAGCGCCAGCCGGGCTTCCGCAGTCCCGGCGTGTGCCACACCGCCGCCACAGCCGCCATGCAGCCCAGAATATGCACGCTGGGGAAGACGTTGGTGTTGGTGTCGATGGAATAGGTGTACTCCACCAGCCAGGTGGCGGCATTGTGGTGCGCCATCACCGCCGGACGCAGATCCTGCCCGTTGGGCACCAGAATGCAGAACACCACCGCCGTTGTGAACGTCACCATGATGAACCACATATACCGGCGGAAGCCCTCGGCGTCCTTCAGGATCAGATAGATGCCCAGCACCACCAGCAGCGGGCTCCAGGACACATAGGGGAAGATGAACCACTCGCAGAAGGGGATATAGGTGTCCAGCACCGTCTGTGTGGCCCAGTAGTTATCGGTAATAAAGTGCTCTATGGTAAAAAACATCGCCAGATAGACCGGCAGATACGCGCCCCACCAGGCGTGGGGATGGGTCTTGAAGAATTGCTTGATCGCCTGCATACGATCCCTCCGACAGATTTGATAATTTCGTATCCCGTATTGTACCAGAACCGCCCCGGAAAAGGCAACCCCCGCCCCGCAAATATCACAGAATTTTTACAACTCAGGCAAATCACCGCAGGTGTTGAACGGACTGGACAAACCGGGGCGGCGTATAGTATACTGTCTCCAATACAGACACAGGAGGAACTGCCATGCAGATCATCAAGCGGGAGGAGCTTCCCGAACAGCGCCAGGTGCGCCTGACTATCGCCGTGGACAAGGACACCTGGCAGGCGTCCCTGGCCAGATGCTATCAGGGCGTCAAGTCCGTCTGCCCCGTGGCCGGCGAGCCTACCCGTGAAAACCTGGAACAGGCCTACGGCCCCGAGTTTTTGTACCAGGAGGCCGTCAACGATACCTATCCCCAGGCGCTGGTGGAGGCCATCAGCCAGAGCGATATCCAGATCGCCGGGACCCCCACCCTGTCGGTGGAGACCATCGGCCCCGACGGCTACACCTTCGCCGCCGTTATCGATCTGTACCCGGAGGTGGAGCTGGGCCAGTACAAGGGCCTGTCCGCCGTCTATCCCCAGGTGGAGCTGAGCAATGACGATACCGAGGCCGCCCTGGACGAGTACGCCCGGGCCAACCCCGATGTGCAGCATCCGGAAAGAGCCGCCATGGGCGACGAGGTGACGCTGGACTTCGAGGGCTTTGTGGACGGCGTGCCCTTTGAGGGCGGCAAGGGCGAGCAGTATCCCCTGCTGCTGGGCAGCGGCTACTTCATTCCCGGCTTTGAGGAGCAGGTGGCCGGCGCCGCCGTGGGCGAGGAGCGCGACGTAAAGGTCACCTTCCCCACGGAGTACGTCCCGGAGCTGGCCGGCAAGGACGCGGTGTTCCATATCAAGGTCCACCAGATCACCCGGCGGGCCATGCCGGAGTGGGACGATGATTTCGCCCGCCGGCAGGGCTTTGCCGATGTCTCTGCCCTGCGCCGGGCCGTCATGGAGACGGCGGTGCAGAAAAAGCAGGCCCAGGCCGCCGAGCAGTTCGCCAATGACCTGATCCGCCAGGTGACGGAGGCCATGACCGTTACCATTCCCGCCGCCATGGTGGAGAACCAGCTGGACGGGCTGATCAACGAGCTGCGCGGCCACCTGCAGGCCCAGGGCGTGTCCCTGGAGAAGTATCTGGAGATGGGGAACACCACGATGGAGCAGCTGCGCGACCACGCCCGCGAGCAGGCCGCCGCGGCGGCGCGCTATGAGCTGGCCATGACCGAGATCGCCCGCCGCGAGGGAATCGACATTTCCGAGGCCGACGTGGATGCCAAGTACGCCGAGCTGTCCAAACAGTATGGTCTGTCCGTGGAGCTGCTGCGCCAGCAGCTGCCGCCCCTGCGCCTGCGCCACGACCTGAAGCTGGCCGCCGCCCAGGCGGTGGTGGTGGACTCCGCCAAACGCAAATGACCGTCCCGCGGGCAGCAGCCTGCCCGCGTACCGATCAATGAAAAGCAAGGGAAGGCCCGTACGGGCCTTCCCTTTTTGTATCCCGAAAACCACTCGCCCAGTGAGTGGTTTTCAGGATACAAGGGGCGGCGGACAGATACTGCCCGCCGCCAGATCGCTTTGTCGCTTATATGCCCTACCAGGGATAGAAGTAGATCACCGTGTCCGGCTCCAACTGAATGGGCAGATAGGAGCCGTGCTGTCCCTTGTCAACGGACAGATAGGTGTAGTCCTCGAAGGCCATGGGAACCTGCACGATGAAGCCGTCGTGGATGATCCGCTCCGTCTCGCCGGGCGTGTATCTCTTGCCGCCGGTGCGGGTCATATCCAGCATCAGTACGCCGGAGTATTCCCCGTTGGCGGTCAGCCCCCATTCGCCTGTATAGACCTCCTCCGGTGTGTCGAAGTCACTTTCGTACCACCAGGTGAAGGTCGCCGCGCCCCAATAGTCCTCCTGACTGCTGTTGGCGTGCAGCTCCAGAGTGGCCAGAGCGGGCTTATCCGTATGACCATCCCACGCCCATATCTCCTGCGTCAGCTGGGAGCCGGAGGGACACGTCCAGCCGATGTCGCTGCCGAAGCCGTCGTTCCCCTCCTGCGAGTAAAAGGTGAAGTCGTAGGCCAGCCTCCGTTCGTTCTCGGAGTCGTAGGGCAGCGCCACGATTCCGGGGATGGGATACCAGCTCAGGGTATCGGGGTGGCTGTCGGTCAAGAGCAGCTCCGTGGTATCGGTGGGGACAGTCCCCAGATCGTTGGAGACGAACAGCAGGATCGGGTCGCCGCTCTCGCTGCGGTAGAGCACCTCAAGGGTCTCGTAGCCGCCCTTCGCCTCGTTCCACCGGACGCGGTTCACCGCCACGGTGGCGTTGGGGTCACGGGGCACCACGCAGAACAGGCTTCCGCTGTCGCCCACCACCCGCTCCTGCGGGATATTCCGGACAAAGGTATACTGGGCGCACAGCCCCGGCGCCGTATCGTTGATCCAGTCCCGCAGAGGGATCGCCAGATCACTCAGGCTGCCGTTGATATCGCCGATGTAGGCCACCGCGAAACGCTCGTCCTGCTGACGCTCATCCAGCTCCTGCCGCAGCAGATCCAGAGAGTCGTCGTAGGCCCCCGGCTCGCCGCCGTTCGTTTTGGCGGTGTCACCGTCCGATGCACCGTCGTTGATGTTGATGGTTCCCATGCCGGGGATCTCCACCTGACAGGCCGTCAGCGGCAGCGCCATGGCCAAGGCCAGCAGCATCGCTGCAAGCGACCTGACCAGCTTTTTTCTGTTGTTGTGCATGGGCACCTCCTTTCTGTATTTTACCGTCATTTACCCCTGAGCGGGCTCAAACATGAGAAGCTCGTTGGGGATCTGCTGGATGGGGAACCCGTAGGCGCCGCCTCCGCCGGTCACATTCAGCACCGGGAAGGCATCGAAGGCCGCGGGTACCTGCACAGGGAACATGCCCGACACCGTGGTGGGCGCCTCGCCCTTCGTATACTGCCGGCCGCCGCTGCGGGTCATGGTCAGATCTATATGCTCTCCGCTGTCCGTCAGGGACCAGCTGCCCTCATAGATCTCCTGCGGATCGCCGTAGTCCTTGGTATACCACCATGTGAAGGTGATCTGTCCCGGCTCCGCGCCGCTGCCCTGTGTCAGGGACATGGTGGCCATGGCGGGCTGCTCCGCAAGATCGCCCTGCCACGTCCAGACGTACCTGGTCAGCTGCTCCGCCGTAGGGGTCGTCCACATGGACTCTTCGATCATGTCGCCGCCGTAGTCCTCGTCGCAGACGGTGAAGCTGTAGCCCAGAGGCAGGTCATATTCATAGTCGTAGGGCAGCGCCGTGATGCCGTAGATGGGGTACCACGTGACGGTTTTGCCGGTGCTGTCCGTCACGATGACCTCCGTGTCGGGATAGGGGCTTTCGCCCATATCGGCGCAGGCATACAGCAGGATCGGGTCGCCGCTCTCGCTGCGGTAGAGCACCTCCAGATTGTCGTAGTCCTCGTTCTGGGGGTTCCACCGGATGCGGTTCACCGCAAGGGTGGCGTCGGGGTCGCGGGGCACCACGCAGAACAGGCTGCCGCCGCTGCCCACCACCCGTTCACGGGGGATATTCTGGACGAACGGATACTGGGCACACAGCTCCGGTGCCGCCGTGCGCACCCACTCCTGCAGGGGAAGCTCCAGATCGTCGGGGCCGCCCGCCGAGCTGCCGATATACGCCGCTGCGAAGAGGTAGGAGGGCAAGTCCATCGCCTCCTCACGCAGCTGGACAAGGGAGGTGTCATAGCTGTTCCCCGCAGGGGGGCCATCCGCATCATGGTCGTTTTTGCTGCCGTCGTTGATGCGGACGGTCCCGACGCCGGGGATATCTATCTGGCAGGCTGTCAGCGTCAGCATCATCGCCAGCGCCAGCAGCAGACAGAGGATGGGATTCTTTTTCATCGGATCCTCCTTTCACCGCTCAGTACTTACCGCTTGTGCTGGAGCCTCCGCCGCCGGAATGGTCACTGCTGCCGCCGTCGCTGTCCTGGGAGATCTTGCGGCGGGTCTCAGTGGTGTGGGTATAGTTGTCGTACTGCTCCGTAAGGTTCAGCCCCTCGGCCGTCACGTAGGTATCCGCCTCCGCGCCCTGACGGACGGACTTCATCTTGGCCTTCAGGAACAGGCACACCGCCAGCGCCAGCACCACGCCGATACCCAGCGCCATAGGCAGCACCTTGATCAGCGGCTTTCTGACGGGGTGTCCCTGCTCGGCAAGACTCAGATACTCGGCGCAGGCGTTCAGATAGTCCCTGAAGCCGCCCGCCCAGTCGTCGTCGGCAAAGTTGTCGAGGAACTCCTCCGTCATCTGGTGGCGGCCATACTTGTTGACTGCGTACTCGGCGGTGCCGCCGTCGCGAACGTACAGGTCGTAGTCGCGGTCGTATGTGCTCAGCATCAGCATGATGCCCTCGCGGTTTTCGCCGATGCCGAAGCTGTTGCTGTCGTAGATGTTCACCGCCGCGTAGTGGATGTCGCTGTCATAGTCCTCGTAGTCGTAGATGGTGACGATGTAGACGGCGCAATCGTACCGCCAGGAGATCTCGTCGGCCAGCAGCTCCAGCTCCAGCCATTCGTCCTCGGTCAGCAGGTTCTCCGTATCGTACACGAACAGGTCGTCCTCCGTCTGCTCCGCCCAAGCGGGCACAACCAGCGTCAGCGCCGCCAGCAGCGCCAGCAGGTATGTAAAAATTCTCTTTTTCATCTCGGCCGCCCTCCTTATATCAGCATCAGGATCGCCGCGGCGATGGCCGTCACCGGTGCAGCGATAGCGGCGAAGATCGCCCAGAACTTGCCCATATCCGTGGGCAGGTCGCCCACCAGCTTGCCGGTCTGCCCGTTCATGGCAAAGAGGAAGTCCTTGCCGTTCCACTTGGTATGCAGCATCCACACCGGCAGCAGCGCATAGTGTACCTTGCCGCGCCGCAGGTGAATGTCCTGCCGCAGGGGAACGCAGCTGTCGTACTGCGTGGTGGTGCGGCGCAGCGCGCCCTCCAGAGACGCGGAGCACCGTCCGTCTGCCCGGTCGTGGCTCTCCTCCACCGTCACGTCGTACTTATCCGCCAGAAAGCCGGGCAGATAGGCGGTGGAAAAGGGCTTCAGACCGGCGTAGTCATACGGCTCGATGGAGTCCATGTGGTCGTCGGGCATCTTGCTGGAGGCGTCCACCGGCACCTTTTCAAAGGAGATGGAGCCGCCGCGGTGCACGTCGTAGTGCTCCGTCTCGGTGATCTCGTAGTCGCCGCTTTCGTAGACATGGATGATCAGACCCTCATAGTCCACGGAGCCCTCCGCCTGACCGTCGAACATCCAGAAGGGGACGTACACGCCCTGGATTTCCTCAATGTGATTGCCGTTGGTAAAGGCCTTGGGCAGCAGGGGCTTGCCCTTATAGTGGTTCTTCAGGGCTGCCACAGCGTCCTCCTTGCTGAGCTTGAAGGGGATCACGAAGTCCGGCTTCAGCGCGCCGCTGAACTGCCCCGGCACCACCGTGGGGTTGCCGCAATAGGGGCAGGAGGTGGCGGCGGTGCTGGCGTCGCAGATCAGCTCCGCGCCGCAGGAGGGGCAGTTGTAGGCCTTCATGCCGTCGGCCTCCGCGCCCCAGTCGCTGTTGAGGCTGGAGGTATCCCACCCCTGCGCCTCCATCTCTGCTATTTTCTGGCGGTTCTCCTCCGCCTTGGCGTTGGCCTTTTCCGTGGCCTCCACGGATTTGGCCTCTTTCTCTGCGTACAGAGCTTCGATCTGCGCCACGTCATATTTCGCGCCGCAGAAATCACATTCCAGCATACCGGAGGCGCCTACAAAGTGCAGGGGGCCGGTACACGCCGGGCATTTATAGTTGGTGATTTGGGATGCCATTGTTCTCTCTCTCCTTTCCGCTGCGGGAGCGGCCTTGAGCCGCTCCCGTGGAAAATGGCGTTCAGATAGGAATAGGGTCAGTCAGGGTCGATCAAAGGCTGAGGTTGTACGCACCGGCAGCCATCAGCTTGCCGTTGTCGCCGAAGAACAGGGACAGGCAGCACGCCTCATCCTCGGCGGCGTACCAGGTGTATACACCGCGCTGGTACTCCTCCTGGTACTGGTACTCGGAGCAATCCACGCCGATGTGCTCCTTGAGATCCGCATAGGTCAGCTTCGCCTGGGGATCGCTGTCGGTGAAGTAGTTTAAGCCGCCCAGATAGGTGAAGAATGTCTCATTCAGCACTTCCAGTGTTGCTCTGTCAGAGGTCACGGTCTGTGTGTCTGTGGATTTCATATCAATGCCGGGCAGAGCGCCGCCCTTATCCTTGCTGCCGCCGCCGCAGGCAGCGAGGGAGAGCATCATCAATGCGGCCAATACAAGCGTGATCGATTTTTTCATGATAGAGTTCCTTTCTTTGTTTACATAACGATTTGTTTTCCGCCCGCAGGGGCGGTCAGGGAAATGGTCAGCGCAGGGGTGCGCCACAGTTCTGGCAGAACTTCTCGCCGGAGCTTTTGGCGCCGCAGGACGGGCAAAAGGCGGGGGCGGCAGCGGTCTGCTGCGGCGGAGTATAGGGAGCCTGCTGCGGCGGGGCGTAGGGAGCCTGCTGCGGCTGGGAGTACGGACCCTGGGGCTGGCCGGGCTGCTGGTAGCCGACGCCGGGCTGCTGGTACGGGTTGTTGGGATAGGGGGTGTTCGGACGAGGGGGCTGATAGGCTGTCTTGACGGGCACGCCCTGATACGCCGTGCCGCCGAAGGCCAGCAGGGGGATGAAGATGTAGGGCAGGAAGATCAGTCCTGCCGCGAAGCCGCCGCTCTTGCCGAACGCTTTGGCCAGCCGTACCTGTGTCTGGATGCTCAGAATGATGTTGTAGATGGGGATCAGAAGCAGCAGGAAGCGCATACCGCTGCCCCAGGTGATCTCAAACAGCACGTAGAGATTATAGAAAGGGACAATGGCCGCCCAGCCGGGCTTGCCGGCCTTCCGGAAGATGATCCACATGCACACCAGAACAAACACGCACAGGACAAGCGAGATAATGGTGAACACCGGGTTATAGGCAGGGGGGCTGCTGTAGCTGTAATAGTCGTAATAGTCGTTCATAGACGTCTCCTTTCACATTCCACAGGTGTGGTCGCTACTGTTTTCTTTTACTCCGTATCCTCCGCGGGAGCGTACTCCGCGGAGGTGCCCATGAGAAGCTCCCGCAGGAGCCCCTCAAGGGCGGACTCGTGCTCGCCGTTGTATTCCGCCGTAAGCGTTTCGCCTTCTCTCACACTGGTGATGCTGAGGTAGCTCTCCATTCCGTCGAGGACGGACAGACCCTCCGGCAGCACCTTGGGCGGCTGGTGCCAGTTGTCCCGCAGGCACTGCTCCACCTCCGCCCACTGCTCTGCCGTCAGGGGCGCGTCTGTGCGCTCCGCCTTCTCCCCGCTTCCCCCGGTGTCAATGCACCAGCCGGAGATGGTATACGCGCCGTCCGCCTCCTCCAAATCGAAGCAAAACCCGTGGTCGTAGCTTGAGCCGCTCTGCGACCAGCGTATGCTTTTTAGCGTGTCGCCGTCCCGAAAGGCGTTGGCAAACTCGTTCACCATACCGTCACCGTCCGATATCCGGTCGGTCACAAGATAGCGGTAGAGCTGCACACCGCCCACCGTCAGCACACCTGCCAGCGCCAGAGCAAGGAGACCGATCATCACCTTTTTCACCGTCAGGGGCGAGGATGGCCGCAGTTGGCGCAGAACTTGCCCTTGTTGACCGTTCCGCACGCACACGTCCACTCGTCGCTGGCGGGCTTGGGCTGGCCGCATTCAGCGCAGAATTTGCCGGTGTTCACCGCGCCGCAGGCGCACTTCCACTCGCCGGCGGGCGCGGGCTTGGGCTGGCCGCACTCGGCACAGAACTTGCCGGTGTTTCCCGCATGACCGCAGGCGCACGTCCATCCGGCGGGTGCGGCGGGCTGCTGCGCCTGCTGCTGTGCCGCCTGCTGCTGTCCCATGGCAAACAGATTCTGGGCGTTCATGCCGCCGGCCTGACCAGCCATGTTCATGCCCATGAAGGCCATGGCAGGGCCTGCGCCCTGATTGCCTGCCGCCATCTTCATGGCATCGCCCTGGCTGCCCACCAGATGCGCCGCCGCACGGGTGGGATCCATGAACGCCGCGTTGCGCTGCAGCTCCTTGAGCATCTTCTCGTCTTCCTCGTCCGCCGTCACGCTGGACACGCCGAAGGAGACGATCTCGATGCCCCGCAGGTCGCGCCACTTCTTGGAGAGGACCTCGTTCAGGGCGTCGGCCAGCTCCAGCGTGTGGCCGGGCAGCTGGGAGTAGCGGATGCCATTTTCACCGATCTTGGCGAAGGCGGGCTGAAGGGCGGTCAGCAGCTCCGTTTTCAGCTGGCTGTCCAGCCGGTCGCGGGTGTAGTCCTCACTGACGTTGCCGCAGACGTTGGTGTAGAACAGCATGGGGTTGCTGATACGGTAGCTGTACTCGCCGAAGCAGCGGATGCCCACATCGATGTCGATGCCGGCGCGCTGATCCACCACCCGGAACGGGACGGGGGACGGTGTGCCGTATTTGTTGCCGATCAGCTCCTTGGTGTTGAAATAATAGATGCGCTGATCCTTGGGCGCTTCGCCGCCGAAGGTGAAGCGGTTGGCCATGTTATTGAATACGTTTTTGATGCCTTCGCCCAGGTCGCCCACGAACAGGGAGGGCTCGGTGGACTGATCATAGGTGTACTCGCCGGAGGCGGCGCACATATCCACGATCTTGCCCTGATCCACGATGAGCATACACTGGCCGTCGGCCACCGCGATGACCGAGCCGTTGGTGATGATGTTCTCGTCACCCTTGGTGTTGCTGGAGCGCTTGGAGGTCTTCTTCTGACCCTTTACCGCCAGTACGTTTTCAGGAATGGCCTCGCAGTAGAAGTATTCCTTCCACTGATCCGCCATCACGCCGCCGAAGCTGCCCAGTGCCGCTTTAATAAGTCCCATGATCTTTCTCCTTTACATCTTTATTGTCGTTATGTTGTTCCGTATATCGCTTCTCCGGGGACTGCTGCCCTTGTTATTCGACGAACCGCCCGTATTCGTCGAGCCACCGTCCGTCCGCCCGCTCAAAGTGGGCTACCCACACCACGTAGGAGCCCTCCATATAGCGGTGCAGCTCCAGATAGTTGTTGTCAATGACGGTCACAGTGTACTCTGCGTCCTCCGGGCCGCCCATCAGCTCCGCGTACCACTCCTCGTTGGCGCAGCCGTAGTACATGGGTCCCTTGTGGAACCTCACGTGCAGCCCGTCCAGCTTCTCGTGGTCGCCATATTTGTTGGTATATTCGTACCATGCGCCCATGCTCCATGTGCCGCGCCCGTCCTCGGTCACGCCGTCAGCCTCCTGGAATTCCAGCGTCACGGTCATTCCTACTTCTTCCATCTTGTACCGGTCGCCCTCGACCTCGCCCTCGACGGCGATCCACTCGCCACTCAGGTACTTCCGGTACTTTTCCATGGTGTAGTCCGTCCCGCCATCGTAGAAGTCTTCATCGCCGCCCACCGGGTCGGTCACATCTACCGGGTCATTGTCGCCGCCGGGCAGGGGCGGTGTGTCTATCGTGGTGCCGCCGTTGTTCTCCGGCTGCCCGTGAGGGATGAACTCCACCTGACAGGCCGTCAGGCTCACCGCCAGCGCCAGAAGCAGCGCCAGCGGATACCACAGCCGTTTCATGGCTCACGCCCAGGGATCCTGGGCGGCCGGGATGCGGATGCCGCTGAGGGGGCTGGAATACTCCCACAGGAACCACTCGCCGGTGGAGGGCTTCTGCCGCAGCTTGATGGGGCGGGGAGAGTCCGCGCCGGGTGTGGCGATAAACAGCCGCAGGTAGCCCGGCTCGATGTCCTGCGGACGGGGATCAGGCAGTACATCCAGCACATAGGGCTGTGTGGGAGCATAGCTGTTCTGAGGTGTGGCACCGGCAAAGTATGCCAGCGGCAGGTACTCCTTGCCCCGCAGACGATCCCGCAGGAACTGGCTGTCATAGGGAGTCATGGGCCGGGGCCCCCGCAGGATGTTCATGGCCTCCACACCCTCGTTGGGATTTTTTACATACAGGTTCAATGCGCACAGGAAGCCCGCCACCACCTCGTCTGGGGTATTCAGGGACAGGTTCCGGAACTCTGCCAGCGAAGCGGGCAGCGCATTCAATGTCACTTGCATATCTCGTCCTTCCTTTCTCTGATTTCCGTACCGTTCGTCAGCTGTCGCCTCTCACGCTGCTGGAGAAGGTGGCGGCCGTGTAGTACTCGTTGCCGTCCTGGACATTGAAGTACAGCACATAGTAGTCACCCTCGCCGTTGAACCAGCCGTAAGCGTGCTTTTCACTGTTCCAGCTCTTCTCGTCCATGCCGGTATGGGGGATGCCGTCCTCGCCGCCCAGCATTTCCTTGATGTCGTCATACGTCAGCTTCGAGGTCTCGGCGGAGCCCATATCCCACAGCTCCTGCCGTACCTTCTGCATGGTGGGCAGATCCGCTCTTCCGGTGGCGTCGGGGTTGGACTTGCCGTACTCGCCCTGCCCGTTGGTGGTGGTGCGCTCGTAGGGATAGTTCTCCGGCAGGCCGCCGTTGTCGCCGCCGCTGGGGAGGGAAACGGCTGCATCGCCGCTGCCGTCATCGGGGATCAGGCTGGTGTCGATCTCGTAGGTATTGGCGATCTCCATAAAGGTCTTGCCGCGGTAATATTCCACGGCGTCCGCCGGCAGGGGCATAAAGTCATCGTCCGTCCAGTTCTCATCGTCCAGATGCCGCAGGTTGGCCAGCAGGCTGATGGAGCCGTCCACCAGATCGGAGTCCACCTCGCAGCTCACATACAGGGCGCCGGTCTCGTCCACAGACAGGATGCCTTCCTGCATCTCGCCGCCCATGAACTCGCCCCGCAGCTCCAGACCGGTCTCATCATCGGGCACCACGCGGGCATAGGTGTTGGCGAAGTTAAAGTCGTTCTCGCCCTCCAGATACATGGCCAGCCAGACCTCGCAGCCGCCGTTGCCGTCAAAGACCAGGCGCGCCAGGATCTCGTGGGCGGTGTCGTTCAGCGCCTCAAGGTCGCCGGTGGCGTCCGAGAGGCCGGCCATGCCGTGCCAGTCGCCGCCATAGACGGACGCAAAGTCGTCAAGAGACAGCTCCGCAGTGCCGGAGCCGCCGCTGCTGCCGCCGCTCTTCCGGAAGGTCAATTGCAGGTCAAAGCCGAAGTAGTCGTTCACCGTGATCAGGCCGTCCTTCAGCGTGCAGTTGCAGATCGATCCGTCTCTGTCCAGCGTCAGGGCGCTGTCCTTATCCAGCTTCCACTCGATGGTCGTCGGGTCGCCATCCAGCATGAAGCAGCCCGTACCATCTTCTTTCAGCTCAATGTAGTTGTCACCCAGATCGTATACCTCGTCCATGGGTATCCACTCGTCGAAGGACAGAACCTCCTCACCGATGTACTTGCCCACAACGGGGTTGGTCTTGGAGCCGCCCTTGCCGCCTCCGCAGGCCACCAGCGTCAGTGCCATCACCAGCGCCAGCAGCAGTGCCGTCAGCTTTTTCATGCTTTTCATCATCGTTCCTCCTGTTTTTACTGTTTTCTCCTATAGTTTCTTCCTGTCTGAATGTGCATATATCGGCACGTCTCACTTGAGACGGTTGCCGCATTCCGGGCAGTATGCCGGGGCTGAAGCGCCCGGCTTGGGCTGCCAGCCGCAGGTTTTGCAGGTCAGCGGCTTCACCAGACCGCAGCCGGTGCAAAAGCTGTCCTCGTTCTCCGTTCGGCAGGCAGGACAGCTCCATGCTGCGGGCGGCGGCGTTTTCGGCTCCGGGGAGAAGATCACGTCCTCCTCGCCGCACGCCGCGCCGTCCTTTGTCAGCCATCTCAGGCCGCTGCCGTCGCTGTAATGGACGCAGAAGGCGTTTTCCTTGTGGCTGAACGTCAGCCGGTTGAAGGCGCCCGTCATGGGGATATCCTTATGCTCCTGCGTCAGCTTTACATGCCCGGTTTTGTACACCCATGCGTCGGACGCGAAGTCCGGCTCGCCGTCCACAAGCACCTGTATGCGGGAGCTCTCAAACGGGTCGCTGCTCTCCACCTCCATGACAATACTGCCGTCCCGGCTCTGCCACGTCCCCGCAAAGGGACTCTGATCCTCCGGCGTATACATCATACCGGGGCCGTCCACCATCTGCCCGGCCGGCGGAGCCTCCGCTTTGCCGCAGCCCGTTATTCCCCACAGCGCCATGACCAGCAGTACACCTCCTATCCAGTATTTCCGCTTCATCTGTGCCGCCTCCCCTTATCGTCTGTTTTCCGCGGACAGACTTTCCACCGGCTCGCCGTGCTCCTGCAAAAACGCCGCACAGTCGGTACACAGGTCGATATCCTCCCCTAAAAGGAAGCAGCGGTCACAGACCAGCCGTTTGCAGATGGGACACAGACTGAAATGCTCCAGCGCCGCTGTGACGGCTCGCTCGAAGGCATCCTCCCGTTCCCGTTGATACAGCGCCTGAAAGATCACGCGCTTTCCCTCGTTCTCCGGCTGCACCCCCGCCTTGGAAAACCGCACAGGCTGGCTTTCCCAGCAATAGCCGCATGCCGCGCAGCGCAGCGAAAAACGAAATCTTTCCATAGTGGATACGTCCTCCATGGATGCTTTGATGATGCGGCGCATTCGGGTTCCCTCCTTGCCTTTATCGCCAGTCCCTTCTTCCGTACTCGTGTCCAAAGTATCTATGCAGGTATATATCCTTTTTAGCAGTTATCTCTTGAACTGTCTATTACCCCAAGGGTGAATTTTGCCTGCAAACGGCAAAATCACCCTCAGGCGTAGACAGAGTGCACAATCCGGATCACACCGGGTTGTGCACTCTGCTCATTGTACGTATTCTTGTTATCGTTTCAGCAGCTCACCGCTGCGGCCGCAGGCGGCAAACAGCTCGATATACACCTTCAGCTCATCGAAGGAATCCACACCCAGCTTCCGGTACAGATTGCGGTTATGGGTCTTTACGGTGCTGGCGCTGATGCGCGCCAGCTCGGGGATATCCTTGACGGTATAGCCGCCCATGTAGTATTGCAGGATGGTGCGCTCCATGCCGGTCAGCGTGCCCGCCCTCTCTGCAAAGCCGCACAGCCGCGCCTCTACATCGGGCGGCAGCGCACCCACGGGCCGCGCCCGGATCATGGCCAGCAGCTCGTCGATCTCCGGAATACCGGAGGCCACCACCTCTGTTGTGCCGCCTCTGACCGCCGCGAGGCTCTCGTTGATCGGCTTGACGAAGCGGCGGGACAGCACGGCCGACACAGCCAGCATCGCCAGCAGGAACAGCAGCGAGCCCAGGAACCATGCGGACTGCACGCCACGCTCATAGCTGCGGAAGGCGTTGGCCGACACAAGCGTTACCGCGGCAAGGGGGATGCCGTCCGAGGTGACGGCATCCAGCAGCCGGTGGCGTCCCAGATAGGACTCCTTGCCATCGGTATAGGTGGTATAGTATTTCCCCGGCTTGATGTGCAGCGTGCCGTCGGCCGTCAGGCGCGAGCCGGAGGTGGCGCCCAGCATGGCCCCCGACAGGTCGAGCCTGTCACCGTCGATGGGCGCCAGCAGGGTCAGCATATTGCCATAGGAGCTGGACACGGTGTCGTGGGAAAGGGAGAAATAGAGATCGCTGATCTCCACACCGCAGAAGCCCCGCACGGCGCCGCTGCTGTCCAGGATCGGCACACACAGCAGCATCACATGCTCCCATGTGTCCGACAGCTCCGAGCGCTTTGTCCACAGGCTGCCCTCTGCCGGACGAGTGGCCTGACTGCTGAGGACCCGCTCGCTGCCGGGGATCAGCGCGGTGTTCAGCTCCGGATTCCAGCGGTTGTGCATTTGAAGCTGCAGCCCCCGCGACGCTTCCGCCGCGCCGCGGAAGCAGATCACATCCTGCTCCGAGGCCACCGTGGGCTGGAGCCCGCTATAGCGCAGATACAGCCCCGCTCTGAGAGCGTCCGCATCGGGCAGCGACGTGTTGGCGGTGACGTTCAGACAGAAGAAGCTCCCACTGCACGAGGCGGCACTCAGCGTACTGCTCAGCGGCGCATACAGGCGCTTTTCCAGCTCCGCGATGGTGCCCGGATCGTCGTTGAGCGCGTCAAAGGGAATGCCCTTGGCCGCCAGGAAGGCATCCAGCTCCCGTCCCAGCTTTTCCGACAGAGCCACACCGCGCGCTGTCAGATCACCCATCTGCGCATCCAGTGCCGCGTATGTATTTCTCTGCTGAATGTCGAGAGCGCCGGCCAGCTGCCGGGCAGGATGGGACAGCACACCCGTGGCCATCAGGATAGACAGGATCGTCGCCACCAGCAGCAGCGCCATGGCAGACCAATACAGCAGCAGCCGCACACCCATGCTGCGGCTGGCTGCATATGGATTGTGAATCGCATTCCGAATTGATCGCATGTGCTTTCCTCTTTCATGTGCCGTAATCCAGCTTAAAACTGTCCAAAGTCTCCCGGATCAGGGCGTCCAGCGTGTTGCCGCCCTCCAGATACTGTGTCCGGCCCGCCGTCAGCTTCAGCCGCGCCAGATTTTCAAACCGCGTCTCCAGATCCAGATAATTCTCCATCTGAGGCGGGTAGTAGAAGGTATATGCCTCCTGTGTTTGCAGGTATGTCTCGTACAGCGACACATACATCGGGTCGCTTAGTTTTTCCACGGCGCCGGGAAGATATTTCTCAAATGCCTCCTGCGTCACCGGCATATAGCCCAGACTGGTCACAAATTCCACATTGCACGCCGGCTCGGTCAGCCACTTCAGGAACGTAATGCACGCCCTCTCCCGTTCCGGGGTGGACTTTACGGTGCACATTCCGACGCCGCGCTGCATCACCAGCTTGTCGCCCCCCTCGAACACCGGGCAGGGCATGGAGGTGATCGTCACCTTTTCCGAGGTGTTGTCCGGATACGTCACCGTGTCGGAGTAGTAGAGCACGCTGGCGGAGGAGGCCACGGATACCACCACGTCTCCCGTGCGGAGCGGCTCTGTGGCGTATCCGTCGTGCAGCCACAGGCCGCCCGTCAGCCCCGCCCGGGCATACGGCTCCCAGGCACGCTCGAACCCGGAGCCGAACCTTACGCCGTCGTCCCGGAAAAAGTCCTCACCCAGAGACTCCACCCCTACCTGAAAATAGTTGAAGTGGTAATCGTGGACAAAGAAGCACTTGCCGGTATCCGCGGCGTACTGCTCCGCCAGTGCGTAAACGCCCTCCCATGTGGCCAGATCGTCATAGTCGGCGCCGGACTGAGCCGCCCATCTGTCGAACAGCGTCCGGTTGACAAACAGCACCTCGGTGGATTTGGCGAGTGGCAGGATCACCTGCCGACCGCCGATCGTCCCCTCCTCCCGGAAGGCGGGGATAAACGCCGCCAACTCCTCCTCGCTGAAATAGTCCCGGTAGTCCACCAGAATGTTCTGATCCGGCAGAGCCAGCACCGTCTTGGGATAGGAAACGAACATATCCGGCAGCGCCGGTGCGCCCGGGTCGCTGTTGGCGGCGGCCAGCACGCTTTTGTGAATGCTGCCGCTGTTGCTGACCAGCTCCACCTTTACGCGGATGTTCTGCTCCACGCCCACCGTGCTGTTGAACCGCTCAATCAGACTGTTCAGCGGAGAATCCACCTCACCGCCATAGACATGCCACAGCGTTACGGTCAGCGGCTCTGTGCTCTTTTTCTGCCCGCAGCCCGTTACCGACAGCAGCAACACCAACAGACAAATTATACCGATCTTTTTCATGGTCGCGCCTCACCTTTTCGTGAAAAATACCGTGGAATACGGCGTTCCGGCTGCTTGCGCCGTCAAAACGCATCCGCCATCTCTGTAGGCGGCAGGGCGAAACGATCCCTGCCGCCCACAGAATGTAAATTTTACTTCTCTCCTCTGTGCTTTTTGCCAACGACCCAGCCGCTGCCGCTCAGCGCCAGCAGAGACAGCCCCGCATACAGGGCGATGCCCGCGTCGCCGGTCTTGGGAGATTTGGCTGCGCCCGTTGTACCGCCGGTCATGCCGGGAATCGTTGTACCGGGCGTGGCCGTGCCGCTGCCGGATAGCTTGGGGATCACCGTATTCTCGCTGCGCTTATGGCCGCAGACGGTACACTCCTCATGCTTCTGGCCGGTCTGGGTCTTGGTGGCCGCCCTGTCTACCTTCCACACGAAGGTGTGGGACGCCTGATCCTTTGTGCTGTCGCTCAGAGCCGGGCACTTCTCAGCGGTGCACTGATGCCAGTGGCTGGTATCATCCGAATACCACGAATTACCGTAGGTATGCTCATGATCTCCCTCATACGGCTTCACTTCGATGGACTGCCTGACCTTGACATCGCTGCTGCCGCTGCCATCGTTATACTGGATCGTCACATACGTCCTTTCCCTCTGGAGGTTTTCACCATGGAAAATCGTATAGCCGGTTTCAGGGAGGACAGCCGTGGAGTCATCTTCGTAAACTGCAGTGACCACCATGCCCTCCGGGTCAAAATCCTGGCCGGCCTTGTATGTGGTCTTGGTGGGCGGTGTTGTGATCTTGATCTCCTTCACCGGCTTGACGGCCTTCAGCACATCAAGCTCGTGGAATACCAGCATATCGACGCCAGATTGAGTCGATGGATTCTTCTCAAAGCGGCTTGCCTTTTTCCCGTTTACGGTCACGTTCTCCCCTGTAAGCCCGTCGTAGGTATACCCCGTTTTTGCGTTAACAAAGATTTCTACCGCATACTGGATATTTTCCTGAATCGTGGCATCAGATGCCAGATTATCCCAGCCGCCGCTTGCATTGCGCTTCTTGATGGTAACTGTTGGGATAGCAACGCGCATCTGGCCTGTTGAAGCATTGATGTCGCCCACCTTTGCACCCAGCGCATATCCGGTCACCGTGATCGGCAGCTCTGTGATCTTATTTGTTACCGATAATTTGTAAAAGTTATGTACGGTAACCGACTTCGTCTTGTCTGCAAACACTTCCTGCTCGTTGCTTTCAACTGTGTTGCCGGGTTGATGGGACGCATTCTCCCAATCATATCCGTCTATCGTAGCATAACTGGTTTGCTTTACGATATATTTTCCTTCCTCGACTGGCACATCCACTGTGTGCGCTGTCTCGCCCGACTTAATGGTAATGTTCACATATTTATAGTGGCCATAATTAGCGTATTTGCGGAGAATCTCAAAGCTAAATGTCTTGTCTCCTACATTGTCCCCTTCATACACCCCACTTATATCCACGGTGATCTTCAGCGTACCCGTTTTACTCTCCTCTGCTCGCGCCGTTGTGGGCGTCAGACACAGCACCATACAGAGCACCAGTACAATGCTGAGCCACTGCTTTTTCATGATTCCTTCCTCCCTAAAAAGTATTTATCCGTTAAACGCGGCGAGAGCCGCGTCCGCCCGGCGGATCCACTCGGTGCGGTCACCATAGATCGCCGCGTCCAGAGAATTGATGGCGGAGGCCGCCTTCTCCTCGGCGTCCTCCTGACCCCGCATGGCGGCGCTGAGACCCGAGGCCACATCCTTGATGGCGGTCATCTGCTGCTTCCATGTGTTGGCGGCGTTGCCCAGCGTCTTCTGCACGCCGAACAGCGTATCGAAATACTTGCTGAGCTTCTCGTACTCCTTGAAGTTGTTTACCTCAAGGTTAAAGGCATTCATGCCGGCGGTGTTGATGAACACCATCCGCACCGTGGACTTTTTCTCCGTCTTGTCGCCGTTTCTCACCATCTGCTCTTCATACTTATAGTTCCGCAGATCGGCGACGCGGTACACGCAGGCTCGCGTGGTCTTGCCGAAGATCAGGATCTTGTAGTCCACCTGCGTAAAGGCCACCAGCCCGATGTCCTCCGCCACATACAGGTGCGCGCCGAAGCGCGTCAGCTTCTGGTTCTTATCCTTCGTCTTCAGACGGGGCACAAAGTAGTGATCCCACAGTTTCGTTCCCCGCTCCACCTGGTCCAGATGCGCTTTCACGCCGGACAGGTTGCCATGCACATAGTCGTACACCTTGAAGCCCCTGCTTCTACAATTCTTTCGGCAAATGCAATTGCCGTCCGCCAGCTTCTGGGTCTGCATCAGGTTGATGTCCGCGCCGCAAATTCCACACTTGTTCGCCATAACATTTTCTCCTTTCCGTCGTTGCCCGATTCGGCAGGTTCCTGTAGCTGCTTATGAAATATCCCATTGCGGGATCTTTCCTTCACATAGCATAGATCTGATCCATCAGGTACTCGGCAGGCATGGAGCCGTAGAAAAACTGATCGATCAGCCCGTCCTTCTTGGCGTCCCGGATGTCCTTCGCCGTCTGCCGTTCGGTGTTGGAGTCCACCATCAGCGCGATCTTGCAGTTGGGACACAGCGCCTTTACCTCGCCGCGCAGTCTCAGTCTTTCGCCGAGCTTCCACGGGGCATACCCTGTCACCTCCATCACAAGCACAAAGGGCTCGTATATCTGGCACAGCTCCACGGTGTCCCTTGGGGACTCTGCACGGATCACCTCGATATCGTAGTCGGAGTTCTTGAAGGCGGTCGCCACAGCGTCGGCAAACAGGTAATTCTGCATATCAATCACAATTTTACGCATCGAGCCATCCCTCTTCCGTTCCCAGTATATGTAGCTATTGTAGCACGGAAAAGCGGCCCTGTCTGTCCACAAAAGTGAGGACAGACAGGGCCGCTGATTGCGGATAATGCTGTGAATACACGTATTCCTGTTCAATTTTCTTCTGCCGCGCCGGACCAGCCTCCCGGTACCACCAACCGCTTGCTGACCGCAGCGACCATCAGCCGGTTGCGGTTGGGGTATCCGGTTTTTTCCAGCATCCGGTTGATATAGGTGCGTACTGTCGATTCCGCTACATTCATTCCCACGGCGATCTCCGCATAGGTCTGGCCCTCACAGAGCAAGCGCAGCGTCTCCAGCTCCTGATCGGACAGATCACAGGACAGAACATTCCCGAGCTGCACCGATGGCGTACCGTCCGGCCAGAAGCGCTTGCCGGACAGGGTGCCCTCGATGACGCCCACAAGATCGCCGGCGGGGGAGTCCTTGTACCAGAAGCTGTCAGCCCCGATCTGCCTCGCCCGCTCCAGAAAGCGCCCCTCCAGCATGGAGGTCACCATAACGATTCTGATATGCGGATAGGATCTTTTGATGGACTCGGCGGCGGCCAGACCATCCGAATCGTTTTCGGTGCAGATGTCCATCAGGATCAGGTCGATATGCCCATCACCGCACCGGCGAAGCGCCGCGTCGGCACGGGTCAGGGTGCCCGCCACCCGGCAATCCGCGCATTTTTCCACGCAGGCGCACAGGTACATTCGGGCAAGGGCCTGATCCTCGACGATCAATATGTCTCTGACAGCCATTTGTTATCCCCCAGCTTCTCAAAAGTCGGTATCCCTATCACCAGCGCAAACTCCGGCAGGCTCTGCACCGTCATGGTCCCGCCGATTCTTTCGATCCTGCGGCGCAGATTGGACAGCCCGCCGCCCTCTGTGATGGTCTTTTCCGGCGGCCTTCCGTTATTGCGGATCAGAACGGTATATCTGTCGCCGTCCTCCCAGATGTTGGTCACCAGCTCGGTTGCCTGCGCGTACTGTATGGCGTTGCTCAGGCAGACCTGCATGGCGGTATACATCAACTCCGCTGCGCCGCCCGCTGGCTCCGTGCCTCGCATCCTGATGGTCACGCCGCTGCTGTCCGCACTTTCATACAGCTTTTCCCTTGCCGACAAAAGGCCTGCGTCCTGAAAGACGATGCTTTTCTCCCACTCCCGCAGCACAACGTCTGCGTCGATGGCACCAAGGTCTCCGGACAGATACTGTTTCGTAACGGTGATGCAGGCGGCAAGACTGTCGTGCATGGCGGATTTGGCGGCAAGCTGCTCCCGCTCCCGGGCCACCGCCTCCACGTTTTCCGAGAGACGGCGCAGCTCTTCCGCGTCCTGCGCAAGCTTTCGGTTGTCCTCGGTCAACTGCTCCAGCGCCCGGTGCAGCTCCGTGACATTCGCGGCGCTCAGCTGTATATATGTCTCCCCGTACCGGTCGGTCACGGCCGCCTTCTCAAATTTCCATACCAGCCCGTCGGGGAAGTGAAAGGTGCCCTCCATGCCGGCAATGGGCGTCACGCCCTTTGGCGGAGAGGCCAGCGCCTTTTGAAGCTCCTCCAGGTATTGCAGGTCGCTGTTGAGCAGATGCTGGCTCAGCCGATACATCTGCCGGTTGCATAGCACGATGCCGCCCAACCGGTCGAAAAAGCATACGGCGGTGGGGAGCCGGTCAAAGCTCTCCTTGATGGCATTGAATCCGAAGCGCTTCAGCTTATGCATCCTCCCGCCCCCTTATCCTTCTGCGGACGAGCCACAGACCATCCTCCTGCCGCACCGTTACCTCCGGGGAGGCGATCGCCGACAGATCGGCGGCGCACTCCACCGACAGATCCATCGCGCTGTCGGAAATGGAGATAAACAGCGAGCGCAGATCATCTATCGTGGCCTCCGCGACGGTTTTCAGAAGCTCAAACAGGTTTACGACCTCGGAGGCGCGCATGGGTCCTGTTGTGCGGTAGACCACGCCGCACTCCGTGCCGCAGGCGGTCAGGGCGCGCACGGCTTCGTCCACCGTCAGCCGCAGCTCCTGCTGCGGCAGCCACTGGTACTCGCTGCTGAGGAAGTACAAATTGGCGCTGCGCTTGATGTAGGTGCCCAGCAGCAGCACCCGCTTCAGCAGACTTCGCCTTTCGGCGGGGTCGGCTTTTTCGCATCGGGCGAGCATTTGCCGCATCTGGACTGTCTGCCTGCTGTGCCTGGCCTCCAGCTCATTGTATATACGGTTCTTCTCGGTCAGCTCATGCAGACTTCTCTGTACAAGATAGGCGTCCTGCAGCTTCTTCCTGTTGCGTTCCATTTCCGCCCTGTTTTCATTCAACCGGGCGTGCAGCTCCGTCAGCGGGCGTACATTGTCCTGCCAGACGGCGTAGCCTCCGCTGATGGGCGCCGAGGAGATGCGCATGCCGTCAGGCCGGAGGATCTGCTGCCCATCCTGCGGGCAAATTATATCCTCGCCCGCGGCACGGGAGCGCAGGACGATCTGGCCGCTGCGATCCGCAATACAAGCTGCCAGCGTTGAGGCCTCAAACAGATCTACGTATCCCGTGTTGGACGGTATCATCCGACAGCGGATGCAGCTTTCGTAGATGGCGGCATACAGCAGGCAGAACATCACGTTCATGTCGCCGAGCCACCACCGGACGGCGGGAAGGCCCGACAGATAGAGAATACCGTACAGGAACATCACGCAGCCCAGCACAAACGGCATGATCCGCTTCCCTCTGCCGCCCGGCATACGGCTCTTTCGAAACAGGCAGACGAGGGAGAAGGCCATGCAGCCCACTATCCAACCAAGGCAGACAAAATACAGCGGGCGGTGGGAATACGTTCCGGAGAGCGGCAGCCCGGGAACGCCGCTTTTGAAGGCGAATACCTGCTGATGCAGGTCGTTGGTGATCACCAGCAGAAACAGCACCGCGGGGACGATCAACAGCATACCGGTTCTTCGGCTCAGACGGTAGTCCTCCGGTTTCCCCATGGACAGGGCGATGTACACCCCCAGCAGCGGGAGAAACAGCATCGGCAGGTAGTAGAGGTACCACACATACCGCGCCGCTGTCAGGTCGGTGACGACACTGTATTTCAGCGTCCGCAGTATGAGCCACAGCAGGATCAGCGCCGCCGTCAGCCGCAGGCAGTGCAGCGCCTGCCGCTGGATGATGCGCCGGTCGAGTGAAAAGCCCCACAGGGCGAAAAGCAGCAGATAGAGCACCGTCCGGATATGGTTCATGACAGGACCGCCGATGTCAAATTTTGCCAGCATCCGGCAGGCATAGGCTATGGCGATCACCGTGAAAACAAAGATCACAGCCGACAGATGTTTCGTGTTTCCTTTCAAGGGGTAACGCCCTCGCTTTCTCTCCGCACATATCACCGCACGCATCCTTGCTGTGTATAGTATAGCATAAAGAGAACTTCCCCGCAACAGCATGCGATAGTCGCCGTCCAGCCCGCTGTGCTTGGTAATTCTGACCGCGAAAAATGTCATAAGGTCTTTTTGAAGATTTTTTTGAGGAAGAAACGGAGCAGGCGTGACCGGCTCCG
>ENA-ORUI01001484-ORUI01001484.1-human-gut-metagenome-genome-assembly--contig:-NODE-1484-length-23511-cov-2.630585_pt1 | contig 23511 bp, 19 predicted proteins | sample MGYA00242078_ERZ509205 | MGnify/ENA primary metagenome ERZ509205 (study PRJEB26280, sample SAMEA2338828) | human gut metagenome | biome: human gut; feature: human-associated habitat; material: faeces... | reverse complement strand
ATGTTCGCCATATCCTGGCGTCCCGCATAAATCTGAGCGGCTCTCTGCCATGCGGCGGCAGCTGATTCAGCTTTCGGCCAGCGGGCAATCACACGGTCAAAATCCATCAGCGCCTCAGCTTCCTTCTTGGTCTTGGCATACATGTCCCCACGCAACGTCAATGCCTCGCAAATGCGGGGATCTTTCGGAAAATCATTGATAAAATCAGTCAGCAGCTTGGCGGCCATACCTCTGTTCCCGGCCTGGGCAATCGCCCATGCGCTCTTATATAAAATATCCGCACGCATCTTCGGGGGCACTTTGTCAAAATCAATGCTGGCATAAAACCGGGCGGCATCCGCCGGATTGGAGCTGAACAGGTTCTCTGCAGCCATCAGGCGCACCATATCATGCAGTTCACTGGTAGGAAAAGCCTTGGCATAATGGTTCAGGAAGCTCTGGGCCCGCTGGGGGAGATCTTTCTGCTTAAGTTCATTATAACACAATAACCGGTAAAAGGAGGCTTGCATGGCCTCCTGCGTATAAGGAACGGACTTTTCCGCTTCCAGAAAGAAATCTGCCGCTTTCCGGTACTCCTTCAATTTATAGGCGGACTGCCCCAGCAGCATCAACAGACGCACCTGGCCGTCCTTTGTCGGCATCTTTATTCCCTTCTGCTGCTCATACTGGGAAAGTATCTCCCTGTACTTGCCCATATTGTACAGCCCCAGAAGAAGCCCCATTCGGGCCTCCGGCGCCATCTCCTTCAGGGACTCGTCCTTCAAAAGCCGTTCATAAAGGCCCTGGGCTTCCGCAGTCTTTTTCAGTTTGGTGGCCAGCATGGCGGCCTGAAGAGTGGCGATTCCCCTGTTCCTGTTATCCACACCGGGCGTTTCCAGCACCTTGCGATATTCGGAATAAGCTTCTCCCAAGCGTCCCGTATCCGCACACAGGGCGGCATATCCCATCCGGGACACCAGAACAAACTTGGCATCCGCTTCCGGATTGCCCATCACCGCACAAAACATGGTGGCGGCTGCCTCCGGATTACCGCTGGAAAGAAACAGGCGTCCCAGACGGTACTGGGCGTCCACCTTCAAATCATTCTGTTCCGCATTGCGAATCACGAGCTGGTAATACTGGATGGCCTTATCTATCTCCCCGGCAGAAGAAGCATCCGTCGCCAGACGGTAGGCGGAGGCGGCAACCAGGGCGGGGCTGCCCGTCTGAATCAATCTGAGGAACAGGCCATGTGCCTCATCTTTCCTGCCCAGCTCCTCCAAACACATGGCAGCACGATACTCCGCCAGAGGAGCCTGGGCGGACTGGGGAAAACGTTGGGTAAATTCCAGATATTTACGCAAGCTTAAATCAAGAAGGCGTCCATATTCCTGCCGGTTCTCCTTCGTAGCCGGAGCCTGGGCCTGCTTGTACAGCATGTCCGCCATATCCAGCGTATCCTGCTCCGGATTAGCGACCAGCGGACCATCCGCGATGGGAGCGGCATCCGGAATATTTTCCTGGGCGGCGGAAAACATCGCCAAAGTTATTAAACCTGCATTGATGGGAAAAAACGCTTTCATGAAGCCTGGGAATTGGAAACATTGATTGAAGATGGAACCGGAGGACGCGTGGAAAAAGAAACGTTATTCAGCCCGGCCTTCAGACATGCGTCCATCACATGCACCACCACGCCGGATTCCGCCTTCTCATCCACGCGGATACGGACGAGCATGGTTTTGTCCAACCGGGCGACGGAAAAAAGTTTGTCTTCCAGCTGCGGCATTGTGTACTGCTGGCGGTTGATTACCACAGTACCATCTTTACGGATATTCACGATAATTTCATTGGACACGTTTTCACCGGGCTTGGGAGTCTCTGCTGAAGGAAGATTGATGGAAAGATCCGGTTCATCATCCTCAAATGTCTGGGTTACGATGAAAAACACCAGCAGCAGAAATACGATGTCCAGCATGGGGGCCAATTGGAACCCGATGGGACTGGGCATTTTATAATGAAATTTCATACATTCTTCCGGTGAGGTGGAGAAGTGGATGCGTTCCGGCTAAAGCCCACGCACATCGCGCAGGGAAGTGGGATCTACGGGGACTTTGGGAAGTTCCTCTTCATGAAAAGCCCCAGCTGCACCGGCTCGTGGCTTCTGAAGCTGGGTGGCAACTACGGAAACACTGTGCGTGACGGCTGCCTCCAGGTCTCCCACCCGTTTGTGTACACGGCTGCGGAAATATACATAGGCCAGGATGGCGGGAATGCCAAGCATCAGGCCGCCCGCCGTCGTAATCAAGGCTTCCGCCACGCCGCCCGCCATGTCGATGCGCTGCTTGCCCCCGGAAAAATCACCGTTGGCAATCTCAAAAAAGGTTTTCATCATCCCGACCACGGTTCCCAACAGACCCAGCATGGGGGCTACGGCGCCAATATCCGACAGCCAGGAAATCTGGCGGCTTAGGAACCCCGCCTGCCGTCCTCCTTCCGCAGAGGCTATCTCCCTTACCTCCTCAAACTGGGCGGAGGGATTGCGCAACATGAAGTTGGCTACAGTCAACATCACGCGAGCGTAGCAGGAATCTCCATTCTTGCAGAGGATGGAAAGTCCCGTGTAATCCCGTTTGCGAATGAAAGATTCCGCCTGTTCCACCAGTTTGGTAGGCAGGACGGCGGAAGCCCGGGTAGAAAAACAGCACATGACCAGCACCACTACTCCGGCGATGGATAACAAAAGCAGCGGCCACATGATGAAACCGCCTTTCATGAACAGTTCGGAAAGGGGATAATTTCTATCTCCCACTACAAAATCCATGGCGGCAGCCAGCGTGGTAAACGGTACAGGATTCATACAAAAGACATAGGGGATTATACAGAAGAAGTTTTCATAGGCAAGCCAAGTAGCCGTAATACAGTACGTTTCCGCAGTTCCATTTCTTGCCTCATATGGCATAATGCCTGCGTGGCAGACCGCGAGAAACCAACCCTGAAAGAACTCTGGAGGGAAACTCCGCACAAACCAGGCGTTTATATCATGAAAGACGCCCGGGGAAATACCATCTACGTGGGCAAAGCCAAGGATCTTCACCGCCGCCTGGGCAACTATTTTTCTCCCACGGGAACCACACTCTCCAATCATAAGACAAGAGCGCTCATTAACGCTATTGCGTCATTTGATTATTTTGAAACCAGAAATGACCAGGAGGCTTTTCTGCTGGAAAGCAAACTGATTAAACAATATCGTCCGCATTACAATATCCAGATGAAGGACGACAAGCGCTACCCCCTGCTGAAAATTCCGAAGGGGGAAAAACTGCCTCGTTTCCAGCTGGCGCGAGTGCGCAAAGATGACGGAGCGCGCTACTTCGGCCCCTTTGTCCACTCCCAGGCTCTTTACGCCACGCAGGAATGGCTCAACCGGCATTTCCGGCTGCGAACCTGCAAGACAAAAAATCCGGGAATCCATGACTTCAGGCACTGCCATGCGGATGTGATTCGCAACTGCTCCGCTCCGTGTATTGGCCGCATTTCCATCAATGATTACAACCGGAACTTTGACCAGGCGGTGCGTCTGCTGGAAGGAACGGGCAGAAAAAGCACTCTGGACGAACTTACCAGGGAAATGATGGAAGCCGCCGATAAACTGGACTTTGAACGTGCGGCATACCTGCGGGACATCCGGGACAATCTGGTCAAGGTACTGGAACCCGCCCGGCGGTTCCGAAAAGGAACTCCCGATCTTCCCGGCACCGTTCATCCGGAAGAAGACATGAAGGAACTGGGGGTGGCCCTGGGATTAGAATCTCCCCCAACCATCATGGAATGCTTTGACATTTCCAATGTCTCTTCCAACCATATCGTAGCCTCCATGGTGCGCTTTACCAACGGCAGGCCGGATAACAAAGCCTACCGTCGGTACCGTATACGTACTGTGGACGGACAAAATGACTTCGCCTCCATGTCGGAAGTCATCCGGAGGCGTTACTCCCGCATTCTGGCGGAGAGCGACGCCGTAGCCTCACGGCAGGCGGACATGACCCTGTACCAGTGGCTTAAGAAACTCAGCGCGGAAGGAAAAGCCCCCATCAAAGTTCCAGATCTGGTAGTCGTGGACGGAGGTAAAGGACAGCTTTCCTCCGCTCTGGCCGATTTGGAAGCCATCGGCCTGGGAGACATGCCCATCGTAGGCCTGGCCAAGCAGAGGGAAGAAATATTTTTTCCCCACCAGTCCCAGCCCCTTTGCCTGCCTCACAGCACGGGAGCCCTCAAACTCATGCAGCGCATCCGCGACGAAGCCCACCGTTTCGCCAACGGCTATAACGAACTGCTCTACCGCAAACGCATGCGGGAAAGCGCCTTGGACGACGCCCCGGGCATGAGCGCCTCAAAAAAAAGACTGTTGCTGGAAAAATTCAAATCCGTAACTGCCATTAAAAAGGCGGACCCGGCTTCTATCGCCGCCATCCGCGGCATTTCGGAAACTTGGGCCCGCACCCTGCTGAACTACCTTAACTCATCTTCCAACTCCTGACTTCTCATGCAATTCCTGATTCTGGCCGCCGGAAAGCCTTCTCTAGGCTACGCCAAGGAAGGCGTGGAACTCTATCTCAACCGCCTCAGGCCCTTCGGCAAAACGGAACTCAAGCTTGTCAGGGACGGAAGCTCCCAAGACGTTTCTAAACGTCTGCTGGCCGCCAGCGAGGGTTGCCTGCGCATCGCCATGGACGAACGCGGAGAACTTTGGACCACAAGAAAGCTAGTCGACCTGGCAAAGGACTGGCAAATGCATTCCGTACGCCGCATCGCGTTTCTCATCGGAGCCTCAGACGGTCATACGGAAGAACTGCGGTCCCGGTGCAACCATATCCTGTCCTTGAGCAAATTCACCCTTCAACATGAACTGGCGCTTGTTGTCCTGCTGGAACAGCTTTACCGCTGCCACACTATTCTGGCAGGAACACCATACCATCGGTAATCCTCGTCAATCGACCATTCCTGCACTGGGAAACCTCCCCCCCCTTCACAGCAAATGCAGGAAAATCATTGAAAGCTGCCGTAAGCAACCCAACCAGAAAAAGCTTTTTAAAAACGCGTGAAGCAGTAAAAAGCAAAGTTCTTCCTGCAACAAAAAAGGAGCACTCCACAGGGAGTACTCCTTTTCCGAGAAAGAAATGGTAAAGCCAGTTCCTTCGCAACCAGCCAAGCTTAACGCTTGGAGAACTGATAACGCTTGCGGGCTCCAGGACGGCCGGGCTTTTTACGTTCCTTCATGCGGGAATCACGGGTCAGAAGACCGAATTCACGAAGCTGGGAACGGGAAGCTTCATCAACCTGAACGAGAGCACGGGCGATCGCCATGCGAATGGCTCCCACCTGTCCGTGAATACCGCCACCCTTGGTAACGACGTTCACATCAAACTTGTTCATGGTATTGGTAACCTGAAAGGGCTGAAGAACAGCATTCTGCAACTGAACGGTAGGAAGATATTCCTCAAAACCGCGGCGGTTGATCGTGATGCGGCCGGAACCTTCAGTAAGCCAAGCGTGTGCAATGGCGGTCTTACGACGGCCGGTGGCGTTGTATGGGGTTGTCTGACTCATGTCTGAAAAATCAATTAGAGAGTAATAGCAGTGGGCTGCTGGGCTTCATGCGGATGGCTGGCACCGGCATAAACCTTCAGCTTGGTCATTTGCTGACGGCCCAGGCGGGTGTGAGGAACCATGCCTTTAACAGCCAGTTCCAGAAGAAGTTCAGGGCGGCGAGCACGAATCTTACGGGGGGTGTCCACCTGCTTACCGCCAACGTAACCGGAGAAACGGGTATAAATTTTGGCATTTTCCTTGTTACCGGTCAACACCACCTTGTCCGCGTTCACGATAATGACAAAATCGCCACAATCAACGTGGGGGGTGAAAATTGTCTTGTTCTTGCCACGCAAAATGTTAGCCGCTTCAACGGCAACACGGCCGAGCACCTTGTCGGCAGCGTCTATAACATACCATTTGCGCTCTACTTCTTGCGGTTTGGCTGAGAAGGTCTTCATGGTTCAATTCTTCGTTCTCGTTTTTCGGCATCCTGCCGTTATCTTCCAATTCGGGGGCGCATTCCTAATGATTATTCACGTAAATGTCAAATACTTTTTCTCTTTTGCAGCCTTTTTCCCGTCCCTCTCCATAGAATTGTGTTTTATTTGCACAACTTCCGCATTCAGGACTTGCCCTTGCAAAAATATGGTCTATCATTCGCCTGCGCGGGATTTGCACACGCGTTCATTTTAACTTTACAAGGAGAGTCCTATCAGCCCGAATCCAAGATCCAGCAGCCGCCCCAGCGGCGGACAAAATTCCCGCCCCGGTTCCAGACCGACCGGCACCAGTAACCGTCCCGGACAATCCAGGCCTTCCGGCAATGGCTCAGGAGCGGCACGGTTGACCGGACAGTCTGCAGGACCGGGAAATTCCAGAACAGGGGGAGGAAGCCGCCCCGGAGGTAACGCCAACAGGCAACGCCCGCAAGGAGGCGGAGGACGCCACACCAAGGGCAGAAAGAATTTCAACAAATCAGAGCCCAAGGAAGAAAACTCCGAAAGTGAAATTGAAGTGGAAGGCACCATCTGCGCCGTACTGGCAGGAACCATGTTCAAGGTGCGCCTTCCCAACGGGCACGAAGTGCTGGCCCATATTTCCGGCAAAATGCGCAAACGCTTTATTAAAATCGTGGTAGGGGACAAAGTGCGTATGGAAATGTCTCCTTATGACATGACCAAAGCGCGCATCACGTTCCGCATCGGTTAGCTGCTCCCTGGTCCGCTTCTTTTTAAAAACCTTCTCCGGCTTGCAGGAGAAGGTTTTTTAGCTTACAGTAAAGGCTGCCTCTATCAGTATGCCATGAAAGTTTGCTCCACGGAAAATATGCAGATCGCGGAACGCGAGCTCATCGTTAGCGGAACACCAGCCAGAACCCTGATGAAACTGGCCTCTTCCGGTATTGCGGAATCTCTCATGCAGTTCTTCCCCGACCCGGGATTGTGCGTAGCCTATGTGGGCAAAGGGAATAACGGAGGAGATGCCCTCACCGTCCTTAACATACTGAAACAACATGGCTGGGAAATAGGCTTCCGAACCGCTTACCCGCGCAACGAATGGAGCGAACTTTCCGTGCGGCAGTTGGCGGAAATATCTCCTCCCCCTCAGGAATACCAGGCCCCTCCCCTTCCCCGTACGGGAAAACCTATGATCCTGCTGGACGGCCTGCTGGGAATAGGGGCAAAGGGAATGCTCCGCAGGGAAATCTCCGCTCTCTGCGCGGAAATGAACTATATAAGAAACCGTTGCGGGGCTGTACGTACCGTGGCTATTGATATCCCCACCGGAGTGGATCCAGATACGGGAATGCCTCAGCAAAATGCAGTGGAAGCAGATTTCACCATGTGCATAGGAGCCGTTAAGCAGGGCCTGCTGGACGATGACGCCACCCTGTTTGCCGGACGCTTAGTCTGCATTGACCTTCCCGGTCTTCACGTACAGGCGCTCCCCGCCACGGAACTTATTACCTCCTCACGGCTTACCAAATTCCTCTCTGCAAGACCCTATACGGATTATAAGAACAAACGCGGGCACATTGGCGTCATAGCTGGCTCTGAAGGAATGCTGGGTGCGGCCCGGCTCTGCTGTGAAGCAGCTCTCCGGGCAGGAGCCGGTCTGGTTACACTGCACGTTCACAAAAACGTCTATCCCTTAATCGCTCCATCCATGCCTCCGGAAATCATGGTCAGACCCGTGGACAGTTACGCAGATATCTCCATTCGCACATTCAGTGCTTTCCTCATTGGCCCAGGTATCGGTTCCGTATCGGAGGAAGATGCGGAAGCCATCCGCCTCATTCTGGAAACAGGTACCCCCACTGTTCTGGATGCGGACGGGCTGAATCTGGCCGCGGCCATGCAGTGGAACTTGGGAGAACACGTTCTGGCTACTCCCCACCATGGAGAAATTCGCAGACTTCTGCCAGATGCAGACAACTATACCATCCGGGCAGACATTGCCGACTGCTTTCTGGCAGAACATGAAGCCGCCCTGGTTTACAAGGGAGCACGCACCATCGTCACCCAACGGGGAAAACCTCTTTTTTATAACATCACTGGGGATCCCGGCATGGCAACTGCCGGTCAGGGAGACGTGCTGGCAGGTATTTGCGGAGGCTTTATAAGCCAGGGGGAATCCCTGCTGGTTTCCGCCGTTCTGGGCGTCTACCTGTGTGGCCGAGCTTCCGAAATGGCAATCTCCGCCGGAGAAGCCACCCAGCAAACATTGACGGCAGGGGATACGCTGCGACATCTGCCTTCCGCCATTCTTTCTACCGCACGCCTCTGTTATTGAAATGACCTACCGCAAACTTCAGGAACTGCCCCCACAGTCTCTGCCCAGGGAAAAACTGCTCCGCCAAGGAAGGCACAGCCTCAGCAACGCGGAACTGCTTGCTATCTTTCTCCGAATGGGGATCAAGGGGAAAAATGTGTTGGACATGTCCTCGGATCTGATTCAGTCTGCTGGCTCTCTAGATGCCCTAGCTCATATGGAAGCTGCTGAAATAGCGAACATTTGCAAGGGAATAGGCATGGCGAAAGCCGCTACGCTGAGCGCTGCTTTTGAACTGGGAGCGAGGGCTCTCCGTGAAACTCTGTCACGTCAACCCATTCAAACACCGGAAGATGTCTATGATTATCTGACCACAGCCATGCGCTGGAAGGAAAAGGAGACGGTGCTCGTTCTGCTGCTGGATACCAAGTGCCGCCTCATCAAACCCGTGGAAATATCCAGCGGGACCTTGAACGAATCCATTGCTCATCCACGTGACATATTACGCCCCACCGTCATTCATAACGCCTATGGCTTCATCCTTGCCCACAATCATCCCAGTGGAAATCCAGCCCCCAGCCGTACGGACGACCTCCTGACCGAACGCGTGCGGGAATGCTCCAAATTATTAGGCGTTCGTTTTCTGGATCATGTAATCATTGGTAAACCGACCGAAACAACCAACAAAAATTATTATAGTTACAACCATCCTGGCGGAGACCGCCTTAAAGACCCCGGTCAAGAACGCACCCTCTATCACTGAACAGCCGCCTATCTGAATTCCCGCCTCTTCTCTTCCTATCGAAAATAAGAGCCTCGTCTGCCGACGAGGCTCTTACTGAAAAACTGGCGGAGAGAGTGGGATTCGAACCCACGGTGGGTTTTAAAGCCCACGTTCGATTTCGAGTCGAGTGCCTTAGACCAGCTCAGCCATCTCTCCACTTGGAAACCGGAGGCGGTTGTATCCGGTTTGTCGGATACTGTAAAGAACAGAATCACCGTCCAGCGTCATTCGGATGCCGTTAACGTCTCGGCGAGGCCAACGGGCCGAGCGTTGCTTCCGCCTCAAATCTTTGGGTCTTATTATGAGGAAGCGCACTCTTTTCCGGACCGGGAGGCGGCTGCGGCACACGCTCCCTCTCCTGCGGTTCCATCAACCAGGAACAGGAAGAGACCAGAAGAATAGAAAAAGACACAAACAAAAAGGAGATTGCAAATCGTTTCATCATTTCCTTTTAAAAAGTTGAACCCCATTATGCCGGACGACACAACGGGGTTCAAGGAAAATACGTAGCAAACCTTTATTTAGCGGACTGACGGGGACGCAGGAGTTGTACTCTATCGCCGGGTTGAATACTCATACCAGATGGTACGCTGTCTTTAATAATGTCAGCTACCGTCTGATTTTTCTCCAGGGAAGTTACCTTTAATTTACCAATGCTGCGACCTTCACGGGTAACAAGAAGAACCGTATTTGGATCAATACTACTGCCCTGTCCGGCCCCAATCACAACAAAACCCCACTGCGGATCCACGGATAGAACGGGATACTCTTCCCCATTTTTGGCAAGAGCAGCTCGGTATTCAGCTTGCTCCTTCTGGCGGCTAGCCAGCTCAGAAGCTTGTTCTGCCCGTCTCTTGGAAGCCACTTCCGTAGCACTTTTAATCTGGTCAATATCTTCCTGGAGCTTCTTATTGGAAGCTTCCAAAGATTCCATCTTCTCCTGGATTTCCTGTACGCTGGAAACACCGAAATCTTGCAACTTGCTCTTTAATTCCTCAATCTGTTTATTGATTTTGGACAAGTCCGCATTCAACTGCACTTCTTCTTCCTTCAACTCCGCTTCCTTGGAAAGCTGTTCATCACGCTGCTGCGTCACGGAAGCCTTGTTGGAAATCAGACTAAGATTTTCTTCCGCTGCCAAGCCACGATTCTTAATCATGTCGTTGCGCAAGCTTGTCCAAGTACGTATTTCCTTGTCCAAGGTCTTACGATACGAAATCATTTCTTTAAAATCCTGGTACTGGCCATTAATACCGAAAAGGCCGCTAAGACCGGAGAACCAGGCGCCCGCCCCTGCTGCAAGAATCAATAAAACTACTAAGACAGTTTTCATTGTGTATGTATGTGAGAGTGTATGGAGTGTATTGAACCGGAAAAATGCTAGGGACGAACAGATACAACGACGTCTCCGGCTTCAACACGTTCGCCGGCGGTTACCGTACTTGGTAGAATAGTGGCCGTGGAAACACGGGATTCAACAGCGTTTACGTCAAGCTCGGCAATTTTGTTGCCGTCCCTCATGACGGCCAACTTGGAACCGGGCACCACGCCCAGATCGGCGGCTCCTCCGTCAATCACAACTACATTAAAATCATGAATCACCTGGGAAACCCTCGTTTTCAGGTTGGGCGGAGAAAGGCGGGCATCCTGGTCGGCCTTGAGCTGACGAAGAGCGGCATTATTCACAACAAGCTGTTCGGTTTCAGCAACGATGGCATCATGTTTTCCCTGTTCCGCCTGCTTAACCACTTCCAACTGCTTGGACTCTTCTTCCAGCCCCTTGATTCTGTCAGCAATGGCTTGGATACTTTCCATATCCTTGCTCTTGGATTGCAATTCCGCCAAAGCGGTTTGCTGCGTTTGAAGGTCAGATTTCTTGGCCTCATTGGCTGAGGCCAATTCCTGATTCTTTACTTCCAGTTCATCCTTTTCCTTGGTTAAAGCATTGATGTCATTCGTCAGAGCCTCATTCTTCACCAGGAAATCGACATATTTCGTCTTTTCTTCCGTAAATTCGCCACGAAGGCCGTTCAGGTTCTTGTAGCGGGAAGCACATTCCCTACGCTCCTTGGTTAGAGCTTCCTCGTTATCAAGATAATACATGGCTCCTCCGAGAAGAGCAATGACCAAGGCTGCTATTGATACTTTGACCCACATAGGAAATTATAGAGATGAGAAGGTTCCTGTTACTTTTGTGAGATTGGCATGAACATTTTCAGATTTCAATATCAAAATGACATCCTCATTGTTTTCTTGATATTTTTTTCAGGCAAGCTCCGTAACGGGAGTGTGCAAGAACCGTTTTATCAACATTTTAAAACAATTACTCTCTATTTTCTTTTCAAACGGGAACTCATCTTCTAGTCTTTCTGAACCGTGAGTTACCAGGTCTTTGCCAGAAAATACCGTCCTCTGACATTCAATGACGTCCTTGGACAGGATCATGTCGTCCGGACGTTGAAAAACGCCATTGAGCACAACCGTCTCGCCCATGCCTATCTCTTTGTAGGTCCCCGTGGAACGGGAAAGACATCAACCGCAAGAATTTTTGCGAAAGCTCTAAACTGCAGCGGTGGGCCCAAAGTGGATTTTGACCCGCATGAAGATATATGTGAAGAAATTGCGGAAGGCCGGAGCCTGGATGTTCTTGAAATAGATGGAGCATCCAACCGCGGCATTGATCACATCCGGGATCTCAGGGACAACGTACGGTTCGCTCCGAGCAGAGGAAATTTCCGTATCGTCTATATAGATGAAGTGCACATGCTCACTAAGGAATCCTTCAACGCCCTGCTCAAAACGCTGGAAGAACCGCCACCTCATGTCAAATTTATTTTCGCAACCACGGAACCCCACAAAATACTGCCAACCATTCTATCGCGATGCCAGCGCTTCGACCTGCGCCCCATCCCTTCTGAAATCATTGCAGAACACCTGCTCCATATCGCTTCTGCAGAGGGAGTAAGTTTGAGCAGGGAAGCAGCCTTTGCTGTCGCCAAAGTGGCGGATGGAGGTATGCGGGATGCACAATCCATGCTGGACCAGCTTGTTTCCTTCTGTGGAGATCATATTGAAGAACAGCAGGTACTCCACATTTTCGGTATTACTTCCCGGGAGACCGTGGCCCATGCTCTGGCGCTTATTTTGAACAAGGAACTTCCCTCTCTCCTGCATCTTCTGCATGAACAGGCGGAAGCAGGAAGAGACATGAGCCAGTTCCTTTCCGAAATTATCTCCGCCGTGCGTGAAATTCTGGTCTCTAAAGTAGATCCAGAAGCCAGCTTTGATTCTCTCCCGGAATCCTCCAAGGAGGAACTCGCCGAATTGGTCAAACGCACCCATACGGACAAAATCCTGCGTTTGGTGGAAGTTCTGGCGGAAACGGAAGATAAAATGCGCTGGTCCACCAATAAAAGGCTTCATCTGGAAATGGGCCTGATTAAAGCCGTTCATACTCTGGCTGAGGCCAGCATCAGCGATATTATCATGGCGTTGGAAGGTGCTCCGCTAGCCACCGCGGCACCGGCATCTTCTTCAGATCTTGCTTCACAGCAGGAACCAAGTACATTTATTTCCTCCGCCACGGCACCCACTCCGGCCCCCCGGCAAAACATCCAGTCTCCTGTTGCTGCAATAAACCCAACCCCAGCTACGGAAGAACATTTGATGGATCCGATTCCAGATTTTTCTGTGTCCTCCCCTGCTTCATCTCCCGCAGTACAGAAAATTCAGAGCACTGACGCTCAAGCTTCTCCCCATCCTACGCAGGAAGCCGAACCACAACAGGAAACTCTTACACCCGCTGCCCCCCCCACCTCTCTTGCCGTTGCAGAGGAAGAATTTCCCTACTCCGCCACTAAATTGCGGACAAAAACCGTACCTGCCTCCGAAGAAATCACCCGGCATCCAGACTCCGATGCCTCCGATGTGTCGAAATTTCCTACGGATTCTCCAGAGCCTACTTTTATGGATCCAGAGGAAAATCTTCCTCTGGAAAGACGAACTAACAGTTTCTTTGACAATCTATTCGATACTCCAAGCACATCATCCCAAACCCAGGCACCCGTAGAAAAAGAGGAACCGGCAGTTCTGTTCCAACAATCAGGAAGAACAATCACGGAAGAAGACTGGAAAACGGTGTTGGAACAAATGTCCGCCAAATTCCCTCTTCAAGCGGACTTTCTAGCCAACAGCGTTTTTTCCGGTTATGATGGTGTAGCAGTCGCCATTTCTTTTCATCCTTCTGACCGTCAGGGGATGGACAGTCTTGGAACCGGCCCTCTGCGAACAGCTTTGGAAGCTGCTCTTTCCCAATATATTGGAACCTCTGTTACTATTTCTATCCGTCAGGATTTCTCCATTCCCGAACCCGTGCAGGAAGAACTGGCTCCTCTGCCTGCACCACCTCCTTCCGCATCCACCATTCCTGCACCTAAACCTCATACCCCGCAGAAAAAAACCGCAGAGCCTGTCCAGGAAGCTTCCAAAGAGGAAAATGAAGATAACTCTTACTACACGGATCCGCTGATTGATGCTGCTATGGAGATTTTCCGGGCTCGTATCATTTCCCAATAGTCAACTCATCCACTCAGACACAACGACCATGAACATAATGAAAATGATGAAACAGGTCCAGCAAATGCAGGCAGGGCTTGCGGCCGCTCAAGAAAAACTCGCCTCCCAAACCGTTACAACGGAAGGAGCTGGAGGAAAATTGAAAGTTACCGCCACCTGTGACGGCAACCTCACGGAACTGGTCATTGATCCTTCCATCATTGACCCGTCCGATTCAGAATTTCTCCAGGAGCTTCTCCTTCAAACCATCAATGCAGCTATTGCCAAGGGTAAGGAAACAGCCGCGGCGGAAATGAAAAAGCTGACAGGAGGCCTGGATCTCCCTCCAGGCATGGGCTTCTAATCTGTCACCACAGTGCATCGGCTCAGAAGACGCAAACATCTGGCAGAACCTCTGCCAACGCTATCCGGAGTCAACCACTTGGGAATAGCGCTGGGTGGCGTCTCTCTGTGCCTGTGGGTCATCGTCGTCACTATTTTCTGGACCGGTTCAGACACGATGGCTTTTGCAACGTCACTGCCCATATGGGCTTGCTGTCTCATTTTCTCCTTTCCGGCGCTCATTGCATGGCTGGTCTTCGGTTCCCGGATCGGTCTGCTTGGCATTATCGTCTGGGTTGCGTACGGCATCGTCATTACAGACTTTCTCCCGCCCATTGCCAGAACTGGAATGGAATACTACAAAATGCCGCCATCTCCGGATGCCAGGCAAATAAGGGTTCTTACCTTGTACGAGGGCTGCGAGGAACCCCCTCCCATTGAACAAATATCCAAACTCCGTGCAGATGTCATTTTCGTCCAAGGCTGCAGCAACTATAACCGAACACTCAAATTTGCCTACAGCATTTTCGGTAGAACCTCTTATATCAAGCAAATAGGAAGTTGCGCGATCATTGTAAGGCACGGTCAGATTGGTCCAGCCCAGAGCATCACGGACACAGCCGGTTTGATTGTAGACTGGATACCGGAAAATTCCTCCTTGGCGATTCGGCTCATCAACATCAGTCTGGAACCTTTTGAACATCGCTTCGACCTGTACTCCCCCGCCTGCTGGAAATATTTCCATACACTCCGCTTTATCCACCGTAAACAACTTCAATACCTGTTTGATACCCTGAGGGAAGTAGGAACCCAGCATGGAGAACTTCCCATTATCATGGCCGGGAACTTCAGCGCTGCCCCTCAATCCCCAATTTTCTCCAAACTCAGTTCCGACTTTCAGGATTGCTTCAAACTGAAAGGTGCCGGTTACGGAGCTACGCAACCTGTCAATTTCCCTCTATTACGCCTAGACCGAGTTTTTTGCACGCCGCCGCTCAAACCTGAAAGAGCCAGTACTGTGCTGATACCGGATACTATCCGCCGTTCTATCGTAGCAGACATTGCAATTCCCTGATCTATACCCCTTACAGCACGGCAACGCCGTTCCTCCTCAGGAAAAATCTTGCCTGTAAAAAGCAAAGATTTCCGGCATCTACAACGTCTTTAATGCACGGGAAATAGCAGGAAAAAGCTGTTTCTTTCGGCTTACCACATCAGTAGCGGAAAACAAATTAGGGCCAAGCCGCTCGTACTCGATATTTTCCAGAGCTTCTTCATCCCCGACGGCCAGCAACATGGAATCGTGAGTAACGATATCCGTAACCAAAAGGCAAGCAAGCTTCAGCCCCTCTTTCTCCACCAGCTTCCGAAGTTCCCTCACTAAACCTTCCTGGACATCTTCCAAGCCAAACATACCAATTTCCTCAATCTGGGAAATACTGATCTTATGCCCGTACTCAGTAAAAGTCTTCCTGTCCGCCTGAATAATAACGGAAGGTTCAGTTTTGGAACGCAACAGAGAACCGGTGGCAAAAAACTCCTCTGTAAACTTCTTGGCATCTATTTTGGCAATCCCTGTCAGCCATTCCAACATTTCCCTATCTGCCCGAGCCGTCGTAGGAGATGTCAAATTCAGGGTATCTGAAAGAATCCCCGCGCACAGGCAGACCGCTACAGCCTGGGAGGGTTCCACATTACGATGGTAAAATCTGCGTGCCACCAAGGTGGATGTGGATCCTACGGGTTCATTCAGAAAACGGATTGGATCCCGTGTAGAAAGCTGGGTACCCAAACGGTGGTGATCCATCACCTCCACAATCTCCGCCTCCTCCACCCCCTTGACGGCCTGAGAAAATTCATTGTGATCCACTAAAGCCACACGTGTACGGGGCGGATCCACCAAATCCGTCTTACTCAGTACACCAATTATTTTGTTCGTCTTGATACTCATCACAGGGAACAATGCCTGCTTGCGCTTTACGGCAGCCTGCCTCAACTCGGGCAGCGGCATATTCTCCGGAAAAACGGTGTAATCCTTCTGAACCTGCTCCCTCACCTTCCGGGAACAACGGATCAACTGGCCAACACTGGCCGTATCCCAGGGAGTACTCAAAATACATGTTCCCGTTGTCTGGGCCGTCTCAATAATGTCCAAGGAAGGGAAAGCACCGGACGTGGTCACCAAAGCGCGTACGCCATGTTCCACTGCATATAGCTGCACATTCGGACGGTCCCCACAAATAACAATCAGATCCCGGATAATCCCTTTTCTCCTGTAATTTGCGAGCCTTGTTCGAACGCTGGGTTCACTGGAAGCACCCACCAGCAGAATATTCTGCGTTTCTTCCTCACTTAAGGATTCCCCGGTCAGACATTTTCCGTCAATGGTGGTGGCGATATTGCTCAGGCTGGAAAAGACGGAGCGCACATTCATCTCCGTCATATTCAGAGGCATGAGCAGGCTCAACAAATCAAAATAACGCAATAGGCCATGAAGGTTGTAATCAGCGTCAATAACCGGTATGGTTTGAAGGGAATTTTCCGTCATCCTTCGATACGCCGTCAGGAATGTATCGTCCGGACTTACGCTAATCACATCACGACGACAGATTGTCCCGGCGGTGGGCGTCACGTCATGAATCAGTATCGGCTCCGGCACTCCTGCCTTTTCCAATACCCAGGATGTTCTCAGCGTCATTTCCCCACATCTGGCGGCAACCGCACCAGGTTCGCCATGAGTTCTTAAAAACTCCGCATTCCCTATGGCTGAACAAATAGCATCCGTATCCGGATTCTGGTGGCCGATCACATAAACGGGCCTATTCTCTGTCTTCTCCGGAAGCATCTTTATATTTCCTTGTACAGGTTAATCTATATTCAGCCTGACGGGCACCACCACCTTGGAAGCAATGGGCACACCGTCCTTTTCCGCCGGATAAAAAGTCCAATTCTCTCTCACCCAACGCATAAAAAGGCGGTCCAATTCCGCATTTCCCGTTGACTGAAGAAGATTGACGGATGAAGGTTCCCCATGGGAATTTACTCCAACCACTACTTTCACCACGGCATTCACCTTCCCGACTTTAGAAGAATTGACGGAATTGGGCAAGGACGGAGCATGTTTATAACGCACCTTTTTATCAGGAGAAATATTCTGATCCGGTTCCGGACGCCCCGGCAGGGATACCGCCGGGCGCTTCACAGGCTGCCTTCGCTTTACTTCATTCATGGAAATCCGCATGGCGGCGAGCTCCTCCGGCAAGAGTTCGGAAGGAGCTTCATCCAAAAGAAAATCCTTCATTTCGGAACAATCTTCATTTTCCGGCAGCTTCATCGCCAATAAGTCTTCATCTGACGCAATCTCCGGAACAGGGCTGACTGTGGAAGGAGCTGCAACCGGAACAACAGATGTAGGCTGAACTTCTTCCATCTCCTGAGAAACTTCTTCGGACGGGGACACAAACGTCATTTCCACTTCCCCACCCTGGACGGAGGGAAACCACATATCCTGCAAATGTATGGCTACAAGCACAGCACACAAAGCCACCTGAACACCCACTGTCACTGCCACCGCAATCAACATTGCGGATCTGGAAGTGGAATGGGGAGTGAATTTTACAATTCCGGGCTTTTCATCCATAAAAAACGGGCAGGGAATGGGGATGCACCTGTTCAATATATCAGCCCCCTCCCTTTGACAAGCTCATGCACAGCCATAAGCAGGCCGTTATCATTTTGTTATTTGCAAAAAATACATGAACATCAATAATTCAATGCCTCTCGAATGCGCTGAGCAAATCCGGCGGCCTTCTCAGCAAAACCCAATTCCGGATTCTGGTACATGATTCCTCGAGAGACATTAATCAGGGGAGGCGCCACATGACCGGAACCACTCAGGCAGGAAAGATCACCGCCTTGAGCACCCAGGCCGGGAATGAGCAAAGGAGCATCCGGAATACGCTCCAGAATACTGGAATCTGCATTGGTCAAACCAACCACCATGCCTACGGAAGTTTTACAGCCTTCCCGGACAGAACGGAGCACCATGTCTCCCACCAGTTCAAAAACCCTGCGGCCCCCTGCCAGTTCCTGCCGTTCCACATCCGCAGAACCGGGATTGGAAGTAACTGCCAGCAGATAAACACCTTTACCTTCATAATTCAGAAAAGGCTCCAGCGTATCATATCCCATAAAAGGACTCAACGTCACAGCGTCCACACCCAGGCGTTCAAAGTAAGCATGAGCGTAATACTTCTGAGTCTCTCCAATATCTCCACGCTTAGCATCCAGCACCACCGGAACATCCTTAGGCATATCCGGAAGCAAATCCTCAAGTATTTCCAGACCGCGCAACCCCATGGCTTCAAAATAGGCAATATTCGGCTTAAACGCTGCCGCATATGGAGCGGTTTCCTCCACAACCTTCCGCAACAGCGCAGGAATCGCCTCCAAATTATCCATGCCGGGGCGCGGATCCAACCCGACACACAAGGCGGAACCGGTCTCTTTAATGCGGGCGGCAAGTTTATCCGTAAAAGATTGGCTCATGCCGCCCATTAAACCACGGCCGTCACAAGCACGCAAGTCTCAAGCAGAAGGAACGCCGAAAGCAGAGAAAAACAGATACGACTTTTCCACCACTCCCGCAAATGCTATATTATGAACTGTATGGCATCTACGTCCCCCCAATCTTCCAGCCCTCTCCCCTCCTGCTTGGAAAAACCGCTGCCTCTGGATGGATTCCAAGGTACTCCGGATGAAGTAGAACAGCAATGGTACGATCAAGTTTATCTGGGTTCCGGAGACAGAATGAAGCAGCTTACCTGGAGAGCCGTCATCGTAGGCATGCTTCTAGGCTCCATCCTTTCCCTCACTAATCTGTACGCCAACCTCAAAATGGGATGGTCCTTTGGGGTGGCTCTGACGGCAGGAATTATCTCTTTTGCCCTCTGGAACGCCTTTGTGCGCCTGGGCATTTCCAAATCCCCCATGACTATTCTGGAAAATACATGCATGCAGTCCGCTGCCAGTTCTGCAGGCTATTCTACAGGGGGAACCCTCACCTCTGCCGTAGCCGCCCTGCTCCTGCTGACAGGACAGCACATGCCTCTTGGCACTACCTTCGCCTGGATATTTTTCATTGCCGTACTGGGTGTCACCATGGCCATTCCGATGAAACGCCAGATGATCAACATTGAACAAATAAGGTTCCCAGACAGTATTGCTACGGCGGAAACCCTCAAAGTTCTCTATTCTGAAGGCAAAAAGGCGGCGGGACAGGCCAAAGCCCTTCTTTATTCTGCCCTTTTCGCCGCCGCTAATGCCATCGCCATGGCTGCAGGAGGAGAACGATGGCTTGGAACGGTCCAGCAACATATCCTCGGCAACTGGTACCAGCGTACTATCTTCTTCAAATGGGATCTCATGTTCGTGGGTGCGGGAGCTCTGGTAGGCATGAAAACATCCCTTAGTCTCTTCATCGGAGGAACCGTTTGCTGGGCTCTTTACGTTCCGTGGCTGGAAAGCCAGAAATTGCTTCCCGCGGGAGCAGGTTATCGGGAGAGCGTAAGCTGGACCCTGTGGGGAGGAACCGCCTGCATGGTCGTCGCCAGCATTGTGGCTTTCCTGTTCCAATGGAAAAGCATTGTTCGTTCCTTTTCTTCCCTAGGAGCCATGTTTTCCCTGAGTAAAAAACGAAAACTGACAGATGTGGAAAAAATAGAAACACCCATGAGCTGGTTTCTGACAAGCCAGCTTATCTCTCTGGGAGCTCTCGGCTATCTGGCTCATACATCCTTTAACGTTCCGTACTGGATGAGCTGCATCGCGGTAGTCATATCCTTTTTCCTAGCGCTGGTCGTCTGCCGAATCACCGGAGAAGCCAATATTACACCCACCGGAGCCATGGGAAAAGTTACACAGCTCATCTTCGGAGGGATTGCACCCGGGCACGTAACAGCCAACCTGATGGCGGCCAATATCACTTCAGGAGCGTCCAGTTCCTCGGCAGACCTGCTCGTAGACCTCAAAGTAGGCTACCTGCTGGGAGCTAACCCCCGCAAACAATTCATCGCCCAGTTTTCCGGAATTTTTCTGGGAACCCTCGTCTCCGTGCTGGCCTTCCGCTCCATGGTTCCGGATGCGAACGCTCTCCAGGCTTTCAATGCTCCGGGAGCCAGAACATGGGCGGCCACGGCGGAAGCACTGGGCATGGGGTTCAGCCATTTGCACAGCATCAAGGTGCTTTCCATCATTGCAGGCGGTATTCTCGGACTCATTCTGGTGCTTATTCCCCGCTATATTCCCCGGACAGGAAAATGGCTCCCCACCCCCATCGGCTTTGGCCTGGCCTGGGCCATCCAGTGGAACGACTCCTTCCTCTTCTTTACAGGAGCTGTGCTCGGCTGGGCTGCGGACCATCTTTTCAAGGCCAAATCACGGGAATATAAAGTCCCCACCGCCTCCGGCATCATTGCAGGCGCAGCCCTCACGGGAATGGCCATTCTGATGTTCAGCATTTACCAGGCAGCCCTCTGAACGAAAAGGCTATATCCAAAAAAATCCATCTCTACAAAAGGTCCTGTACAGCTCATCTTTTGGAACCGGAGCATAAATTGGGGCAGTACAATAAGAATATCGACAAACGGGTTGCGAATCCGAGGTCAATATTTACTTTTAAAAGAGAATAGCTTGTGTAGGCTGACCATTCCGCTTCGGGAAGCAGGAGTTTTCTGAAGACGGAATTTTTGCTATGTGTCGGAGTAAGGAAAATCTAGAACCGGTATTTACCGTTGGGTCATGAATTTTTTCTCGGATAATACTGATAATGAAACAAAAAAGACTATTACTAATCGTTTTTTCATCCAAAATTTTCAAGGATTTCAATATTTCTTTATAACATCAACACATTTCATGTTTTTCAAAGCCGATTCGAAATTCTATAGATTTTTTCCGGTGAATATCAATGTATCAAGTTATATTTCCATCCCAAAAATGAAACCCATTATTTCTGTTATCTCCATTTTTTTATCGTTGGGAACCGCCCAAGCAGCCACCATATTCTCCACCACGAACACTAACACCGCCAACAACGCAGGTAACAACCACTTTGGTTCTGCGACCCAATCGTCTTCTTCCGTTATGTCCGCCGCCACGAATAGGAAGGAAGCAACACTTCCCGAAACCGTTTATTTAAACAGCCTTTCTCCGGACATGCATAGCGGCTGCAGAACCGGCACCTATAAAAACAATACCCAGAACTCTTGGGAGGGCATGTATTTGTCGGCAGTAAACTTCTCCACAAGTAATGAAGTGGTTCCGGAACCGGCAACCGCTACGCTGGGTCTGTTCGGTCTTAGCGCTCTATTGTTACGCCATCGCCGATAAATTTTATCACCATGCCATCTTTCAAGGAAGAAAGGGGGAAATCCCCCTTCTTCCTTTTTTCGGCGAGGGAAACAAACTGATTCCGGAACAAATGGAAGAGCCTGCACGTATAACCGCCTTTTCTCCCATCCCTGCACAACTTCCTGTCCACTTCTCAATTCACCAGTTTTTTCAACACCATTTCTCCTTTGGAAGCGCCCTGAGAAACACCGCTTACTTCTGCCTTCAGGATATAGGAATCAAGGTTGGTTCTGTACTTCTTCAATTCCAGTCTGTAAATATTATCCTTATTTTCCACGCCAGTTCTGCCCTCATGAACATCGGAAGCCACCTCCCTGTTACCCTCGTATAATCTGACAGAATGGATTTTCAAGGCGCTGGGGCCATTCTTCCAATGGAAAGTAGCAGTATATGTGCCAGAAGCAGTCACCTGATCCGTCACATCAAACTGCAACGGAGAACCTTGTTGGAGTTCCCATGGACTGCCCGAGGAATGCTTTTCTTCCGCACTCAGGGCGTCCAACATTTCCCGGTGGGTATTCATCACACGATTAGCAACGGCCAAAGTATCCCCCGCCGGTTTGGCAGAATATATTTTCCCATTTCCGGCAAAGGCCAGTTCATCCCGAACCATCTTATCCATAAATGCGGCATGGGCGGCATCACGCGTCTTCTTTCCGGTCAGGACATCCATCTGAAATTCAAAAAAATTCTTCCACCGAGGCAAATAAAAATCGGAAACAAGCCCGGCCCACTGACGATTGGAATAATCATTCAGAGACCGGGGAACCTGATCAATCCACGTAGTGATAAGCATCTTCGCAGACTTGTCCATCAAGGCTTTTTCCTGCCGGGAATCACCCCAATCCAAAGCCCTTTTCTGCCAAGTTCCTAATAGGAACTGGCTATCCGTCGCCAAAAGGGCATCCATATCTGAAATCAGAGACAGGAAACGCTTTACCTGTTTCCTGTACGCAGCCAAATCTCCGGAATCAAAAGCACTCCTGACCTGTTGAAGCTGGTAAAAAGCAGCGTCCGCAAGAGCCTGACGCACAACATCCACCAAATCATAACGAAACGTCTCCTTTTTCACCAAATTCGGCTGATCATTCGCGGCCTTCAGATAACCGCGCGCCGCCTTTACAATATCGCCCAGGTGATAATATCGCTCCCCACTGGACCATGTGGATACCTTTCGAACATTCCAGGACGGGCGGGCGCAAATAATAGACTCCGTACACCCTTCCTGAGAACGAACGGGGTTATAGATGGAGGAAGACAGAACTTCCAACGCCTTCACGACAGCCTTTGGTGCGAAACCGTAACGCTGGCGCGCGTACTTTCCAAGCCACTCCCGGACAGAAATATCCTCCCTAGTCCACAAACGGTCGCTGAACAGGGCGTAATGCAGGGGGTTCGTCTCAAGCCCTTCGGACAAAGTTCCCATGCCCACCAGTCCCTTATCCTTATAGCCGGACAACTCACTTCCGAGCCGGGACAGAAGGGGAACCCCCCCGTACATTCCCGTATTGCCTCCAAAGTTCGCCAGTTCGCACCAGACCCACGGAATACCATTAAAAGTCCTTAAATTCTTTCCCCCGTTAGCCATATTCTTGGTAAGCTGCAATACAAGCGCACGCTCCGGATCCAACCCGGACAACAACTCTCGAGTAGGATTTCCACCCCAGGCCTGAATCACCCAGAAAGCCCCCGGAGAAGCCTTTTGCATGGCTTTCTGCACTGCCTGTGCCGCCTGCGTTACGTCAATATCCCCCTTCCGCCCCCCCTCATGAAACAAATCCCCGCCAAACATCTTTCCGGGAATACCGTATACCTTGCGGAGAGCCTTGTACCAGTCCGCGGCCAGTTTGGGAAAAGCCTCGCAAGTGGGATCCACCACCCACGGCCTCCTGAAATTAACCCATTCCCCCTGAGGAATAAGCTTCAATCCGTCTATCCGGACATTTTCCTGAAAGTCAGAAGGAACAAATCCCACATACCCCTGAAGTACAGGTGTCATCCCCAACTGTTCCATACGGGAGACAATGCGCCTTCCCATCTGGGCCATTTTATTTATCTGTTGCTGGCTCAGCGGACCACCG
>ENA-ORUI01001478-ORUI01001478.1-human-gut-metagenome-genome-assembly--contig:-NODE-1478-length-23588-cov-3.149790_pt1 | contig 23588 bp, 16 predicted proteins | sample MGYA00242078_ERZ509205 | MGnify/ENA primary metagenome ERZ509205 (study PRJEB26280, sample SAMEA2338828) | human gut metagenome | biome: human gut; feature: human-associated habitat; material: faeces... | reverse complement strand
GTGCAGCAGATCCTACTGTTCCGGTATCAGAGACAATTCATGGAAAGCTTCCACAGAGAAAGCTTGTTACAGGTGCTGCTCACGGATACAGCTCATATGGTAACCAGATCGGACTTGCTACAGGATATGTTAAGGAAATCTACCATCCTGATTATGTTGCCAAGAGAATGGAGATTGGTGCAGTTATAGCTGCTGCTCCAAGAAGTGCAGTTAAGAGAGAGAATTCTGACCCGGGAGATATCATTATTCTTCTTGGTGGAAGAACAGGACGAGATGGATGTGGCGGAGCTACAGGTTCATCTAAGGTTCATACAGAGAAGTCTATTGAGGATTGTGGTGCTGAGGTTCAGAAGGGTAATGCTCCTACAGAGCGTAAGATGCAGAGACTCTTCAGAAGACCAGAGGTTACTAAGCTTATTAAGAAATGTAATGACTTTGGTGCAGGCGGTGTTTCCGTTGCTATCGGTGAGCTGGCAGCAGGTCTGAGGGTAGATCTTGACAAGGTTCCGAAGAAATATGCAGGTCTTGACGGAACTGAGATCGCAATCTCCGAATCTCAGGAACGTATGGCTGTAGTAGTTGACCCGAAAGATGTAGATACTTTCCTTGGCTATGCAAATGAAGAGAACCTGGAGGCAATTCCGGTTGCAGTTGTAACGGAGGATCCTCGTCTGGTACTTGTATGGAGAGGAAAAGAAATCGTAAATATTTCCCGTGCATTCCTTGACACTAACGGTGCACATCAGGAGACAACTGTAGAAGTAGAAATCCCTAACAAAGAAGGCAACCTCTTTGAAGAGCGCCCGGATGTAGCTGATGTAAAAGCTAAATGGATGGAAACTCTGGCAGACTTAAATGTATGCTCCCAGAAGGGACTTGTGGAAATGTTCGATGGTTCTATCGGAGCAGGCAGTGTATTTATGCCATACGGTGGTAAATATCAGCTCACAGAGACTCAGTCCATGGTAGCAAAGGTTCCGGTACAGAATGGTAAAACCGATACTGTAACCATGATGAGCTATGGCTTTGATCCGTATTTATCTTCCTGGAGCCCATATCACGGAGCTGCTTATGCAGTGACAGAGTCCGTTGCAAGAATCGTGGCTACAGGTGGTGACTATAAGAAAATCCGTTTCACATTCCAGGAATACTTCCGTCGTATGACAGAAGATCCTAAGAGATGGAGCCAGCCTTTCGCAGCACTTCTCGGTGCTTATGCAGCACAGATGGGATTTGGACTTCCATCTATCGGTGGTAAGGACAGTATGTCCGGTACATTTAATGATATTGATGTACCTCCGACACTGGTATCTTTCGCTGTTGACGTTGCGAAGATCCAGGATGTGATTACACCGGAATTAAAGAAAGCAGGAAACAAACTGGTATGGCTTCGTGCACCGAAGGATCAGTATGATCTGCCGGATTATGCAGGAATCATGGATCAGTATGAAAAACTTCATAAAGATATGCAGGACGGCAAAGTTGTTTCTGCTTATGCACTTGACCGCCATGGTATTGCAGCTGCAGTTGCAAAGATGGCATTTGGTAATGGCATGGGCGTAAAGATTGAGCATAACCTTGATCCGAGAGATTTCTTTGCACCTGGATTTGGTGATATTATCCTGGAAGTTCCGGATGGTAAGGTTGGAGAGCTTTCCATCACTTATACAGTGATCGGTGAAGTAACTGCTGACGGTAACTTCTCCTATGGAAATACAGTGATCACTGTAGACGAAGCTGAAAATGCATGGAAAGGTACTCTGGAAAAAGTATTTAAGACAGTTTCTTCTGAGAATGATAAAGAGGCAGCTGACAGAGATGAGAAGCTTTATCGTGCAGACAGCATCTATGTATGCAAGAACAAAGTTGCAAAACCTCGTGTATTTATTCCTGTATTCCCTGGAACAAACTGCGAGTATGACAGCACACGTGCATTCGAGCGTGCAGGTGCAGAGGTGGATGTAAAAGTATTCAAGAACCTGACTGCTGAAGATATCCATGACTCTGTAGAGCTTTTTGAGAAAGCGATCGATCAGGCACAGATCATCATGTTCCCGGGCGGATTCTCCGCTGGTGACGAACCGGATGGTTCCGCGAAATTCTTTGCAACTGCATTCCAGAATGCGAAGATCAAAGAAGCTGTTATGAAGCTGATCAATGAGAGAGACGGTCTGGCACTTGGTATTTGTAATGGTTTCCAGGCGCTGATCAAACTTGGTCTTGTACCGTATGGCGAAATCTGCGGACAGAAGGCAGATTCTCCGACACTGACATTCAATACCATTGGACGTCATATTTCCAAGATGGTTTATACAAAAGTTGTAAGTAATAAATCTCCATGGCTGCAGAAAGCACAGCTTGGTGGTGTTTACTGTAACCCGGCTTCACATGGTGAGGGTCGTTTTGTTGCAAATGACGAGTGGCTTGAGAAACTGTTTGCAAATGGACAGGTTGCAACTCAGTATGTGACTCCGGACGGACAGCTTAGCGTTGATGAAGAATGGAATGTCAATGGTTCTTATATGAACATTGAAGGTATTACCAGCCCGGATGGACGTATCCTTGGTAAGATGGCACATAGCGAACGCCGCGGGGACGGAGTTGCCATTAATATCTATGGAGAGCAGGATATTAAAATATTCGAGTCTGGTGTGGAATATTTTAAGTAAAATAGGGGAAAACTTTCCAGACGGAAGGTTCCCAGAGGAAGGACAGAAAGCGCTGTCCCTCCTCTGGACTCCACCCTTGCGCTTTCTTTTTAGGAGCGCCGGGATTGTGGTGTGGAGGAGTGTATTAACTTTGCGTATTCGCCTGGTTGGGTAGCGCCCTTTTTTGAGTGTGAAGGTCGCCACTCAAGTTTGACACCAAAACTAACGGGAAGCCAGTAAAATCAAGGCTTCCCGTATTTTGTCTGCATGTGGTATATTCGTCCGATTTAGACATGAGAAAAATTTTTTTAATATTTTAGCAATCTGCGCATCTGCTCTTGGGTACGGTATTTATGGTTTAATTCCAGATTGAAAACATGTCCGCATTCTTTTAGGATTTCGTCATAATAAACGAACTGGTATATGTTCATTCGTCCATACAAATACCGGTCTGGATTCAAATTCTGTCTTCGATATCTTGAAGGTCTCTTCTATCCGTGCAAGTCCTCTGTAAGTATCCCTGATTTCATAGTCGCTCATATTCAACTCGCTGGTGACGACTGAATAGTATCCATCGTATTTTTCTTCTTCTGTAATCTTTTCTGTATCGAGAGTTAATTCTCTTCCTTCTACAATCTCACCTGTTGCCTTGTCAAAAGCAATATTCCGCACATATGCTCCGGAACCGGCATCTGCACCGCGAACCAACTGTCCATACACATATCCGTCTCGTGGATTATAATCACCTTTATTATCACCATTCAGGAAATATATGTTATCTGATGTGTTAAGTCCCCGGTCGGCAACAAAAATAATACGTCCGCTGTTGAATTCATTTTTCACGCGGTTAATAATGGGACGCATATGAACTTTTTCGGATTCGTTGCCCGGAAACAGGTCAAAGGCGAGGGGAATACCGTTTTTGCCCATGAGTAAACCCATTTTGACGATGGGGTCTGGCCTGTGGTTTTTCTCAGGTTCCTGTTTTCTGTATTTTAATTCAGTAGGATTTCCTTTTTTGTCTATCGGATTACCGTTGTCGTCAAAGGTGTCCATATCAGATCTTCCGATATCGAAATAGAAGTTCGTACAATCAAAATAGGATACGTGAAAATAGCAGAAGCCGAAAAACAGCTTCCAGATCATACTTAATAGAAGTGTTTCGGAGTTTCCGCTTCCAGAATTTATCCAGTTCCAGCTGTTTGTAAAGTTCTTTTAAAACAGAATAACCTGCGTTTTTAAGATTGTCCTCGTTGATATCCATTTCAGCTTCCATATCAATGGGAACAGAAATTTTCTGAGCAGCTTTTTTCTCAAAAGTGCGTTCTTCAGCAATCTTTTTAAAATGTGAAACAGGATCATCGTACTTTATTTGCAGCTCATCGAGACGGCTGAGATTTTCCACACATTTTTGCCTGGTTTTTCCATTTTCGTAATAGGATTCATAAAAGTACAGCCGTGTAACGCCTTTAATTCTTAAAAGTGGCTTATGTGGCCCGCATCGGTCTGCCGATAGCGGCGATGCCCGTGATTTTTGGCCTGGTGTTATGTTGTACGATTATCCTGATCCCGGTAGGTGTAGCAATGAGGCGTATGGCGGGTTGAGTACTGATGCCTTTATAAAATAAGAAGTATTATCCTCATTCAAAGCGCTTGAATTCAGCAGAAAATCAAAATTTCGGTAGCAATCCCGCAGAATCTGGTTGATCTTTTTTCTGGCGCTCTCGAACGTAGTTTCCTTTACATTTGCGAAGGAAAGGAAAATGACGAGATAAGTTCCCTGTATGGATCGGTATTCTTTATTTTTCCAGATATCCGTTTTTTCGAACAAATCCTTGCGGCTGGCGTATTGAACAGAGAAGAATTATGCCAATTGCAGTTGTTTTCAATCAAATCCCATCTTTCTGAGACAGATTAAGGTTCCGTTTTTATATTCTTATCTTAATAGACGGATTAGGCAGTGGCAACAGATTTTTGAAATATTAGATGGTCTGCCAGGGTTGTTTCTGCGGGGAGTGGGAGACGCTTCTTATAGCAGCAACCACGAAGGCGGTTCGACGGGCAGGGGTCCAAAAAGAAAAAACAGCGAAAAGCTTCGGGCGGAGTTCCGTTATTATGTGCTTCCGGAAAAGGACTGGGAGACGGAAAATGTAGGCTTTATCCTCGGCAGTATCGGACAGGCGGAATCAATGCTATTTTTACGTTGAACGGTAAACTTTTATATGATGCATGAGATTTCCTAAGCACAGCTTGAAAACAGGTTCCAGAATAAATTGAGGGACATTGACGTTCTGTTAAAGGACATTTTGTGTTTGATGAAGGTATGTATTTTACGCATTCTCCTTCTGAAGAGTCTTCGTTCAGATATGGGATGGCCTGCAGGAGAGAAAGATATAATTCCTGCTGAGAATCCTCTCTTTCCATGCAGTGGATTTTGGCTGCAGTACCTTTGATGAGTGGCTGCATACGTTGCAGGATTTTGGCATCTGTACCGGGAACCCCTGATTTATAATCATGTATAAGCTCTGGCAATGACTTCATATTAAACTACCTCCTTTAATTGGGGAAGTAGTAAAAGAGAAGAAAATCAGAAACTAAAATCAGAAAAAATTTAAGTGATACCTAATTTTAAAAGAATCCGGCGTGCATGAAGGAAAAATGGAAACATCGGCAGAAAAAAGGCTGTTAGTTGACAAATCGGTATTGTAGCGACTCTTTAAAGGTTGAACGTATCTATTTGGAACCCGGCGGCTGGGGAAAAGATAAGAGGACGTTTAATATAGCGGGAAGGAGGAAACAGGACATGGAGACAACTATGCTCGATGCCGCTCTGTCGCAGGGGATATGGGCAGTGGTGGCGGTATTTCTGCTCATCTACGTAGTGAAATCGAATGAGCAGAGGGACAAGAAACAGGAAGAACGTGAAAATAATTATCAGTCTGTAATAGAAAAGCTTACAGAAAAATATCAGATTCTTTATACCGTTCAGAATGACCTGAATGAAATAAAGAACCATCTTCTGGCGAAGCAGGATTCACGTTCGGAATGAGATGAAAAAAAGAATTGATGTCCTTAAATGACGAAAAAAGTCCGTGGCCTGTATCCTTGTATGATAGGCCACGGACTTTTTGGAATGATAAAACAGCTATTATTTCTGTTGGAAGACTTTTAGGTGTTATTAGTGCCAGAAATAGGTAATGGGAAGTTATTTAGAGTAAAATAAAAATTGTAAAAAGTAAAAAAGAAAGGATAAAAAATGAGAAAAAAGATTCTGAAAGTGTTTTTTGTGATATTGACAGGTATCACGGTGACCCTGACAGGATGTGAATTGTCAGGAAGCAACGAATCCGCGCAAACGGAAAGCGAAAGTGGTAAGGATGCTGTAAAGTTTATTCCAAATCTTACTACGGCTGTTACCAGGAAGCCAACGCCCACAGCTGTGGCAGCAAATCCAGGAGACAGTGTGCAGAATCAACAGTCTGGAAATAACGCAGAAGCGGAAATTTACCAAAGCCAGGGAGATCCCGCAGATCAGGAATCTGCACAGGAAGAAACTTATGATATCCAATATATCACTGGTAATATTCTGTATTCCGATGAAAATACGATAACAGTAGAAGTGGGCGAATCAGGAAATTATTATAATATGGTTTTTAATATAGAAAACGCCGTCCTGAATATAGCTAATGGGAGTGCTGTACGATCCGGACTGAATGTTGACCTGGAGTATTATAGTCAGAATAACGTTAATATAGTAATCATGCTTACGAGTGATGGGGAGGAATATTTACCTTCCAGTACATTAGAGGAAGCGCAGAAAATGACCGACGAATATGTACCTGATGTGAGTGAATCGGAAAACGAAGATTTTGAAGATACCTCTCCCAGTGAATATTAGATTTTCTCGCATTTTCTCGGAAAAGGCACTGCATATGCAGCGCCTTTTTCTCAGGTGCGCTCGTCAGGCGCATGTTCAAAAATCGTTAAACACCTGCAAGCTTTGCAAAAGTATCTCTTCCCGCAATTCCATCCGCAGTTAATCTCTTAGAAGTCTGGAATTTTTTCACACCTTGCTTTGTGGCGGCTCCAAAGGCATTATCAATCCCGTTATTCAGGGTAATACCATGAGCATAAAGACCAATCTGCAGAACTCCGACATAAAGGTTATTGGCCCCTTCTGAAAGCACATGAGCAGCACAGGCATTGGATGTGTTTGTTCCCCAGATGCCATCGGTTGTAAGGCCAGTGCCGTATACGGAATTAAGTGCCGTATACGGAATTAAGTGCAGTCTGGATTGCTTTAATATATGCTTTCTGACTCGCAGATCCCCAGATACCGTCTACAGTCAATCCGGCTTTGAACTTTGAGTTCAATGCAGTCTGAGCTGTTTTAACTGCGGAGGAACCTGTGGAAGCAGTTCCTTTGCCTACATAATCCTGATGCATATAACCGATTCCGATTCCAGACACTTTCACATGAACCCATACACCAGAGTTGGTTCCATCTAGCTCAAGGCTGGTTCCCTTTGATACCGTACCCATGATGGCTCCGCCTGGCGTCTGACGTACATAAACGCCATCTCCAGTACATACCCCAGTGCTTTTCGTTGTCCAGGTAGAAGGAGTTGTTGTTTCGCCAGAGTTATTAATGGAATTAATAATACTATAATCCGGCCTGGCGAATCTTGTACCGGAGGACGCACTCAATGTACGGTTTCTCTGATATACGCCGATCCCTTCAGCTACCACACCGGAACCGTCATTTGTATTGCCTTCAATGGTAGTATAAGAATTACCACTAACAGCAATAACAAGTCCAGTATGATTAAATACCGACCCATTATGATACATTACGATGTCTCCAGCTTTCGGCGTAGAATAATTGGTAAATTTGGTTGAAATGTTTGGAACACTTATATACGGCCAATGCTTTAATAATTCCGAAGCCTTCGACTTGTTAAAGGCTTTCATAAATACCCAGCTTATAAAGCAGGCACACCATGCCTGACCCTGGTATTCTGGTGCAACATCCCGCCAATACTTTGTATAATTAGCGGTTCCTGCATTTGCGGTCTTGCTGTCAAGATTTGCATTCGATGCTTTCTCACGATAACCGATTTCTGCTTTTGCAATATTTATCGCTGCCTGAATTGCATCGGATGCTGTCACCTTATAATTAGTGATATAGGTCTTTAATGCATTATATACCATTTTCTGTCGGCTCTTATATGCTCCGACCTGATTTCCGGTATCTGTCTGGCAGGCAGTATAAAGATGATCCAGTGTGTAAGGCTTTGTAGTCTTGGCAAGAATCCTTTTCACCGCAGAAAGTCCACCCTGATGGCGAAAATTTGCACACATCATTTTGGCATCCATTGCTGTAACGCCCAGAGAAGCTGCTTCCTTCACATAAGTTTCCATCTGTCCATCCATAAGCTGATCCTGGCAGAGATGACCAACTGTTGAATTGATAATATGTACAATTGCCTTCGCTTTTGCCGAGGTTTTTGAGAGCTGATAGTTTGACCAGTCTGTTTTATTAAGATCCGCCGCGACACCGGCCGTATCATACTTGCTGAAAGTTGCGGCATCAGTAGTTTTAATCTTAAGAAGAAGTGTACGAGCCTCATTGCCATACCACTGTCCGGCACCGATTGTGATCGCATGTTCCGCAGAACTGTTGGTATATGCTTCCGTAAAATCAGCATAGTCCTTTTGTCCATATACTTGTCCGCCAGTTTCCACTGCATAAATAATATTTCGCATTACAAGTTTTTCATGATCTGTCATTGTGTTTTTTCTCCTTTTGAAATTTTGGAATTTGCAAATTCATTTTATAAGGAGAAAAATAGTCTCAAAATGTAAACCGCTAATCAAGATTTTTGACAAAAAAGTGCCGTGAAATCCAATGAGCAGAAGTGCAAAAGCAGGATTCATGTTCGGCAAGTGATGAAGAGCAAATTTGATGGCTGAAAACGAAAAAAGCCCTTGGGCTGTACCGTATGCTACTGCGCAATGACTTTTGAGAATGAAAATGAGACAGTTGTTACTGTTGGAAGACTTTTAGGTGTTGTTAGTGCCAGAAATATATTATGGGGTGTTATATGAGGTAAAATAAAGAAGTAAAGGTTGACAACAAGGATAAACGATATGTCAATGTAACTATTGACTGTATAGATGGGAATGGGATGAGGGGAATACCTCTTAGATGTCCTTACCTCTATACCATAAAAAGAAATAAGTCTGTAAGAGATTTCTCTTGCTTACAAACTTATTATACGAGATGGAGAAAAGCATGTGCGGAATTTGTGGATTTTTCGGAAAGAAAAAGAACAAAAGAGAGATTGTGGAAAAAATGAAGGAAAAGCTGGTACATCGAGGTCCAGATGCGCAGGGCAGTTTTGTAAATGACAGCGTGGCCCTTGGATTTCGCCGCCTGAGTATCATCGACCTGGAAGGCGGCCTGCAGCCTATGAAAAGCAGCAGTCAGAACCTGACAGTGGTGTTTAACGGAGAAATCTATAATTACCAGGAACTGCGGGAGCAGATGGAACGGGAAAAGAAGATTCTTTTTGTCACCCGCTCGGACACGGAGACGCTGGTGAATGGTCTTGAGGCTTATGGTCCGGCGTTTGTGGAGCAGCTTCGTGGAATGTTTGCCTTCGCCGTCTGGAATGAGAAAAAAGAAGAACTGATGCTGGCGAGGGATTTTTTCGGAATCAAGCCGTTGTTTTACACAGTGGTGGATGGAAATTTCGTGTTTGCGTCGGAGATTAAGAGCATCCTGCAGTTCCCGGGCGTCCCGAAAAAGTTGAATGAACGGGCGCTGGAGCAGTATCTTTCTTTTCAGTATTCCGTGCTGGAGGAAACTTTTTTTGAGGGAATCTACCGCCTTCCGCCGGGCTGTATGCTGTTTTACCGCCAGGGAAAGTATGAAATCTGCAGATATTTTCAGCCGAAGCTACAGCCCGAGGCGGGGTGTTCGCTGGCGGATATGGAGAAAAAACTGGAGAGCGTGCTTAAAAAATCCGTCCGCCGCCATATGGTCAGTGATGTGGAAGTGGGAACTTTCTTGTCCGGCGGTGTGGATTCGGGTTTTATTTCCGTGTTGTCCGGGGCAAAAATGGCGTTTACGGTGGGATTTCTGGATGGGAACAGCGGCTACAACGAGGAAAACAGGGCCAGGGAGGTGGCCCGGTATGCGCATCTTTCTTATCACATGCATACTATCGGGAAAAAGGAGTTCTGGGATGTGCTTCCAAAGGTAATGTACGCCCTCGACGAGCCCAGCGGTGATGCTTCTGCCGTCGCCATGTATTTTTTGGCTGCCAAGGCGTCTCGTTATGTGAAGGTGGTGCTCTCCGGGGAGGGTGCGGACGAACTATTTGGCGGTTATAATATCTACCGGGAGCCTCTGGCTCTTCAGAAAGTGGCCTGGATTCCTGAAAAGATCCGGCGTGCGGTTTCCCGGCAGGCGAAAAAACTGCCGGACCGCCGCGGCAAGAGCTTTCTGATCCGGGCCGGCCAACGGGTGGAGGAACGGTTTATCGGGAACGCCCATATTTTCACCGACGAGGAGCGCCGGGAGCTTTTGAAAAATCCGACCGACACGCCGTCCTGTCAGGAGTTTCTGCGAAAGACTTATGAAGAAGCCGCCGGGCTTTCCGACCCGGAGAAAATGCAGAACATCGACCTGAAATACTGGCTGGCCGGGGATATTTTGCAGAAAACCGACCGCATGAGCATGGCCCATTCGCTGGAGGTGCGCGTGCCCTTCCTGGACCGGGATGTGTTCGAGGCTGTCCGGACACTTCCGCCGGAGGCAAAATTTGCCCACGGAAAGACGAAGTATCTGTTTAGGAAGGTGGCCCGGAAATACATCCCGGAAGACACGGCCGCGCGGAAAAAGCTGGGATTTCCGGTGCCTGTCCGTGTCTGGCTGCGGGACGACGACTGGTACGGGAGAGTTAAAAAAATGTTTCAAAGCCCCATATCCCGTCAGTATTTCCACACGGAAAAGCTGACGGCGCTTCTGGAGGAGCATCACGCGGGAAAGAAGGACAACAGCCGGAAAATCTGGACGGTGCTGGCGTTTTTGTTCTGGTATCAGGAATATTTTGATGAGTAAAAATAATAAGAATAACCCAAAAAAGATTGTAAAAATAGATTTTGAAAGTATTTTTGGTAATGATGGCGGGAAGCAGCTGTAAAATATATAGCTTCTGTAGTGAGGATTATATGCAGGATGGAAATTGGGAATATTGTTTAAATACAATATTCCTTTTTTTATAGATATAAGAAACCTTTGATTCTGAACAAAAAAATAAAAAATAAGTTTACATTTTTATGCCCAGATACTCTTTAAAAAATAAAAGGGTATATGATGCAGGGATATAAAGATTTGGTTATACAGGCAAAAAATGATTCAAAATACATGCAAAGCTTACTTTGCATAATGGAACCTTTAGTAAAATCATATGCAAAAAAAATATTCTTTCTAGATTGGGATGACGCAACTCAAGAATTGAATTTGGCAATTATAGAAGCAGTAAAAACAATCGCCACTTGTGAAGACGATTATCAGTGCTTGAAATTCATTACCAATTCAGTGAAATATAAATTTGCTCATCTTTGCAAGAGAAACTTAAAAAAAGAAAAATACGAATGTGCATATATGGATAATGAAGGTGATTTACAAGAAAGCTATAGAGCGGATTATTCATCTGTGGAATTAGCATTTGATCTGAAAAATATAACCTTAAAAATGACTTCAAACCAAAGGGATATTTTAAAATACTTGATTTTAGGGTGGTCAGATAGTGAAATCGCATCTTTCTTACACTTTAGCCGTCAATATGTAAACAGAGAAAAGAAAAAAATATATCAATTTCTGAAATGATTTTTTACATAAATAGTAAGTGCTGAATATTGCTTGAATTTGTGACATAAACATATTTGCAGCAGTCAAAAGAAGAAGCAACATGTTTGAAAGAAAAATTAAGTCAAAAATGCCGCAGCCTTTGAAAATATTGGCTGCGGCATTTAAAATATATGATATGTTTGATGTAAAAAACATCAGGTTCTCAACCAGACATTTGGGTAAGTCAAGATGATGCTTCTGATATAAGATATGCAACATTAAAATCATCATATACTTGAGAATTTAAATGCATATCTTCATATAACTTGATATAGTCGCCGATTGTTTTGCCAAAAACAGAACTATTACAATTATTGCATGTGTTATCCTCTGCATATATATGAGTGTTTCCATCGTTGTCCTCAACAAATAAGAGAGTAACATCTATTTTATCTTCTGTTAACCAGAAAGAGATATATTTTGAAAGAGTCCCATCGATTTCTGTGGCACCATCCGGAATTTGTTCATCTGATTCCAGCTCATTAATATGTTCCCAAAAAATTTGAGGAGAGAACACAAGTAATTTTAAGTTTTTTTGGGAGTCTTCTGAGTACCATATATGTGCTTCTGTGTTGAGATAGTCGGTTATATTAATATCCGTATCTGCCGGTAACTCATAAGTTTCACCGACGTCGGAAGTCAGTGAAAAGGTTTTGGTATGATTAGAATAAAAAGTGACAATCCCCTTGACAAAATAGTAAGTTGTATCTGACTCACTGTCATAATAAGAGCCGGAACCATCTATATCATAAGATACATGTTGCCCCTCAGGCTCCTTAGGGGCGGAAAGGGTGATTAGATCTGAGGGGGCTTTGCCAAAAGCTTGTCCGGATAGCAATATACTACCGAGTACGATACTGCCTGCGATACATAGAATTTTTACATTATTCATGGTTAAATGGCCTCCTTGTTTAGTTGTTGAATATTATATCAATTAAAGTGTGAAAATTGTAATTTTGACTTATCGAAATATGTTTTAGAAATGAGTAGAATTTCGGTTATTTTTGAATATTTGTTTTTAATGAAAATAATGGTTTACATTTCGCCTGTAAGTTACTTTATATAAGACAGATAACCGGTTATCACAAATAAAAAACGGAGGTAATATAATATGGCAACAGCGAGTACAATTATCAAAACAGCGAGCAATGAGATTGGAGTAAAAGAAACCGGCAATAACAACGTAAAGTACAATACGGAGTATTATGGAAAGGCGGTAAATGGTGATGCTTATCCGTGGTGTGCAGTGTTCGTATGGTGGGTGTTTAAACATTCCGGCGCATCTAGCATTTTTTATGGAGGCGGAAAAACAGCATCTGTCTATGAAATTTGGAGATATTATAATTCATTAGGACGTGTTTATTCAAGCCCGAAGGTCGGAGACCTCGCAATTATTACTACGTCTGCGGGGGGAACTTATGGTCATGTTGGTATTGTTAAGTCAGTCAGCGGAAATACGTATGTAACAATTGATGGAAATTCTAAAGATCAGGTAAGAACAACTAATCGTACTGTTGGTTCTCCCAAGGCTTCGTTTTGCAGACCGGCATATGGAAGTGGATCTGGTTCCAGCACAAACCTCTCTATGGGTTCAAGTGGAACTGATGTGAAGGATATGCAGAAAAAGCTTATTGCATTAGGCTATAGTTGTGGTTCCTCAGGTGCAGATGGGTCTTTCGGACAGGGAACATATAATGCCGTTTGCAATTTTCAGAGAGACCATGGCTTGACGGTGGATGGTGTTATTGGGCCTACGACATGATCTAAAATAAATTCCGCATATTCAAATTTAGGAGGAAGTAGTTCCGGCACAAATCTGTCTATGGGCTCAAGCGGAACTGATGTGAAAAATATGCAGAAAAAACTTATTGCTTTAGGGTACAGTTGTGGTTCCTCTGGCGCAGATGGAATTTTTGGACAGGGAACATATAACGCTGTTTGCAAATTTCAGAAAGCAAATGGTTTATCCGTTGACGGAATTATTGGACCTGCTACTCGGGCGAAAATTAATGCTTTATATGCAAAATTGTAAAATGGATATAAGATAAAAATGACAGATGCAGGAAGTAGAGTTTTTAGAATCTACTTCCTGCATTTGTTTATTTGATAAATGTATGGTAAATGGTGTTTTAAAAAAAACGGGAAATACTAAAGAAAGACTATATATGGGCAGCGGTTTATGTAGCGGGGATCGGTCAGTATGGAAACTATCCGGATGATTATCTGCATGATGTAGAGATATGCCAGAGCTTTGCCTGCTAGAACCGTGAAGAAATGGTGGAGAGTGTTTTGGAAAAGATAAGAATGAAGTGCCAGAAGGTATTTCATACTATCCACAATTACATTGATACGGATGAGATGATCTTAAGGAAAAGTACGATTGCTGCTCATGCCGGTGAGAAAGTCCTGATTCCGATTAATATGCGTGATGGAAGTGTATGGCGGTGGGAAAAGGCAATCCAGAATTCTTCATCCAGCCAGAACAGGATTTCCATAAATTCCTCCGGCATGTCTCCGAAGAGCGGTGAGATTGAAAGCAGACTAATGTTAAGAACATCTGCAATTTTTTTAAAATTTCCGGTCTGGGAATCCGGGCATTCGTTTCGTATTGAGTAATTCTTGTGCCGAAGGCTTTGTTCAGACCGATGGCGCGGCCAAGTTGATTACCGGTCATAGCTCTGAATTTTCTGCATATCTTAATCCTTTTTCCAATAGTTATGTTGAAATTTTCTCCTTCTTTTGATACAAATACGTTATGATTTTTCGTGATTATTATTTTTAACAACAGCGTTGCTTCTTGAAGCAAATGCTGGATGGAGCGTCTCCTGGTTCTGGGAAATATCAGGCGCAGACGGTATCTGCTCCTCAACATTTTCAGAGTGAAGATGGATATCCTGCTGTTTCCGGAGTTTTTTCCATTCGTCTCGGGCGGTGGCCTGTTCAGCTTCTAATTTTTCAATCTGTGCGTCCAGTTTCTCCGGTTTTGGCAGAGCCTTTACGCCGAGCTCCTTCAGGGCCTCTTTGCTGGTAATGTGAAGCTCATACTCTTTCTGATGTTGTCCGCGATAGAGGGCAGGATTTTAGGTATTTTTTTCATTTTCTACGATTTCCCTGAAAGCGCGGTAAGCGGAGCATTGTTTTTTGATCAGCTGTTTCGTCTGTATCTGCTGGCCGATTTCATCAATCTTGTCCCGGGCGGAGGCAACGGAACCGTCCATATCTGCGATATGCTTCTGAAAATCCTCGTAGTTTAGTAGGTTATTCTCACAAAGATAATTAAATAAATCCAGGAGATATAGAATTTAATGTGGTAAAGCGACAAAAATATAGTTTTAAACTATAGCTGGTGCTAGATATTATGAATTGGCATATTTGGAAGTGTAGTGGTATAGTATGTTCATGCTCAACGGAGCGGGGAATAAGAGAGAGGGAGAATGAGATGTCTGGGATTGTGATTGAGAAGGTCCGGAAGTCTTTTGACACGAAAGATGGCGTGGTCGAGGCTTTGAAGGATGTGAACCTGAATATCGATTCCGGTGATATATATGGAATTATCGGTATGTCGGGGGCAGGTAAGAGTACATTGGTACGATGTATGAATTTTCTGGAGGTTCCTACAGAGGGACAGGTTCTGATAGATGGGAAGGCTCTTGGAGATTTGACAGAGAAGGAATTGAGGAAACAGAGGGAAGAGATTGGTATGATCTTCCAGCATTTCAATCTGCTGATGCAGAAGTCAGTGATCGATAATGTCTGTTTTCCCCTTTATATAAAAGGAAAGAAGAAGGCAGAGGCCAGAAAGAGGGCAGCAGAGCTTTTGGAGATCGTTGGTCTGGGGGACAGGCAGAATGCTTATCCTGCACAGCTCTCCGGTGGTCAGAAGCAGAGGGTTGCCATTGCAAGAGCACTTGCATCGGATCCGAAGATTTTACTTTGTGACGAGGCTACCAGTGCACTGGATCCGCAGACTACTTCTTCCATTCTGGAATTGCTGAAAAAGATTAATAAGCAGTTTGGAATCACCATAGTGATCATTACTCATCAGATGTCGGTTGTGCGTGAAATTTGTACACATGTGGCGATCATGTATGAGGGTGAAGTGGTTGAGAAAGGACTGGTTGTAGATATTTTTGCAAATCCTCAGTCGGAGGTTGCCAAAGAACTGATCCGAAAGGATACAGGCTCTGATATCAACGCAGACAGCAGACTGGATGCAGGCAGGGAAAAAGGACAGGCAGAGATCAAAAGCGGTGAGAAGATACGAATCGTATTCTCTGAGAATTCAGCTTTTGAGCCTGTGATCGCAAATCTGATCCTTACCTTCGGAGAACCGGTAAATATCCTGAAGGCAGATACCAAGAATGTAGGTGGTGTAGCCAAGGGAGAGATGATACTGGAGTTTATGGAAGGCAGTACCAGGACAGAAATGATGAAGCAGTATCTGAAAGAAAAAGGTTTAGCAATCGGGGAGGTGACAGAATATGTGGGATCATGAGACAATAATGATGATCGTCCAGGGTGTGGGAGAAACACTTTACATGACAGTTCTTTCCACAGTTCTGGGATATCTGTTCGGACTTCCTATGGGAGTGCTGCTGGCAGTGTCTGATAAAGAGGGACTGAAGCCAAATGCAGTGTTGTATAAGATACTGGATGCCATTGCAAACATTGTGAGAAGTATTCCGTTTCTGATCTTACTGATCCTGCTGATTCCTTTTACCAGAGCAGTGGTGGGAAAGAGCTATGGATCAACAGCAACGGTAGTGCCACTGGTAGTGGCTGCCATTCCTTTTATCGCACGAATGGTGGAATCTTCTATTAAAGAGGTGGATGCAGGTGTGATCGAGGCAGCCAGAGCTATGGGTGCCAGCAATATAAGGATCATCGTGAAGGTTCTTCTGGTAGAAGCCAGAACTTCACTGATCACAGGAGCGACTATTGCGATTGGAACAATCCTTGGCTATTCAGCCATGTCCGGTGCAGTAGGTGGAGGCGGACTTGGTGATATTGCCATCCGCTATGGATATTACAGATATCAGTCAGATATTATGATTGTCACAGTTATCCTGCTGGTGGTGCTGGTACAGATTTTCCAGTCAGTGGGAATGATGATCGCAAATAAGATTGACAGAAGAAAATAGCTATAAGAAATCCATAATTAATGAAATATTTTCGAATGGATGAAAATAACATAAACCCAATCGTTTTAAGAAATTGTTGATTATAAAATGGTTATGAAAAAAGTTAAAATATAAAATTCAGGAGGACAATTATTATGAAAAAATTAGTGGCGGCAGTTTTAACAGGAGTATTAGTGGCAGGAACATTAAGCACAGGCGTTTATGCAAAGGATGATGACAAAACCATCACAGTTGCAGCATCTGCAACACCTCACGCAGAGATCCTTGAGGAGGCAAAACCACTTCTTGAGAAAGAAGGATATGACCTTGAGGTTACTGTATTTGATGATTATGTAAGACCAAACGAGGTAGTTGAGAGCGGTGAGTTTGATGCAAACTACTTCCAGCATATCCCATATCTGGATCAGTTTAATGAAGAGAAGGGCACACATCTTGTAAATGCAGGTGGTATTCACTATGAGCCATTCGGAATCTATCCTGGAACAAAAGACAGCCTGGATGATCTGGAAGACGGAGATTCCATTGCAGTACCAAATGATACCACAAACGAAGCAAGAGCACTTCTTCTTCTCCAGGATAACGGAATCATCACTTTGAAAGATGGTGCAGGATTAAATGCAACTGTTAAGGATATTGCAGAGAATCCTCACAATGTGGAGATCGTAGAGCTGGAAGCAGCACAGGTAGCACGTGTTACAGGTGAGACAGCTTACGTAGTATTAAACGGAAACTATGCTCTGGAAGCAGGCTTCTCAGTTGGAAAAGATGCACTTGCATATGAGAAATCTGATTCTGAAGCAGCAAAGACATATGTAAACGTAATCGCAGTAAAAGAAGGCAATGAAGACAGCGAAAAGATTCAGGCACTTGTAGATGTATTGAAATCTGATGAGATTAAAGATTTTATCAATGAGAAATATGATGGTGCAGTAATTCCTTTTGAAGAAAGCTCAGATGCAGAAGAAACAGATACAGAAGATGCAGATGATGCAGACAGCAAAGACGCAGACAATGCAGATGACACGGCAGAAGAAAATGTAGATACAACTGACACAGCAGAAGACGCTGAATAAGTAAAGATAACAGGAGATTCCTTTTTCAGGTAAAACTGGAGAGGGAATCTTTTTTGTGCAAAAACATATAGGATTTCCATAAGTTTTCTGATACAATCTATAGTAATTCTATAAAAAGCGACAGACAATCCGATTTATCGGGAAACTGATATAAAATTATCATAGTGACGCGAAAAAATGTGACCCATTTTTGATTGTCGGCGATCGGTTATACCAAAGCAGGAGAGATTGTATGAAAGAGAACAAGATATGGAACGATTATTTGCCAGAAGACATGCAAGAACACTGGACTGTATATGAATGTCTGAAGGAAAGCGAAGATTCATCCACTTTCCTGGTGAAAGAGACAGCTACCGGAATCCTGTGCGTGCTTAAATGGGGGCGTAACAGGCAGACGGAGTTTCTGCGCAATGAAATGGAAATCATGAAAAAAATGGCGGACAGGAAATTGTCCGGGATTCCAAAGGCATACAGGATATTTGAAGAAAATGGCGAAGTGTATCTGGTAAGGGAATATATAGAGGGAATGTCTCTGGCTCAGATGGTTCTGCAAAAAGGTGGCATATCAGAAGCGGAAATCTGCAGGATCAGCAGGAAGATATGCCAGACAGCAGAGCAGTTTCAGAATCCGGATGAGCCTATGATACACCGGGATATAAAACCGGAGAATATAGTGGTCACACCTGGTGGTGAGGTGGTATTCATTGATTTCGGTACTATGCGCAGTTATAAAAAAGATGGGTCGCGTGATACTTTTGTGGTGGGTACCAGAGGGACTGCGGCGCCAGAGCAGTATGGCTATACACAGACAGACCAGCGTACAGATGTGTATGCAATCGGACAGACAATGCTGTATATGGTTTCAGAGAGCTATGAAATGAATCAGCTTTCTGAGTGTGCAGTGAGCCGGAGAATGAAAAAGATCATAGAGAAGGCCTGCTCTTTTGAGCCTGATAAAAGATATGGGGATGCTGCGCAATTAAGGAGAGCAGTTGAGAAATGTCAGGCGAACAATAGAAAAAAGGTTTATAAAAAAGCAGGCGCAGTCTTTGGACTGATTGCAGCAGGTTATATACTGGCAATTTTTTCCCCGGATGGCACAGTGATTGAAAACAAAAGGATTGAAACGGCAGAACAGAGTGCGGCAGAAGAACAGATACAGGCAGAGATAACTTTCAGAGAAGAATTGATAGAAGAAGCCGTGCGCAAGGAACTGGGGCTTTCAAAGACAGACAAAATAACTGCCTCTATGCTGGAGAATGTAAGGAAACTCCGCATTGTCGGAAAAGAAATTCTTGATGATGAGGACACATTCTGGGGTGAAGGCCACCATGTGGATGGAAAGGACAGCAGCTTCGGATCTGTGCGCGGAAATATTACAGATCTTTCGGATCTGGCACAAATGGTAAATCTGGAGGAACTTGCGCTGTGTAACCAGAAAATCGAAGATATTTCCGGGTTAAAAGAGCTGCCTTTGAAAAAACTTTATCTGAGCAAGAATATGATCACAGATTTCTCTGTGCTTTTGAATCTGATAGATCTGGATACCCTCTGTATTATGGAGAATCCGGCAGAGAATCTGTCAGTGATTGGAGAATGCACAGGCATTTTAAGATTAAATATACAGGGGATGAATCTGACAGATATAGACTTTCTGAAAAATCTGAGCCTGGATTACCTGGATATGAGTAATGTGGAAGTAGAAAACAATATATTTGAGCCATTGGCAGAGATGAAGAAACTGGATACTCTGTGCATGTGTGATGTAAATGAGGCGGCTGCCGAAACTCTTTCGCAGATGAGTACCTTAAAGGCGCTGTTCATGTGGGGGGATAGTACCATACTGGAGAATCTGAAACCATTGAAAGGGATGACACAGCTGGAGACACTTGCATTCACAACACAGATTTCCTCGTTGGAAGGAATCGAACAGTTTCCTTCATTAAATTTCCTGTCAGTGAGTTTCAGCCTGGTGAAAGATCTGTCTCCTGTCACAGGAGCAAAGAATCTGCAGGTAATAGATATTTCCAATGCAGATATTGAAAATTTTGAACCGCTGTTTGGACATTCGGGACTAACAGAGGTACACTGTACAGAGGGACAAAAAGAAAAAATCATGAAGATAGATTCTTCCCCTGATTTTGAAATTTATACATAAAAAGGGACAAAATTGTCCCGCTCTAAAATGGGCAGATATGGTACACTTAACAGTATCATATCTGCTTTTAAATTATGGATCAGTCATCAGATAACGGATAGTGGTAAAGATCAAAAAAAACAACCTCGGGTTTTGACAGAAGGGAGATATGAACAGGAAAGAGGTGTGAGAAGAAATGAAAGAAACAGAAGAAATCATGGGAATGATAAAAGAGGAAGGCGCCGCATATTTTGCAAGGGAACGAGGAAACAAGGTAGAGGTAGGGCTTTATCTTGAGCATATAATCGAAGAGCGTGGAATGAAAAAGAAAGACATTGTGCGAAAGCTGAATCTGGAAGAATCCTATGCACGAAAACTGTTTGGCGGTCAGCGAATCCCCACAAGGAAAATACTACTGCAGTGTGCGTTTCTCCTTTCTCTTGATCTGTCGGATACACAAAGGCTTCTGGATATCGGTCAGAAGCCGAGACTTTATCCGCGCGTACGTTACGATGCAGCAATTATTTATGGACTGGAAGAGAAGATGACACTAGAAGAGATGAACAGCTTCCTGGATGAAATAGGGGAAGAGATTTTACTGTAAAATATTTTTGAAAGATATCCCTGAAGGGATTCTGAACGCTGTCAAAAATGAAGATGGCAGTGTATAAAATTACAGAGGTACTAAAAAAATCATTCTCGCAAATTGTGCAAGCTGCGATTACATCTTGCAGGGTGCTTTTTTTAATACACTCAAATCCAGAAAAAGGAGGGTTTTACGTATGAAGAAAAAACAAGTCGCATTATTGTTGGCAGCACTTATGTGCATAACATCTGTGGCAGAAAGCGCAGCTGTTATGGGTGCAGAATTTTCTTCGGGGGAAGAAACTGTAGAGATGCAGGGCACGGAGGAAGAAGCCGAAGCAGAGGATACGGCAGAAATCTGGACATCCGGGGAAGAAGTATCAGATTTTGGTACGGACGAAGCGCCGGAAGTGGACGGATTTACATCAGAAGAATCAGAGGCATCGACAGACGCAGCAGGTGCTAAACAGGTAAAAGGATCTTTTGAAGTGGCATACATAACAGAGGAACAGTACAATAATGCCCTGCAGAATGAAGAACGTCCGGAAGTGGACATGAAAACAGTAGAAGACACTACTTTTTCAAGTGCGTTAAACAGTATCGAAGGAGAAAATACAGGATACTGTTTTGTAAGCGTCCAGGATCTGGAAGATGCAGCAGACTTTGTGGCTCCTGAAGGGATGACAGTACTGGTGGAGAATGCAAGAGCCAGAAGTATTACACCGAACGGAAACATCGCATTCTGGGGTATGATAGATCCGCCAGAGACGATTGAAATCAAAGAAGGAAAAGGAACGACAGCTTTCTTCTGTCAGGATATGAGAAGCGTATTAAAAGGAACTGGTTCCGATGATAAAGTGATCTTTTGTGGGCAGAATAATGCGATAGGTGGTATTTCCGGAGTGGAAAATATATATCTGAGAAATAACAGCCATGATCTGCAGGTATTTGGTGCCAGTGAATTTTTTAATATTTACAATGAAACGGATAATATCAAAAACAATCCACAGGAAGAAAATGCTTTTTTTATACACATTGTAAACAGTAAGACTGCTCCGGTATTCCATAAAACATTTGACTGGGGTACTGGCGAGTTTGAAAATGAAAATGGAGAGAAGTGGAGCAGTCCTTACGGAATTGGAATTATATATAAGACATCAGATGAGAAAAGTGAATGGGAAGATATTCCTGTTCCGGCTGGTACACAGGCAGTGAAGTATGATATGTCTGACGAAGATATTGTGGAAATGCTTTCCAGAATTTGGGTCTATTCAGAAGATGGTACGACTCAGGATATGAATGGAAAAATCTGGAATCCGGATAAAGATAATGCGGTTGATCTTCAGGAATTCCAGGATTGTGAAGGAATGTCAGCACAGGAGATTTTCGAGGCATGCGGAAGGGCAGAATTCCCTGATGGAGGATGTGTGTGGATTAATGTCGCACCGACAGCACAGGCGGAAAGATATATAAATGCATATCAGAAGAAGAACAATGCCAGTGGTTATTATCTGATGAATATGAAAGCTAACACCAAGATCAGTGGAACGCTTACTGTTCCAAGTGCTGCGAAAGCACTGAAGATAGAGGAACAGAATAATTATGACGAAAGCACAGATACAGATCATTTTGTTCCGACCTCAATTTCTTCTGTAAATGTTCCGGCAGGCAAGAAACTGTCACTGTCCAGGATTCTTGTAAAGGCGAATACTTTAACCTTTACAGGCTCTGGAGAAGTGGAACTTATGAATGCCAGATTAAATGCAAATGTAACAGCAGATAAAATTAAGATTGCGGATGCTGTAGTGAAGAGCCTGAACTGTAAAGAACTGACATCAGAAGAGGGTGTATGTCTGGTTGTATCTGAATATCTGAATTTTGAGAAAGCAGTGATTAATCCGGAAATAACCATTTATGGACAGCCGGGAGCTTATCTGAAATTTGGTGAAATTGACAGTGCAGAATACTCTCAGACAGCAATTCCGCAGATTTATCTTGGAACAAACGGAAAACAGACAGCGCAGCTGTATATAGGCGGAGCATTGAAACTTGGTTCATATGAAACGGAGGGTGAGACATATTCAAGAAATTTGATCGTTCGACAGTTTGATACAAAAGAAGCACAGGCAGCAGGCGTTCCTGTATCGAAAGACTGTTTTGATCCAACATATAGGTATGCCTGGGATGAGACAGAGGATAATGACTGGTTTTACTTTACAAAAATATACAAGAATGAAGAAATAAATCTTGTTACGGTCAATGCTAGTCTGGATGAAGAATATTCTACAAACAGACTTCGGGCGCAGTTTAGATTTGATGTAAATGGTGAGAAAAAATATGGAGTAGTACTTCCTCGATACAGTTATCTAGATGAATTCGAAGGTTTAACAACCGGAATTGATGGAAATAAACGCCGTTTATTTTATGTAGACTGGTGGACAAATGAAGAGAAAATAAAAGCTGTTGAGATTCCTGCATACTATGAGTTCTCGGGTCAATCTCTGAACAGCATCGCATCTGCACAAATTTCTACAATCAAGACCCAACTTTATGCAGGTAAGGCGCTTAAACCGTCAGTAACAGTAACCTTAAACGGCAAGAAACTGAAAGCCGGAACAGATTACACCGTTTCCTATGCAAATAACACAAAAGCCGGCTTCACAGCATCAGTGATCATTACAGGTAAAGGCAATTATGTTGGCACAGCAATCCAGAATTTCAAAATTGCGGCGATTCCGGCAAAAGGAAAGGTATACACATCCGGAAACCTGAAATACAAGGTAACTAAATCCGCATACAAGAATGGAACAGTAAGCGTTTATGCTCTGGCAGAGAAAACTCTTACAAGTGCATCTGTTCCTGCAACAGTAAAAATTAATGGTTATACATTTAATGTAACAGCAATTGGTGATAAAGCATTTAATGGCTGCACAAAACTGAAAAAAGTCACGATAGGATCCAAAGTAACCACAATTGGAAAACAGGCGTTTAACGGATGTAAAGCGCTGACTTCCATTACAGTTAATTCTAAAGTGCTCAAAACAGTAGGAGCATCTGCATTAAAGGGAATTTCTGCTAAGGCAG
>ENA-ORUI01001469-ORUI01001469.1-human-gut-metagenome-genome-assembly--contig:-NODE-1469-length-23717-cov-4.993999_pt1 | contig 23717 bp, 17 predicted proteins | sample MGYA00242078_ERZ509205 | MGnify/ENA primary metagenome ERZ509205 (study PRJEB26280, sample SAMEA2338828) | human gut metagenome | biome: human gut; feature: human-associated habitat; material: faeces... | reverse complement strand
GCCGCCGCTTCAAACGTTGGGGGTTCCCGTCGAGCATCCTGCTCCGGGAACCCCGTTTTTTTATCCCTTCCCGGGCCTTCCGGCTGGGCCCCTGGAGGACCTTTTATTCCCGTCTCTTCTTCTTTTCCTTTCTCCGTCTTTTCGCCGGCTTTCCGAATGTGAATCGAAATTTTCCCAATATGCGATGACGGCATATCATGCAATGGAAGTCCTGCCAAATACTCCAAAACGTGTGCCGTGCGGGACGGACGATAAGAAGGAAGGGAAATTATCCATGGATGTGCGTCGAAGCCGCGTGGTGGTGGTCGGAACAGGCCATGTCGGTATGACCGTCGTATCCACGATTGTGGCCAATGGCCTGTGCAATGAGGTCGTGCTTATCAACCGTACGCCCCAACGTGCGCAGGGAGAGGCGATGGATCTTGCCGACGGTGAGGAATTCTTCAGCCGGTATACGAAGATTCGCGTAGGGGATTGGAGTGATTGCGCTGACGCCGACATTGTCATCATTACAGCCGGTGCACGTCCGATTCCCGGGCAATCCCGTTTGAGTGAACTCGGCGCCGACATCGACATTGTTGACCCGATTCTCAAATCCGTGATGGCATCGGGATTCGACGGCATGCTCATCATGGTGTCCAACCCAGTTGACGTGCTCGCCTGGTTCGCGTGGAAACGCACCGGTCTGCCCAGCCGGCAGGTGATCGGCACCGGTACCGCGCTCGATACAGCACGCATGAAAACGATTATCGCGGAACGAACCCATCTTGATCCAAGGACTGTCGGTGACTACGTCATCGGCGAGCATGGCGATTCGCAGTTCATCCCGTGGTCGACGGTCAATATCGTCGGAAAGCCGTTCGCACGGTATCTGTCCGACAACGCCGCGAAATATCCGGACGTGACGCTGGACGGCATCGAGGAGGCCGCTCGTCGGCGCGGTATGGAGATCAAAGCGCTCAAAGGCGGTACCAACTATGGCATCGCAGCCACGGTCGCGGCAATCGTCAAAACCATTTTGTGGGACGAACGTCGTGTGATGCCGGTGTCCACGCTTATCGACGGACAGTATTCATATGACGAGCACGACGTGTTCCTGAGCTTGCCTGTGGCATTGGACGGCGATGGTGTCGGCGATTTCGTCGACCTGCATCTGACCGACGATGAGATGGCGCGTTTCCACGACAGTGCGCGCATCGTCCGCGAGCACTGCGCGATGATTGCCGATCGATTGTAAATGACCTAGACGTAACTGTGACGGGCCATTCCGTGAAACCGGCACTGATCATGTCTGATGTGCCGGTTTCTGTTCACATACTTGGTATCTCTTTTTGGCAGCGGGTTACGGAGACAAGACGTACGGTCTGGGGATTGCAGCGCGGGAAACGTATCCCGATTAAACCGAGGTACGCGCCAGTCACTGTCCTGCGTCCAAGAGGTCCGAATGGGTCAAGTTGTTCCAACGCGGCGGATGCCGGTTCCGGGCCGGCCCATCGCAGGCTATATTCAGCGTCGGAAACGAGTCCCGGCACACGCACACGCACGCCGCGGTTGTGCTTCGGCTCGTCGAGCTGCACATGCGCCAACAAGGCTTGCGACCCGTCCTCAGCGGCGACGCCATAGGCCATGACCGTGCCGTCGTTGATATCGACGTTGAAGAACCGTCCGCTATGCAGGAGCCTCCGCTGCTCTTTGTACCAGGCTATCCACTCGGAAAGCTGCCGCAGGTCGTCGTCCGACGCCTGTCTGATGTCCCATTCGATGCCGAAGCCGAAGAACACGGCGGTGGCCGCGCGGAACGCCAGGGTGTAGGTGCGGCCGGTCTGGTGCGATGTCGGCGCGGAGACGTGCGCGCCCAGGTATTCCGGGGCGATGCTCTGCACCGTCCATCGTTGGATGCGCTGACGGCTTAGCGCGTCGGTCATGTCCGACGTCCAGAAACGCGAGACATGCTCCACCACCCCGAGATCGATGCGCCCGCCGCCACTGGCGCATGACTCCCACTGCACGTTGGGGAAGGCCCCGCGCAGCCTGTCGAGCAGCCTGTAATACGCGACGGTCTGCTCGTGGACCGCGGCGCGCCCGCCGTACTGGTTGGTGCCGGCTTCCAGCAGATCACGGTTGTGGTCCCATTTGACGTAGTCGATGGCGTTGCGCGACAGTATCGCGCTCATTGCGTCGAACACATAGTCGCTGGCATCCGGATTGGTAAGGTCGAGAACCAGCTGGTGCCTTTGCAGTTCCGGCAGCCTCGCTCCGGCCTGCATGACCCATTCCGGATGCCGTCTGAACAGGTCCGAATCCGGATTGACCATCTCCGGTTCGAACCACAGTCCGAATTGCATGCCCTCGGAATGCACGAGTCCGATCAGCTCGTCGAGGCCTTCGGGCCATACATCCCGGTCGATCCACCAATCGCCGAGTCCGGAGGAATCCGTGCGCCGTAGATGGAACCACCCGTCATCCAGAACGTACCGTTCCACTCCGATGGACGCGGCCCTGCGCGCTATGTCGGCCAGGACCTCGCGGTTCTGGTCCATGTATACGGCCTCCCACACGTTGAGCGTTACCGGCTGCCTTGAGGGGTGGGAGGGCAGTGTGCGCTCCCAATGGTGGAACCCTTGCATGATCGGATCAAGTCCGTGGGAGGAGGCCGCCACGACCACCCACGGCGTGGAATACGATTCCCCTTCCGCCAGTTGGATCTCGCCGGGAAGCAGCAGCTCCCCGGCATACGCCATGGGGCCGTCCTCGCCGCCGCGGCACACCGCGAGTTCGGTGTTGCCGCTCCAGGCCGGCTGCAGACACAGTACGGAGCCTGTGTTGAAGCTGAATCCAGGAGTGCCCGCGTAGAGGACCGCGCCATCGAATCCGGGCTTCCCGCGGCGGAACTCGCGTACCCAGTCGCCGTCTTGGATCCGGTGCCGTTGCGGATTGCGCTCATTCATGTGGCGTCCCGAGAAGTCGAGGATCTCGCAGCATTCCGGGTCGATCGGCACACTGACGTCGAGACGTTCCAGCATGTAGATTCCGGTCTCCGTGTTGCGGATGGTGTGGCGCACGCGCAGGGCACCGCCCGCCATCCGTTCGATCTCCGTGTTGAGCTCCAGTCCCGCGTCATGATCGGACGCGTGTATGATCAGACCGCCGCCGTCCGATTCGGCCGCATCGTCAAGCGCGAACCTCGTCGACCATCCTGTTCCGGCCTCGATTCCCGTATGGCCGGCGGCTTCACCGTTCTGAATCCGGTATCCGATGAGCCCGGGGCGGGAGAACAGGCCACGTGAGTGCTCCATGAGGAGCGCCGATGGACGCGGGGACTGGTTAAATCCACCGTCCAACGATTCCGGATCGTCCGTGGCGAGGCATGCTATGACGTCGGGGATATGCCCTTTCGTCTGGAAATCGGCGAGGAACAGATACGTTGCCTCGCCTTCGTGGTCTTTTCGTGGAAAGAACATGGCTTCTCCTTTTTGGTGGTGGCCATGGGCCGGGGCATTGCCTTCGACAAGCGTATGGAGGTTCCCCGGCCCGCGGTTGCGGTCCGTTACTTCTGCGATCCAGCGACCATGCCGGCGATGAAGTAGCGTTGGAAGAACAGGTAGACCACCACGATCGGCAACGCGCTGATGAGCGCGGCGGCTGCTCCCACGCCCATGTTGCTGCTCTGCTGGGCGAAGAACGACGCGATGCGTGGTGCGATGGGCTGGTACGCCTGGTCGGTGAGCAGGTAGTTGGACATGGCGTATTCGTTCCAGACGCCGACGCTGGTCATGATGATCACCGTCGCGGTCACCGGTTTGAGCAGCGGCATGATCAGCCTGAAGAAGATGGTGGCGCGGTTGGCGCCGTCGATCATTCCCGCCTCGTCGATGGATTCCGGGATGGCCTTGATAAAGGACGTGTACAGGAAGATGGCGAGGGGCAGGTTGCCCGCGGTCGACAGCAGGATGATGCCCCAATAGGTGTTTACGCCGCCGATCTTCACCATCATGGAATACACGGGGACCAGCACGCTCAATGGGGGAATCATCATCAGCGAGAGGATCACGGTGGAGACCGCTTTGTTGAATTTGCTGAGCCTACGTGCCAGCGGATATGCGGCCATGGCGCCGATGACGCAGGTCAGCACCGTGGCGCAGACGGTGATGATGGCGCTGTTGACCATGGCCCGCAGCACACCGCCTTCGGTGATGGCCAGGGTGAAGTTGCTCCATTCGATGTCCTTCGTGCGGGGCACCAGCGTGGATGACAGATCGGTCGCCGGTTTGGAAGCCGTGCAGATGGCCAGCCAGAACGGCAGCAGCTGCAGCAGGCACACGACGCCGAGGAACAGGTATGCGAATCCACGTGTGATGACGTGGTTGTCTTGGTTCTTCATGTTCAGGACTCCCATCCGAGCTTGTCCAGGCCTTTGTTCATCAGGCCGGTGACCACGGCGATGATGATGAAGAGGACCACGCCGATCGCCGAGGCGTATCCGGCGTTCTGGTTGTCGAAGTACACGGAGCTGATGTAGGTGGAGATCGAATGGGTCGAATATCCTGGGCCTCCGCCCGTGAGCACCTTGATCACATCGAACAGCTTCAGTCCGCCGATGAGGTTGAGGACCACCGAGGTCGAGAACGCCGGCATCAGCATCGGCATGGTGATGTTCCAGAATTTCGTCCATCCCGTGGCTCCGTCAAGGCTGGCGGCTTCCACGACGGACTGGTCCATTCCCTGGAGCCCCGCCAGATAGATGATCATCGAGGTTCCGCAGAACTGGAAGGAATTCACCAACAGGATGATGACCACCGCCGTGGTCGGGTTGTTGAACCAGACCACCTTCTGCAATCCGAGCGCGGAGAGGATCGTGTTCAGGGCTCCCTGCTGGTATTGGAAGATCAGGTAGTACATCGTGCCCATGATCACGGCGGACACCAGTGCCGGCAGATAGATTATGGCGCGCAGCGCGTTGCGTCCCCTGATCTTCGAGTTGAGCAACAGGGCCAGCGCCAGGCCGAGGACCTGCTGGATGATGGTGCTGCCGACGCCATAGATCAGCGTGTTGACCAAGATGGTGCGGAAATTGGCGTCGTGCAGCATGGTGACGTAGTTCGCCAAACCCACGAACGTCTTTTCGGGGTTCAGTCCGTCCCAGTTGGTCAGGGACAGGGCGAAGCCCGAGAACAGCGGGTAGACGGAGAACACCGTCACCAGGATTAGCGCCGGCACGTAGAACAGATTGACCGACGAGCCTGCAAGATGGCGGCGGAGCTTTTCCCGTCCCACCGTGGATTTCCCTTCCATGTTTGTTCCTTTCACCGTTTCGACGTGTCGTTGGTCTTGGACGGTCCGGCTCACTTGGAGGAGGACAGGCTCTCGAACTGGGTCTTCATCTGTCCGGTGGCTCCGGCCGCGTCCATCTGTCCGGTGACCAATCCGTCGGTCGTGGTGCACATGGTGTTCCAGATGCCGTTCGGCAGGTAGACCCTATCGAACACGGGCACAGTCTCGGTGTCCTTCTTCGTGATCCAGGTGTCGTAGCTGTCGGTCATGACGCCGAGCTGTGCCTTCACGCCTTCGATCGCGGGGACCGATGATGTGGCGTCGGTATAGACCTGGTAGTTCTCGGGCTGTGCCATAAAATCGATGAACTTCAGGGCGGAGTCCTTGTGCTTGCTGGTCTTGGAGACGCCAAGGGCGTAGTCCTCGCCGGACACGATGTACGGGTCGCCGTTCCCGGACGGGTACGGTATGAAGCCGAGCTTCACGTCGGGGTTGTAGTTGGTGACGTTGGAGGCGACGCTTATCCCCTGGAAGGTGAATGCGAGGGTATCGTTCGCCAGCATCTTCGACAGATCGTCGGAGGTCGCCGCGGTGTAGTCGACGTTGAAGTACTTCGCCTCGGCCCATTTCCTGATCATTGAGGCCAGCTTCTGGTACGAATCGGCTTCGAATTTGCCGTTCTTCATGTTCTCCAGCTCCGAATCGGAGAACATTCCATAGGCCGAATAGTCGACGATCTGGCCCACGGTCCAGTTCTCCTTGCCGGAGGCGCCGATGCACGCGGCGCCGGTCGCCGTCACCTTTGCGCAGGCGTCGGAGAAATCATCCCAACTGGTGATGTCCGATGGGTCGACGCCGGCTTTCTCGAGGACAGTGGCGTTGTACGTGATGCCGGTGACGGCCATCTGCATGGGAAGCGCGTAGAACTCGCCCTTGTCGTTCTTGATGGAGGAGTCGATCACCGGGCTCACGTTCTTCGCCCAGGAACGGTTCTGCAGGGGTTCGAGGAAGTTGGCGTAGCGGTCGCGGGACCATCCATGGGTGTTGAAGATGTCGGGGGCATTGTTGCCAGACAGACGGACCTTGATGTCGGACTCGTACGACGAAGTGCCCGTCACCAGTTTGATGTTGATGCCCGGATTGGCCTTCTCGAATTTCGCGACGAGCTTCTCAATGGCCTTGCGCTGCGGCGTGCCGGTCGCCGGCGCGCCCATGTATTCCAACGTCTCCGTCCCGTCGGATTGGGATGATCCGCATGCCGTCAGGCCTGAGATGGCCAGGATGCAGCCGAGCGCGGCGGCCAGGGTTCTTTTCATCTTGTTCATGTCAACCTCTTCGTTGTCTTTCCTTCTTCGAGACTTCATCGCCTCTGCGGTCCCTAACGGGACTGATATACATATTTACACGAGTAACCAATCTTGTAAAATCGGCGTGTCTCTGTATTTGCCCATTGTTTCCAAGCATTTTATATGTTTAATGGCTCTGTTCCATGCGATGTGCGCAACTTGTAAGTTATTCGTGTAACTCTTGTCTGTCGCAGATGGGTGTGGTATAAACTCAAGTGAACGTCTTTTAGGGGAACGGGGAATCATGTCGGACACCAATTCAAGCGATGGCGGGCCATCCAGGGTCACTAGGAGCGATGTGGCCAGGCTGGCGGGAGTGTCGACCGCCACGGTGAGCTATGTCCTCAACGGCGGCCCGAAGAAAGTGTCGCAATCCACCGAGCTCCGGGTCCGAGAGGCGGCTGAGAAGCTCGGATATCATCCGAACCTGATCGCCAGGGCCCTGAAAAGCGGTTCGGCGAAAATGCTGGGGATGATCATCACCGATTTCTCCAACCCGTATTTCGCGCAGCTCATCAACGACGTGGAGCAGCTCGCCAACGAACGGGGGCATGCGCTCATTCTGAACACCTCGCACGGGAACGCGGAGCTGGAGCGCCGCAGGATCGACGAGCTGACAGACCGCGGCGTCGATGCGATTTTCGTCGCGTCCACGCTGGGGGATGGGGAGATAGGCTCACTGTCGACGGCGAGCCGTCCGATAGTCCTGCTCGACCGGCCGCATCCGCTGTCTGGAGTCAAATGCGTCTCCACGGACATGACCGACGCCGTGGCGCAGGCGGTGAATCACCTGTTCGGGCATGGCCGCCGGAAAATCGCCATGCTGTTCGGTATGGACATCACCTCCCGCGACGCGAGGGTGACCGGATGGATAAAGGCTCATCAGAAGGCCGGCCGGCCCGTGGGGCCCGTGTATACCTCCTCCTACACCAGGGAAGGCGGGTACAAAGCCACTTTGGAGGCGCTCCGTTCATCGGATCGTCCGGACGCGATCTTCGCATCCTCTGACCTCGAGGCGCTTGGCGCCCTGAGGGCCATCCACGAATGCGGTTTACGTATTCCGGAAGACGTCGCACTGATCTCATTCGACGGCACCATCGAATCGGAATACACCTGGCCTCGTCTGACCGTCATGAAACAGGACACGCAGGCCATCGCCCGATGCGCGGTCAACGCAGCCCTCAGTCCCACGGACACTCCGGATCTCCAACTCGTGGACGCTGAAATGGTCATCCGCCAATCCTGCGGTTGCCGAGATGAATCCAGCGGGCCACGTTCGTAGGGTCGCAAGTTTTTTTGGTGTGTGGGTCAAGTCGTTCTACTTGGTATCGGAGCATGACGTTCATGTGTCGCTTATCCGGAATGTCGTTCTGCACTTGCCGCTTTTCGGATGGGGTGCCAGTGTTTCGTCCATGATTTCCCGGAAGCGGATTACTAATTTATCGTGGGAATCCGGCCTATCGGCGCCGCCATTGCATCGAGTATTCCATTTCGCCGGTGGAAACGTCCAGATCTTCGCCTTGGATTGTGAATCCTTCCCGCTGGTAGAAGCGCACTGCGCCGGCATTCTTCCGGTACGCTTCCAAGGTCAGCGCAACTCTTCCCTGTTTCACGTGGTCCATGAGCTGCTTGCCGATGCCATGTGATCGCATTTCTTTGGCGACGAAAAGACCTTCGATATGGTCGCCATCCAAACCGATGAATCCCTGCACGCCTTGGGCGTCTTCATACACGTGAACTTCCGCCAACGGAAGCGCTTCCCGCACGTATTCAAGATTGTTCTTCCAGTATTCCGAAGGGATGAAGGAATGCGCCTGAAGGTTCGCGTCCAGCCATATGCTGACGACCCTGTCCATATCCGACGCGTGCAATGCTCTGATCATGACGATTGACTTCCCTGAGAATCGTACTTATTTCGGGTTCATTTTAGTGGTGTGCGTCGAATCGATTCAACGCTGCGACACGCCGGCTTTGTCTTCTGGAGAATCTGTTGTATTCTAGTCAAGTTGCGCTTAACGGATAGACACCGGAAAGCGTTGCATAATTGGAGAATTCGCCTAGTGGTCTATGGCGCACGCTTGGAAAGCGTGTTGGTGTAACAGCCTCACGAGTTCGAATCTCGTATTCTCCGCCCGGATTAGAACCCTGGAAACCGTTGGAATCATTCGGTTTCTGGGGTTCCTTCTTTTCCGCTCCGTTTTCCGGTTCCTTCCAGATTCCCTCCGAATGCTTCTTTCGTTGGCCTCGGTTTTTGAATCGTCCCGTATCGCAAGTCTCGCGTGTACGGGCCGGCATCCAGGAAAGTCTCTGATTGCCATGCTGCGGCTTATTGGTGCCAGTCTGTGGTCTCAATAATGGGATTGTTTGCCCTCATATGTCGATATTTGATTGCGATTCGGTGGGGGAGTTGCGTACATCGTCGTTTTACGCGCACTTTTGCGCTGCGCTACGTTACGCTCGAAATCGTGACGTTGAGAGAAAGAAGCACGACGATGGTTGACAAGACGGCTGCCGGCAGCCAGCAGACTGACCAACGCGATGCTGATACTCGTGACTCTCTGGCGGCGCTTGCCCGACGCCGTTCGAATTCATCGCCAATCGTATTGCAGAGTGATGTGCAGGCCGCTCCGCAGGAAAAGCAGGAAAAACAAGAAAAGCAGAGCGAAGCTGGGTCTGCCTTGCAAACGGGCGAGGATGCGAATGATGACGCGAATCGTGCGGAAGAATCGCAAACCGTGAAAGAAAAAGACGCTGCGGATGGTCCTGATAATACGCAGCAGCCGCAGATGGCATCCATAAGCGCCATCACAACGCAGGTTTTGCCACCAAGCTTTATTCCGACCGCAACCGGTCGTATTCGTCCCGTAACGGGCGCTTTTCCCGCAATTCAGTCCGCTTCGCAGACGGAACAGGCGCAGCGCAGGCGATCCATCCGCTCGTTGGCCGCGGGGTCGTTGCGTAGAACCAACATCGGCAATGCTGAAAAGGCCGGCGATGCGGGGAGCGCGGGTAGTACCGGACGGACGGCGGGGAATGGCGATACGCCGTCGCCGCGAATCGCCAGCAGTGCTCCCCATTATGCGAATTGACCAGTGGACTGATCAGAACGGCAATCAGTGGGAATACTGGACATACACGCGGTTCACGCACGGTACGCGCGCTTCGCGCTGCATTGTACGTCGCTATACTACGTCATTCCAATTGAATCGCAACAATGCGTATAGCAGATGAAAAGCACATACGAAAAACGCGCATGAAAAAACGGTCCCGATATATTCGAGACCGTTTTTCATGAGTCGATGAAGCAAACGCTGTCCGGCAGCGAGCCGGCTCAGTCTTCGCTGGTTTCGCGCTTATACTGCACGAACGTCTTCATGGCGTAGGCAAGGCCGGCAAGCAGCAGAATGGCTGCGCAGGCAAGGGAAATGCCGATGCCGGTTTGTGCAAGCTGCCCATATTCCGACTTGGTCAGCGCGCCGGTGGACGCGGCGGTTTGATCGCCGGAAGCTGTGACGGATCCAGTTGCAGCACCATTCGCGCCAGTGTCGGCAGCCGTGCGCACAGTGCCAGTGGTGCCGTTGACTCCAGTAACGGTCGTACCGGCATTCGTTCCAGCCGTGATGCCATGCGTGCCGGTAGCAACGGATGAGCCGCCCTGCTGACCCGTCTTGGAGTTCGCGTCCTTCAGCGCCGCGATGAACGACTGATGCCACTGGTGGCCGCTCGCCGCGAACGCATCATGCCTGGTTTTAAGCTCGTCGTGAGTCTCTTTCATGTCGGCATGCATCTGGTTCAGATGGGTCTGCGTATCCTGCATATCCTGATGCAGAGCGTCGTGACGCTCCTGACCGCGCTTGACCGCGCCGTCAATCGCATTCTTTATATCCTCGCGGTCCTCCTGGTAGTTCTTCCAGGCCTGCTCGCCGTACTGGCGAAGCGCGTCGGCGTCCTCGTGCGCGTTCTGATGCAGCTGCTCGGCGTGCTGCTTGGCGGTATCGATGTCCGACTTGATCTGCTGGTTGGTTTTGCGCACATGCTGTACGGCATCGCACGCTTTGTCGGTGCACACGGCCATATCCTGGTCGATCTGCCCACTGATGGTGGTGCTGCCGGCCAATCCGTCCGTAGACGGTGCGACTTCACTGGCCGAAGCCGCGGAAGGCAAGGCGGCCATGCCGATGGTTAATATTCCCGCCGCTGCAGCTGCTGCAATACGATTCCTCATGGTGGTTCCTCTCCTGCGCACGTTTGCATTCGATCTGTGATTGTGCGCTCGCGTTCGTTCCGTATGCCATAGTAGGAGGGGAATGTGCCTAAATAAACCGGTGGAAAAATGACATTTGTCTAGTTTCTGCGATGCTGCAGCAGTCTTCATAGTTTAAGCGGGAAACCAGAATCCAAACCAGAAGCCGGAACAGCCTGCTCAAAACATGACCAAGCAGGCCAAGCAACGGCTCAGACCGCCCGTACTTATCCCGCCCGTATTGGTTTATCTAGCGGCGGCCCCCAACAAAGATCACTCAACAATAGTGATGAATGGGCTAGCCGGCAGATTAAAGTCGTTGTACAGCATGCTCGCGCACTTCGGATTGCCACTGAACAGGTAACGTACCTGGCTCATGGCATTGAGATTGTTCAGTATTGAACCATCGGCTGCGGTGAGCAACACCTGATTGCCCCTGATAGTGGCATTGGCCGCCTGCCATTGACCGGAATAATTGGCGACCTCAAACCCCTGCAATGCCGTAGTGGTGGGAGCGGCGATATTGCTGATACCGCTTAACGGGGTCGCTTTCGGAGCGCTCTTATAGTTTGGTGCGATTGCGCTCGCGCTCTTCGTATAGTTCGGCTGCATGGCTTTCAGCCTGCTTGCGGTGCCGTTCCGGAAAGACAAGGCGATTGCGCCGTTCGCAGTGTGCCGGGCATGTTCGATAAGCGGTCCGTTGGGTACGGTGGTGCCGTCTTCCATGGCGAGATATTGCGCGGCCATGCGCGCCCCGAGAATATCTTTGCCGAGCGGATGGATCAGCGCGGATGTGCCCTTGTCTGTGTCAAGGGAAACCGTCATCGCCACATTCGACGAATCGTGCAGGTTGGTGTTGCCGAGCGTAGTCCGTTGCGCTTCTCGCACGTTTTGCGTGTACTGGTAGTTTGGCCAGCGCGCGAGCTGTACGTACAGGAACGGCAGGTCCTTGCGTCCGAACACGTTACGGTACTGGTTGATGAGCGTGGTCATTTGCGATTCGTATTGCAAAGCAGTTCCGTAATTATTGGCGTCATCGCAACCTTGATACCACAGCACGCCCGCCACATGGAATCCCTTCAACGGCGCGATATGGTTCGCATAAATATCGCCGCCTTGTACATGCCGGCGAATAGGCGTGCCACCCCACGCGGTCTGGATGATGCCAATCGGCACATTGGGGTGCTTGGCGCGCAACTGCATGGCGAATTGCTGAGCCAGATAGCTGAGGTGCAGTGAATTCGTGGAATCTGCAGTCAGCCATGCATCGGCGCTCTGATTAACAGCGGACAGTGGAAAATCAGTGTCTTCAACATCATGATTTGCGATGACAAATTTCACGTTGTCATCTACGAGCGGTTTCGGCAAATCGCCTGTCGTGATTAGTCCATTGCCAAAATTGTAAGTAGCGTTTTCGTAATACTGCACATAGTTGAGTTCCATATTCGACTGGCCAGCGGCTACGAAGACGTCTCCCACATACACTTTGGCCAGTTTCAGCACGGTTTTGCCGGCGTACTGCACTTGCAGCGAATACGGATTGAGACTTGCCTTTTGCGCGCTCAGCGTGCAGGTGAAACTGCCGTTTTTCGCTACCTTTGCCTTGACACTCTCGGAGGTTTTGCCTTGCGTAAGTGTCGCTGACAGTTTCGAAACGTCGATGGGGTTGCTTTCCGTGGAGCTGACGTTGCCTTTGACTACGATTGGCTGATCGCGCTGGAACACCATATTGTCCATGTAGTATGAGGGCAGCTGCACATCAACAGTGGCCGCAGTATGGGCGGTGGCGGTGGATTGCGATCCGGTTTTACCGGTTGCCGTTCCGTTGCCCCATTTGGGGCCGCACCCGACGATGATGGCAACGACTATTCCTACGGTTACGATAACGGCAAGCGCCGTTCTTGCCAATCGTTTCGTATTCAATTCTGATTTGCCTCGTTCTTTGTCAACGCCCGCTCGAAGGTTCTGGCCTGTTTGTCATATGCGGCTCGTTCGGTGTTGGCCTTGCTGGTGGTCCCGGACGGGTCGGCTTTGCAGTCAAGCGCCTTCGGCGATTTGACTTCTTCCTGATACAAGGTGCTGAGCTTTTCCAGATCATATGAGGAATCCATGCTGGAAAATGCGTCGACAATCTTTCCCTTGAGCTGGAAATCCTTGGAATATGAAGCGTTCATGGCGGCAACCGCGTCTCTGCAGTCGTTAATGGCATTCAGTTCGCGCATTTTCTGCGATGTTCTCACGCCCATGACGCCGAAGACCACAATGCATACCGCAACGACGATAACGGCTACGATGATGGAACGGCGAATCAAGTTCTTGACATGGTTGTGCACCCAAGTGTCGCCATCTTGCACACCTTGCTTCACAGCGATTTGGAACGGATCATTGGAATCTGCCTGATAGAACGAATTACGTGAGTGTCTTCCATTGTTGCCAAGGCTCGATTCACTGTGATTGACAGTTTCAGCTGCTACGTTGCTTCTGAATGTGCGAGGTTTGTAGACATCGTTTTCGTGGCTGCTATTTTCGTTTGGCTGTTTGCCATGCCGTGCCATGTTTTCCTCCAGAAATCACGATGCCTGTTTCTGCATCAGCTGTTGGTGGCGAATCTGTGAGACCGCTACGTCTAATGACAATACATATCGTATTGTATGTTACTCAGGTTGATTTGAATATCTTCAATCATATTGTAGTTTTTAGTGGGTGCTAGGGTCAGTTCTGATACAGAACCATCTCCCCTAGAGTTAGTGGAAGTTAATAAGGAAGAAGAAGGAATAAGCATGAGTGAACCATCTTTAGGGCGAATTCAACGAAATTCAAGCATTGAGTTACTTCGTATTATTGCTATTCTGATGATCGTTCTTCATCATGCTTCTGTCCACTCAACTTTGGATGTATGGAGTCAACCTTTTTGCTTAAAACGTCTTTTTTTTCCAGTTATGCAACTCTATTTCTGGCGAAGTCGGTAATGCGTTATTTCTGCTGATTTCTGTATGGTTTTTAGCTGATCGGAGGATTATGGTCCGTGATGCTTGTAAAAAAATATGGATTCTTGAAAGAGAGTTGCTTTTTTGGTCTATCGCGATTTTGATTGCTCAAATTATTTGGAATCCAGTTCAAGTGGATTATAACTCGGTGCTTAATGCTTTTTTCCCGATATCCCGTAACGTATGGTGGTATGCAACAAGTTATGCTCTTTTTCTTGCTATTTTACCTTTTCTATCAGAAGGATTAAGGAAGTTAGGGCAGAAGCTTCATGCACAATGTTGCATTGTGATGTTTGTTATCGGAGGCTTGCTTAATTTTATTCCTGGATCTAGTTTGAATATAGGAAACAACGTTCTTGGCTTTATGTATGTATGGATTCTCTTTTCATATTATCGCTGGTATATGGAGAGGGTAACAGTTAAGGCGGCTGGCATTATAGCAGTTACAGGACTTGTTGTTGTGCTGTTTTGGAATACATTAATGGCGTTCTTTTGGAGGGGAGATGGGGGACTCCAAAGTATGTTTTCAGAACCCGTGGGTAGAATCTGGTCTTTGCCTGTGCTGATGATTAGCTTCGGCCTCTTCTCGTTGTGCAGTGAGATTACTTTTCATAATCGAGCTATCAATGCTGTGGCTTCCGCGGCTTTTGGGGTATATCTGATTACGGATCATCAGTACGTTCGGAATATTCTTTGGACGCAGCTATTCAATGCCGAGTATTTTTACAATAGCCGATATGCGATTCTTCATTTACTTGCGGTTGCTTCTGCCACGTATGCGATTGCATCAGCTTTGGATATGATTCGGAATACTCTTTTCTCGTTTACCATAGATCGCCATCGGGGGGCATGTTTTGATAAGCTTTGGATGAAAGGTACCAAAGCGATGAAGACTTACTTCCAAGCTCCAGATAATGGGAAAGGCTCTAATGGTAATGCGATGTGATGGTGTGCATTAGAGCATTTTTAAGGAATATGGGCATCTTATGTTTGAATGATTATAGTTCGATGAATTGAAGTGTTCTCATCGGTTGGGAGTGTGCTCTTGAATAAAAACCATGTGAGGATTGTCCTAGGCATGATTGCATTGTCGGTGACAATTGCGCTGTCAGGCAGTGTGATGGGTTCGGCTTATGCAATGCAGGATATCGTGATTGAAAACTCGCCGCGTTCTTCCTATGTTCCGGTGTCAGATGCTCAGGCTTCATCTGACAGCATGCCAGATAATCCGAATGCGATTTTGCCGGGCACGATGAGCCGGAATATTTCGGATACTTCCACTATGGTTTCGGAAAAGCTCGTTGTCACTCCCGAAGGTGACGTACAAGATATCGAGACCGGTAAATCTGTAACGGATTCCCAACTTGTCGGTACCCAATATCGGCAGCCTGATCCATTGACCAAAACCAATGGTGAATCGTTCATTCCGGTGAGTGTCTCGGATGTGAAGAGCGCTGTGGAACAGTCTTCTTTGGAAAATGCCGCGACGGTACGGCTTGCTAAATTCGATAGTAATGAGTATGGAGCCCATTGGGGGACTTACAATGGGACGAAGGCATTTTTCGACTATAAAAACAACCTTTTCGCACAACAGGCCAGGGGCGTGATCGATGTTTCTGAATGGCAACATGACATTGATTGGGCTAGGGCGAAGGCCGATGGTGTGGAAGGTGCGATTATCCGTTTGGGCTATGGCTGGGGCAATAATGCCGATGCCAAAGCACAGCGCAATATCAATGAATGTAAGCGATTGGGCATTCCTTTCGGTATCTATTGGTATTCATACGCATACGATGCAAACTGTGCACGATCGGAAGGTGGCGATGTGGTTGCTAAGCTCCGCCAGATGGGTGTGAGCCCAAACGATTTGAAATACCCTGTGTACTACGATCTCGAACAGTGGACGTGGTTGGGGCATGCCACACCGACCAATCCGACCGTGTATAGCGACATTGCCAATGCATGGTACAGCGCACTGCAATCCGGTGGATATAAGAATCTTGGTGTGTATTCGTACACAAGTTATTTGCAGGGGCCGTTGAACAACGCGAATATCTATGCGAAAACCCGTTGGGTAGCTCAGTATGGTGCTCGAATGGGATTCACCGCATTCGGCACTAACGACCGCGGTTGGCAATACACCAGTTCCGGTCAGATTAACGGTATCAGCGGTTCTGTAGACATGAATGCTTTTGGCAGCAAGATGGTAAATCTTGAGGTCAAGGGGGAAATAGAAAAAGAATGGCGCTCAACTGGTGCTGAGAAAGGCGCTCTTGGATATCCGGTTGAGGCTGAAACAAGTTTCCCAGATGGATGGAAAAGCCAACGTTTCCAGAATGGTGATATATGGGCCAGGGGTTCTGATCGGAGTTTTGTGATTAAGCGCTCCCTTCGTGATTCTTGGGATTCTCATGGAGGGTTCTCTCGGTTGGGTGCTCCCGTGGCCAATGAGGAGGACATGGGCAATGGGTATTGGCGCCAGCGTTGCGAGAACGGCGACGTATGGACGCGTAGCGGTGCTTGGTCCAAGTATGCGGTTGTCCGTAGTCTTCGCGATTCGTTCAATAAGAATGGTGGATATCATGCGCTTGGGGGACCCGTCGCGGATGAGGAGGACATGGGCAATGGGTATTGGCGCCAGCGTTGCGAGAACGGTTATATACGAGTCCATATCTAAAATGCGTGAGACTGCTATGAAGCCTAATTAGATATCATTAGTGTCAAATTGCTTTCTATTGAATGCGGTTGCAACGGAGTGCGAACATGCTGTTTGAAGGATTAGATAACGTTATTCGAAATGTCAGAATATGCAAGAGGTCGGATGTAATTTCAAATAGCAACTTGCAATGTTTTTGCACTGCTTTTTAAATAAACGATTGTAATGCGATGAATTTTTCACTTATCAGAAGTATCTATATTTATTAATTGGCCGATGAGGGCGTGAGGATTTATGTATAGCATTAAGAAAAATCTTGAAAACGAGAGAAACCCGCTTGTAAACCGTATCGTTCTCATCATACTGTCACTCTTCCTTGGTTTTATGGCTTCTTTGGTGGATGCTATTCGTATTCACCAGTGTCTTCTTATTTCATGGCGTTGTCTGTGGTATACGCTCATGACTGCTTGCCTTTTCTTAGTATTTACGTTTTTGGGCGAGCGTCTGATTGCGTGGTTTGCAACTGAACCTAAAAAAACCTCGTACTCAAAAATACGTTTATTCTTTTCGTTCGACTGTAATTGGAAACAGTTTCTGCTAGTAATGTCAGTTATTTTGCTTTGTTGGTTACCTTACCTGTGGCTGTTATATCCGGGGGTATTATGGTATGACACAGGTCAGCAACTTATGCAGTGGTTCCATTTGCCAAATGTGTTTACTGATGGCAGTTACTGGTCTGATCATCATCCTGTATTCGACACGTTAGTTTTTGGGTTGTTTGCAGAGCTGGGCAAAATGCTTGGCTCTGTTGATATTGGTTTGTTCATTTGCTCTGCTTTTCTTTCAATTCTATCAGCGGCATCATTTGCGACCATTGTTCTTTACTGCAGCTGTTTAGGCGCAAAATGGCGCTTATCCGTTGTGCAGATGCTATTTTTCGCATTGTTCCCTGTGATTCCGGTTTTCTCGATGAGCCTTGTCAAAGACTCCGTTTTCATGCCGTTCTTCATTTGGTTTGCAATCTTCTGTATTGAAATCGTTAGGAGCCGAGGGGCCTGTTTGAGCAAAGTCTCTATGGCAATTTTGTTCATTGTCCTTTTCTTGCTAGTCGGATTGACGAAAAAAACTGGCATATATATTGCACTGATATGTTGCCTTGTGCTGTTGTTTATGGTTAGCAGATATCGCTTGCGTCTTGTAGTCGTTTTTCTAGTCGGACTGTCAACTTTGACATTGTTCGTTCCAAAAGTTGTTTTTCCTGCTATGAATATTCAGGAAGGTGGCAAACAGGAAATGTTGGCCATTCCTTTCCAGCAGTCTGCCTTAGAAGTAAAACGACATGAGAAAAATATGGATTCACATGATTTAAAGGTGATTTATTCGATTCTTGGAAAAGATGTTGCAGATAGATATCAATGGTGGGCTGCGGATAATGTGAAAGGGTATACATGGGATCAATCAAAAGATCCTCTTCTTGGTGAATATGCCCGAATTTGGGCACACGGTGCAATTCAATATCCGCAAACATATGTAGAAGCATATCTTGCATTACAGGAGGGGTGGCTGGGCATCCCATCGTATGTTGGAATGGGAAATACCGATTCGGCGAACTTGGTTTTAACGGTTTTTTTGACTGGTAGCGACCATGCGATTGTTGATAATGCTGCTCAAATGGGTTTGAAAATGCCTGGGAGATACAATTATGTACAGCCGATTGAAAGGCGAATAAATCAATTTGAACAGCTTCCGGTCATTAATTTACTATTTTCGAAAACAATTTGGACAACATGGATGTTCTGCTTCGCCATATATGAGTGGTGCCGTTCTAGACGTATGCGAGACATTGCATGCGTTGCATCGTATGCAGCGACATTTCTGTTTTTGTGGATTTCTCCAGCAACAGTGACAATTGAAGGCATCCGATATGCCATGCCTATGGTTATTCTAGCTCCGTTAATGTGGGGTCTGTTAGCATGCAACTCAGCTGCAGCAAGAGCTGCTGCAGAAAATTGATTTTGATTTAAACAGCTGAAAATCTTATAAGGTGGCTTTAGAAAAATTCTAAAGCCACCCCGGAATATCATCGTCGGCCACGGATTATGCGGCCGACGGCTTTCGCCGCATCACGGCGACGAGAACCAATCGGCATCAGTGGGTCAATGATTCTGCGAATCGGGTTGTCTTCTCCGACTGCGCGTTCATGCTGTGGACGAAGAATACTGACTGGAATCTTCGGTTCATTTGCCTTTAGTACACGCTTAAGCAGACGCTCATAGAACGGGGTCTCGCGTGCGTACTTCCAGTACATGGAAGCGAAATCGCAATCCGGGTCGGTCCATGGCTTCTGGAAGCCGGCATAGTGGACAATCTGTGGATCGTTGCGCGACTTCATATACGCGTCGTAAATGTCGTTCGGCGCCTGCACGAAGAGGTTGCCGACACGACCGCCGCAGTCATGCACCACGTTCCATTCCCACGGCAGGTACAGCACATTGCCTTCGCAGTGCGCGTTGAGCACGTCCTGATCATTGTAGATAAAGGCGTCGTTCGAAGCATAGGTGAGCCACTGCTTGATGGTGTAATGCTCACGCATCGCCTTGGTGTTGAGCACCAGCACGCCGGCCTGGAAGTAATCGTATGGATTCTTCATCTTCAGCACGGTTTTCGCGTAATTCATACGCTTGCCATGCTTCACGTTCAAATTGCCAAGGAAATCGATATCACGCACCGCACCGAGCAGCTTGTCCTGCAAATCGATGTTGTACAGCTTTGCGATATCACCGTTGATGATGATGTCGGAATCGAGGTACAGCACCTTGTCATAGAAAGGCAGAAGCTTTTGAATCAGGAAACGATAGTACGTTTCCACGCTGATATGGGCGTTGTTGGTGGAAAGCTCATATCCGGCAAGCTCACGGTCCACATTGGTGAATCGCAGATTCATATTCGGGAACTGCTTGAAGAAGCCGCGCAGACGTTCCTGCTTGTCCCATGCGATGTTGCGCTGCAGCACCGTCACATCGTAGAAGTAATGCGGATCGGCGTTCTTCATGGCTGAATACACGGTGGTGGTCAATTGAGGAACATAATTGTCATCCGCTGCGAACACCACCGGAACGATTGGCTTGTCGGTAATGTCAAGCGGCTTGAGCTGCTCCGCTGGCTCCGGATTGGTGAAGTGGACGCACTGCAGCTCCTTGAATTTCCAGTTGGAGCCGATCCGCTTGTGATGCATGAGATAGATGTTCAGCAGGCGTTCGGAAAGGTGACCTGGCGTGCGCAGCGCCTCCTTGCTGTACGTGCTGTAATCGGTGTTTTTGTCGAATTCCTCGAGAATCGGGAACATCCATTCACAATAATCGAAGAAGATCTCCTTCTTCATAATGAACATATTGCAGAAGCACGCCTTATTGCCGTTGAAGAAATCCTGTGCGTCCTTCTTATAGTCGGGATACATATTGCACAGAATCTGATAGCAGCGCTTCAAATCGTCATCATGCAGCAGGGGAGCGGCCTCCCACAAAGCACGAGGACTTCCATACTTGTTGATGATTTCATCCAGATCGCCAAATGGAGTTGTGATGACATCGTATTGTCTGACTACGCGGGCGATATTATCATCGTCCAAACCGTATTCCTTCGCAGTCTTGACACTGATATAGTCATCCATGATTTCTCCGAACGCGTTTTCCTCATGCACGGTTTCGGAAAAATCGAAATAGCGGCGATAATGGCAGAATCCGTAATAATCCGCGTCAATGTTCTTCCACGCCCAGTATTGGGTGGTCAGTTCGCAGTAACGTGGATTGCGATTTGAAATATTCTCTCCTTCGTCATCATGGAACGCCCACGGGAAACGATAGCTGCCATTGTGCAGACCAACCTGCACCGGCTGCATGATGGCACTGTTGAAGGTGCTGACGTTCTTGTGTGTAGTGACGAAAATACGGATACGCTGATTGGCATATTTTTGCCTATTGCGCACTGTGTCCAAATCTGCAAGCAATTCCTCGGCACGGTGACGGACGGTCAGATAACGGTTGTTTTCAATGTTGCCGGTTGCCGGAACATCGATGGCGTCCGCAAGTCTTTTCCACATGTTGGCACGATTCAGAGAATCGTTATTGTCTTTAGATGTAATGGCCGCCCATGCGTTGTCGCGGGTAAAACGCCAGATTTCGCGGGCGGTGATTGCTGGGCCGAACGTTTCGAACATGGCTTGAATCGCCTCGGCCTTGTCCTCATCAGCTATACGGATATTAAGGTCATTGGCAAGTAATTCGGTCGCCTTCCAACGGTATCCATTTACGCAATCTTGCAAGTCAAGACTTGGATTCTGATTCGCAAACAATTGTGCCGCGTTAAAGCATTGGCTAAATTGCTGACAAAAAGCGGCATATTTACTGGCTGTGACCTGATTCGTTCCGGTGACACCTCGGCCGTAGTGGTATTGATATCCACGGCATTCCTTGTAAGACCGGTAAGTGTGCGCCAGCGCCGAAATGACGAGACATTCATAACCGTCCTCAGCTCGTTCAAGACGCTTGCTGGTCATATTATTAAATGCCTTTTTAAGCAAGGAAGTCTTGAAAAGTCTTTGGGTTACTCGCCAATCTACCTGCTGGCCATTAGCTTCGGCATAGATGTTTCGAACGATATCGGAGCCAGTGCAGTTCTTGGTTTGAGTGTTATTGAATGCTTCAAAGGCTTTACATTCATCGTCAAGGATGCCGTTTTCACCTATGACGGAAATTCCAAAATGCAGGATGTCAACGGGATGCTGGTTTATCTCTTCTGCAAGTTGCGCACATGTTTCCGGAGCGAGATCGTCATCTCCGTCGAGGAAGAAAGCATATTCGCCGCTGGCGTGCTCGACACCGGTTTTGCGAGTGAGATGAAGTCCTTGGTTGTGTGGATGCGTAACAGGAATGATGCGTGGATCTTTTTCTGCGGAGCGTCTAAGAATTTCGGCGGTGGCATCCGTACTGGCGTCATTGACAATAATTGCCTCGAAATCCGAAAATGTTTGGTTACTGAGACTGTTAAGACATTGCTGAAGATATTCTTCCACATTGTATGCGGCAACGATAATAGAAATTTTAGGCATAAATTTTCCTTAAGATATTTTCGATATTTACCGAATGAAAATCTGTTTTACTTTCTGAAGCAGCGTATTAATATGAGGAGATTGCTTTTCTCGATTTCTGAGATCGTTGAGATGATTGAGAGTTGCTTCTGAAAATGAACGATACCTCTCAGAAGGATTTTCATTGTTTACTAATTGTTGGGCACAACGAATCCATTGAATAAAAGGCTCATGTTCAGAGAAAGGAAGTTGATGATCCCAAAGATAGTATGCGTCATCGCGTGCTAAGCGCATGAGTTCGGCTGCTATTGCATCTTCTCCGAAGAGTTCGGCTGACTTCAGCGCAACAGATATTTTTTCAGCATTGTTAACGCGAATATGCCAATCGTTCATGAGCAATTCGAGTTGATGGTTTTTTAAGTCATCGACGTAGATTTTCATATCGAAGGATTTAAAAGAATTTGCATACTGATATCCGGCTTGGATTCCATCGTTGAAGGCCTTTGCGTTCTTTAACCATTTTTCGCCAGAGATTGGTTGGACATTCGTAATTCCCCGTCCAAGATAGTAGCGGTAAAGAATCAGGTCATTGCGGAAGGTTTCATGTTTAGCTGAGCTTGATATAACTAACCATTCATAGGCATCCTGTCCGCGTCCTAATCGACTATCGGTCATATTTGCAAAAGCATTTTTAAGCAAATCTGATGAGTAGAGGCGTTGCAATACTCTCCAGTCTTGTTTCCTCTCTGCGAAAGTGGATTGAATAATCTCTTCGTTGTGGGCATCGGGAAGTTGCGCATTGCTTTGTTCCAACATGCCATTACACACGTCTTTCGGCATATCGATTCCGAACAATTCCATTCCGAAATGAATAACATCTATGTCTGGAGCGCTAGCTTGAATAGCTATTTTGAGTTCCTGAAGTGCATTTTTTTTGAGCTCGTCATCAGCATCAAGGAAAAGCGCGTAATTGCCTGATGCATGCTTAACACCTGTTTTACGTGCAAGATGGGTGCCCTCATTATTTTTTTTTATCAAAGGGATGAAACGCTGATCTTGAGAAGCGACTGAAGTAGCAATGTCTGCTGCATTGTCAGGGCTGCCATCCACTACAATGAGTGCCTCCCAGTCATGAAAAGTCTGGTTTTGAAGACTTTGAAGACACTTGCCGAGATATTCTGCATTGTTATATGCAGGAATAATCACCGAGAAGAGTGGCATTGGGGTCCCTTTCTTGTCGATTGCGTCTTGTACCAAGTGTTCTTTGGCATTTGACATGTTCAGTATTATAAGTATTTGACGCTACATCGTCCGAACAATCAAGGTAATGAATGAGGTACCGGAATATGAAATTAGACAATAACGGACCTTTGGTGTCTGTAGTCATTCCTGCCTATAATGTGGCGGAATATATTAATCAGACAATCGCAAGTGTGCGAGAACAATCTTATAAAAATTGGGAACTGATTGTCGTGGATGATGGATCGACAGATAGGACCCTTGAAGTAATTGCTGAGTCGGTGAAACAGATTCGGCAGCATGTTGTTGTTCATCATCAGGAAAATGGTGGTCTTAGCGCGGCAAGAAATAGCGGTGTTAAATTAGCAACTGGTGAATATGTTTATTTTCTTGACTCTGATGATCTCCTGCCGCAAAACGCCTTGCTCCGTTTTGTTGAGTTGTCGTATCAAAATGCTTTGGACGTTCTTTCATTTTCTGCGGTGAACTTTGCGGATGATTCTTACGCTATGGGGGATGAGGAATCGACGAAACGCCGTATTGAGGAATATGATGAGTATTATGATCGCATAAATAATCAGATTTGTGTTTCTTCGGGCGAAGATGCTTTTATTTCAATGGTTAATAGTAATCATTTTGTTCCGTCTGCGCCTTTGTCATTTTACCGGAAGACGCTCGTGGAGAAAACTCCGTTTTACAAGGGAATTTTGTTCGAAGACAATCTTTTTATGACACAGATTCTTCTTAAGGCAAGGAGAGTCGGCATAATTAATGAGAAATTATATAAACGTCGTATTCGTTCGGGTTCGATTATGCACAATGATGCTCATGATTACATACGCCGTTTTGCTAGTCATTTTGTTATTTCTGAAGAACTGCGAAAAATGCT